>Ga0079225_10002325_pt1 | contig 10888 bp, 15 predicted proteins | sample Poulit2012_FD_76344 | JGI IMG/M metagenome (GOLD analysis project Ga0079225, IMG submission 76344) | Agricultural soil microbial communities from Georgia to study Nitrogen management - Poultry litter 2012 | ecosystem: Environmental > Terrestrial > Soil > Agricultural land | place: USA: Georgia...
ATGACCATAAAACTGGCACTTTAATCGTACTTGCTGTTTGGAATAATTCATCTCCATTAATGTCGTACGACTCCCCCGTTGCCAAATGCTCAACAGAAAGTCCGAGATGATCATTATTTACATTCAATTCCTCAATAACATCCTTCAACATCGCAAACACCCCCACATATTCTACTAAAATCGTATCACAATTTTGAAAAACGAGAAATAAGAGGTGGAACATAGTAAGGCGATGACAGGAAAAATTTTATGCTCAAGTTTTACCAGGATATGCTCAAATTATTAATTATATGCTCGAATTTTTGTCGATTATGCTCAAGTTTTTGTCGAATAGGCGCAAATTTCACGATTTATGCTCAAGTTTATAATTTTCATAAAAAAATAAGCTCCCTACCAATGTTTTAGCAGGGAGTTTATTTTTACAGCTTTATCTTTTATGTTTTTTTATCCTTTTTATCTTTATCATCGAACCATTTTGGGATGTAGCCAAAGTCCTTTAATTTTGAATGCTTTTCAGTCATTCTCTCTTTTAGTTTCTCTGCCTTTTTCTCGGAATAGACACCGAACTCCAAATACTTATCAATAATTTGATTATGGGTGGCAAACATTTGACCGTAAAGCTCCTCGAGTTCTGCTTGCTGCTCCTTTGTTAGCTCAACATCCGTATTTACATCTAGATCCTCATCAGCGACAATAGGCATTGTAATTGTAGCGAGGGTTAAAAGAACAGCGAGCAATGTTAATGTTAATTTTTTCATTCACTTCAATTCCTTTCTTTAATTATTTCGTTTTTAGTATTCATTCTTTTAATTTAAATATTCAATAGTCTAGGCTACTCCTCTTTTTCCTGATCAATCGTTCCTTCAAAATAAGTATCAGAAACTTGTTCATGAGTTTCGGCCATCCCTTTTTCAAACTGAGACTTTCCATTATAATAAGACGCTTGATAGTATTCTGATGCAACCCGTGTTTCATCTTCTTTCTTTTTCTTATCCATATTTTTATCCATAGAATTACCACCTTATCTTAATGTTCTGTTCCATCTACATATTTCCCGAAATCTGGTTTGGCCACTTCATCAAAGTATCGAGCTAAATGTTCCAGTCCTTCTCTTAACGGCTCACCCATCAACGGAACTCCGTGGCCTGTTATCGCAATGGCAGGTTTTAACGATGCTAATTTTTTAACTGATTCCTTCGCACTTACCCAGTCTGGTGTTAAATATCGGGGCGGTCCATTTATTTCAGCCTCTTGCGAATAAACTTTGTACAATTCATCCTGTCTCACTGTTACAAAAGCATCTCCTGCGATAAGAAGTCGATCCCTTTCTCTGAAAAAAGAAACATGTCCTGGAGCATGACCTGGTGTATGGATCCATTTGAATTCTGGTAAAAATGGAACGGACTGATCCTGGGGAAGTTCCTCGACGTTATTCGCTAAATCAATTGGATCATTCGGAAACATCGGTGACATTTTCGCAACCATTCCCCCTTCAACAGAACCATCTGGATCAGGATATTTCTGCTTTCCTGTTAAAAAGGGCATCTCCAAATGATGGGCATACACTGGTACCTCCCAATGGTTAACTAATTCAATAATCGCACCTACATGATCAAAATGGCCGTGGGTTAAAATAATCGCACTCGGTCTTGCCCCTTCACCGTACCTTTCCTCAACAACTCCAATAATTTCTTCGTAAGAGTGGGGCATCCCAGCATCAATTAAGACAAACTCACCTGTCTCTTCATTTTCAACAATACAAATGTTAACAATTTGTATCGTATGACAGATGACATCTGGTAACACCTCTTGGGTGACACCACTTCCAACTGATGTCGCTGGAATCATTTTATAATCCTCTCCATATCGCATTTGATTCATTTCATTTTCCATCGATCATTCCTCCTAAAATATTTTTAGGCATACATATTGTTCCTCTACATGAGAAAAATATGAATGAAACAGAATACCAGGCAGGAAAATTGTTTTTCATTTTTTTGCGTGATAATATTTTAATTCATAGTAAACTTATTTGATTAATTAACTTTAGGAGGCTCAGTTATGGAAAAAGTACCCCACATCGTTTCAACAGAATGGTTAGCTGAAAGACTCGACGATCCTCAGTTAAGGCTCGTTGATGCGACAACTTATTTGAAAAATAGTGAATCAGGCGAAGTAGAGCTTTGGTCAGGAAAAGAAACATATGAAAAAGGGCATATACGAGGTGCCGTTTTTGCCGATATATTAAATGATTTATCTGATCCTGATGCTGATTTTCGCTTTACCCTGCCTTCACGGGAACGCTTTGTTTCAAAGATGGAGGAGCTAGGCATCGGTGATGAGAATACGTATGTCGTCGTTTATGATCAAGGTTACGCAACAGTCGGCGAGTCAACCATCGCTTCTGATTGGGCATCCCGTTTAGCATGGCAGTTAAAATATGAAGGGTTTGACAATGTCGCCGTCTTAGAAGGTGGAATGGCGAAGTGGCTCGATGAAAATCGTCCAGTCACGACGGAAAAATCAAGTTATCCACAAGTAACATTTTCCGGTGAGCGCAATGAAGATTTATTCGTGACGAAGGAAGATGTGAAAAACGCTCTAGATGACGATGATGTGGTAATTATTAATAGTTTGTCTGAAGAAAGCTTTAAGCAAGGCCGAATTCCAGGAAGCTGTAACGTTCCTTTCGGCGATCATGCTGATGAAGACACGAAACAATTGTACAGTGATGAAGTCATTCGAGAAAAATTTGAAAAAGTCGGGGCACTCGATCCGAATAAAAAAGTGATTACTTATTGCGGCGGAGGAATTGCAGCCACGTGGAATGCACTTCTATTAAATAAACTCGGACAAAAGAACGTCGCTGTTTACGATGGCTCGATGGCAGAATGGACAGCAGATAAAAGTTTACCACTAGAAAAATAAAAACGGGGCTCATCTTAATCGGTTACCAAACCTCGAACAATTACGAGGTGGGTACCGAGATGAGCCCCATATTTTATGAGTGAGAAGCCTCACTTTTTTATTTTGTGAAGCCGATAACGAGATGAACATCACACTTTTACATCATGAAGCAAATTAACGAGATAAACATCACTTTTTCTTAATGAAGCTAACGAGACCTTTACATCTTTTATTTTGCAAAGACGTGATTTCCGATTTGAATGGTAATCGGTCTACTTTTAATCCAATTATTTGTAGCTGTTTTTGGATTGTAAAAATAGATTGATCCATTTCCTTGACCACGAAATGCTAATGCTTCATCGACAGCACGATAAGCTGATGCATCAGCACTTTGATTAATCGCACCATTTTGTACAGGTGAAAAAGCATAATGTCCACCAGCACTTACTTCATAAATAACGCCTCGAATTGAATTCGGAAAATCTTTATGATCAACCCGGTTTAAAACAACTGTCGCAACTGCAACTTTCCCTGCATAAGGTTCCCCTTTAGCCTCCGCGTGCACTAATTTAGCAAGTAAATCTCTTTCTTCTTGAGTAATCGCATTAGGAATAGCTAAACGTTCTCCAGGATATATTAAATCACCAGTTTTTTGATTGGCTTGTTTTAGCGCACTGACAGATACACCATGCTCCATACCGATTTTCCATAATGAATCACCGGATTTAACTGTATAGTAGTTTGATTGAGCATTAGCTTGTCCATTTGGAATGAACAGCCCGAATGAAATAACGAATAAAGCAATAATGATTAATTTCTTCATCATTTCTCCTCCTAGATTTTATTTAAACATGATATTATCACGGATTATTTCATTTGGAGCTGGAAAAAGTATCTATTGACAAGCTTATGTATTGCAACGTTAGACTTTCAAACGGTTTCTCGCTCATATTACAGTTATGTTACGAATTGATTTGTTAGTGAATTGATGGGTTTGGGACCTTTTTTTAGGGGCATTTTGAGGTGTGGAAAGGTGCGGTTTCTAGGTTATGCGCGAAGTTAGAGGGTTTATGCTCGGATTGACGTGGTTTTTGCGCGAATTGCCGTGGCTTATGCGCGAATTCGGATGGTTTATGCGCGATTTAGGTATGAGCAAATTCCTCGATTTATGAGCAAATTCCTCGATTTATGAGCAAATTCCTCGATTTATGAGCGAATTCCTCGATTTATGAGCGAATTTCCGAAACTTATGAGCAAATTACTAAAAAACAAACCTCTCAATTAAAAAGAGAGGTTTGTCCAATTAAAAATTAACGAACTGTTTTTAACGCTTTACTCCATGCTAGAAGCTGATCTAACATACCATTTGCATTGTCTTTATGATAGTCAGCAGGCTTGAACACGCTGAAGTTTTCGAAGTCTGTCAATAATGAAAATGTTACGGCTGTGCGAACATCAGCGACTTGTAGCTCCCCTAAAATTAAGCGCATATTTTCATGGGCGCGGGTTCCTCCTAAGCTACCATAACCGACAAATCCTGCAGCTTTATTATTTAATTCAGGATTTAAGTAGTCTAGCGCGTTTTTCAGAGCACCACCAATGGCATGGTTGTACTCAGGTGTTACGAAAATATATCCGTCAAAAGAAGCCATTTTTTCTGACCAAGCTTTAATAACTCGATCCGCTTCTTCTTTTTCCTCATCCGATAATGAAATCCCGAGTAAAGGTAAACGGTAATCAGCTAAGTCGACTAGTTCATACGTTGCCTCATCGCCTCTATTTTGAGCAAAATCGTACATCCACTTGGCTACTTGTTCACCGTTTCGCCCTTCTCGAACACTCCCTAAAATAATTCCTATCTTTAGCATATGTCTTTCCTCCATAGTTATATGTTATTCATATATTATGAATCCGAGATAAATGTTAAAAGAAAAGCTGACAAAAGTCAACATCATTGCTCACGATAAATCTTCAGCATGATAACCTAATTTTTTAATCAGCTCAATCGCCTGCTTTTTTTCCTCATCTGTCAGTCCGCCCATAATCTCCCTCATCGCGCTAACGTGTTTCGGAAAAATGTCATCCATTAACTTTTTCCCTTCATCTGTTAAAGTCGCGTGGGTAACCCGCCGATCTTGATCACATGCGCGGCGTCTTAATAGCTTCTTTTCCTCAAGCTTATCAACGACGTACGTAATACTACTACTCGCTAAAAGCACTTTTTGACCAATTTTTTGTATTGGCTGATCACCACGGCTATAAAGAAGCTCTAGCACAGAAAACTCTGTTAAGTTTAAATTATAACTTTTTATATCTTGAGCTACTCTTTTTTCAACAGATTGTAAAGCTCGATTTAACACGACAAATAATTTTAATGAAGGCTCATCCATTAAATCAACCGTTTTTTCCATTTTTATTCTCCTTAAATTTTTACTTTAACTTTATTATAGTAAAGATTTCACATCCCCGACAACTTAAGCCTTAAAAATGTAAATTTAATTTGGAAAAAATATGCGCGCAATTCACAGAAACTCCAATATTTATACAAGGTTAGCTCCACGAATCGACCAAAAAGGTTTATAATTAAGTTAGAGAGAGACAAAATTGATCACTGGGAGATGGATAAAATGAGTCAACAAACATATGAGCATATTCTTGTTGGTTTTGACGGATCAACACCTGCAAAAAATGCGGTTAGAAAAGCGATTGCATTAGCCGAAGAGATTAATGCGAAAGTTACAATTGCCTATATTATAGATAAACAAAATATTGACCTCGTTCTTATTGCAGGTTACACGAATGCTGTCGAAGAAGCTGAAAAAGTCGCGAAAGAAGAATTCGAAAAATTGTTTAATGAAATCAACGTTCCAGAAAATATCAATATCGTTCAAGAAATTCGGTTAGGCAATCCAAAGCTTTTCATAGCGAAAAAATTACCAGAAGAATTAAATGTCGACTTAATCTTTTGTGGAGCAACAGGGACAAATGCAATCGAGCGTTTCATTCTCGGATCTGTCGCCCACCATGTTATTAACCATTCAAAAGTCGATGTTACCGTCGTCCGCTAGTTAAAAAAGTGAAGAAAAACAAATGTCGTTTTTCTTCACTTTTATTTTATTTATGAAAAGTTTTGCTGATCTTCACTCATACTTAACTGGTTTTGGCTTTGCATGTTACTATAATTTTGCGATTGACCATTTTGTCCAGATTGGCTTTGGCTTTGACCTTGTTGACCTTGTCCCTGAGCCATGTTAGCAATCATTGGAATGAAGCTTTTGATTTGTCCACCTTTACCTGTCATCACACTATACGTTACAGCGCCAACCCCAATAGAAGCAACGATTGGTAACCATTCAATATCCTTCATTTGCATCGTACTTTCACCCCTTTCTCTCGGTAATACTTAGTATGGGGTGATTACGTTTGAGTATGTTTGAGAATTGCTTCCACAGATTCCGTATTAAGCGCCTCAATTTAAACCTCTTCTTTTAATTGATTATAAAACTGTTCCAACTCATGCAAGTATTCATCATTTATATCCGCGAGCAGCTCGTCTAATACACCTTCGTTATGTAAATAAAACACTAAATTTTTTCTGTTTTCAATTTTAAACCATGTCCGTCTGTTTTCGATTTTACCGAGCTCTTCCATTTTTACAATTGCTTTTCGATAATCGGTTTCAGCAACATTTTTTGCTTCTAAATAGGAATAAATCACTTTTTTCGCATGTTCAATGACCATTTCATAATGGTGAATAAAACCGACTTTCTCCAACTCACTCTGAAATGATTCATTAGAATATGCTTTAAGACTATTGTATAATCGATCATAATGTTCGAAATATTGACGCCATCTAATTTCATTAACTGAATCCACGTTTATTCACCGCCTTCGTTATATTATTTTAACATTGAAAAGTAAAAATTAGCACATAACCGCTTTTATTTATGTTATAATTAAACCAAATTATTACCTAGTACTAATACCAACAAATAATTTTTATATTTTGGAGGTTACCATGGAAGATTTATTAAAATTAAAAGATAAAACGTTCGTCGTTATGGGTGTTGCGAATAATCGAAGTATCGGTTGGGGAATTGCAGAATCGCTCTTTAAAGCTGGTGCAAAAGTTATTTTCACGTATCGACAAGAACGTTCGCTAAAAAAATTACAACGATTACTCGATGAAAATGGACATAAGGCCGAGCTCATTGTTCAATGTGATGTCAATGATGATGAAAGTATAAAAAATGCATTTAATGAAATTGGCAAACATACCGATGAAGTCGCAGGTATTATTCATTCAATCGCCCACGCGCACGTTGAAGATTTACGCGCAGGTTTTATTAATACATCCCGGGAAGGCTTTGCATTTGCCTTAGACACAAGTGCTTATTCGTTAATTGCTGTAGCGAGAGAAGCAAAACCGTTATTGAAAAATGGCGGATCAATTATGGCCTTAACTTATTTAGGCGCTGAAAAAGCGGTACCTGGCTACAATGTGATGGGTGTTGCTAAGGCTGCCTTAGAAGCAACAGTAAAATATTTAGCTTTAGACCTTGGTGAGGACGGTATCCGGGTTAACGCATTGTCTGCTGGGGCGATTCGAACGCTTGCAGCAAAAGGTGTTCCTTCTTTCAATGAAATTTTACATATCATTGAAGAAAAATCACCACTTAAACGCAATGTGACGAAGGAAGATGTTGGTGATATGGCACTTGCGATGTTAAGCGATTTATCAAGAGGAACGACTGGGGAAATTGTATATGTCGATTCGGGATATAATATCGTAGGTTAAACGAGTTCTCCCTTTATTTATATACCATCTTAAAATGCCTTAGGTTAAGTTAAAACCTAAGGCATTTTACGTTACGATGTTTTATGAAAGACGAGTAATTCGTGAATTTTTTCAGCGTTTAGAGATTCACCCGACACGATGACTTCATCATTAACGACTAATGCAGGTGTTTTTTGTAAATTGAACTTTTTCACTTCATCTAAATCAAAAACCCGCTCAGCTCTCAACCCCTTATCAAGTTTTCCAATCGCCTTATCCACTTCGTCCGCAAAATTGACACAACGATGACAACCAGAGCCTAATACTTTTACCTTCATCGCAACACTCCTCTTTTTTCGTCCTATAACATATTTATTATGCTTTCGTGAAAAATATCCATCATTTTATAAGGTCAAGCGTATCTCTCGGAATCGAACGATTTTTTATACTATAATGTGTTTGAATAGATACTGGAAGGTTGTGTTCATATGGAAAAATACCGCATCGATCCAAATAAAGGCCTAGAATTTGGTTTATATACTTTAGGTGATCATATTCCGAATCCACTAACACAAGAACGAATCCCTGCCCAACAACGGATTAAGGAAATTATCGAATTAGCTCAACTCGCAGAAGAAGCAGGCATTGATTTTTTTAGTGTTGGTGAAAGTCATCAAGATTACTTTACAACGCAAGCCCACTCCGTCGTTTTAGGGGCGATTGCTCAAGCGACGAACAAAATAAAAATCGCTAGTTCATCAACCATCATAAGCACGTTAGATCCAGTTCGAGTATATGAAGATTTCGCTACGATTGATTTAATCTCAGATGGCCGGGCGGAAATAATTGCAGGTCGTGCATCTCGGGTCGGTGTATTCGACTTATTAGGCTATGATTTACACGATTATGAAGAATTGTTTGAAGAAAAATTCGAGTTACTTTTAAAAATAAATGAAGAAGAAATCGTCAACTGGGAAGGACAATTTCGGAAGCCTTTAACGAATGCCAAAGTGTTGCCACGTCCAAAAGATGGCTCAATGCCGATTTGGCGGGCTGTTGGTGGACCGCCTGCTAGTGCAATTAAAGCAGGTTATGCTGGTGTTCCGATGTTTATTGCAACGCTTGGCGGACCAGCGACGAGTTTTAAATATTCAATTGACGCTTATAGAGAAGCCGCTCGAAACAACGGGCATAATCCAGACGAGCTACCTATCTCTACAGCTGGATTTTTCCACGTTGCAAAAACGACGCAGCAAGCGCAACAAGAAACGTATCCGTACATTAATGAAGGAATGAAATTGACAAATGGACGAGGCTATCCAAAACAACATTTCGCTCAAGGGGCAGATTTAAGAGATGTGATGAACATAGGTAGTGTCGACCAAGTGATTGAAAAAATTCTTTATCAGCATGAATTGTTTGGCCATCAACGTTATATTGCCCAAATGGATTTCGGAGGAGTTCCGTTCGAGCAGCTGAAACGTAATATTGAATATATCGCAACGGACATTTTACCAGCAATCCGAAAGCATACGAAAGTGAAATAGGAGGATTTGCCATGAATGTTGTCGCATTATCCGGCTCTGCTATTGGAACGAAAACGAAAACGGCTTTAAATTATGTCATTAAGTCAGTTGAAAATTTAACCGAAGAAATTGACCTCACATTAATTGATTTAGCGGATTACGACGTTCAATTTAGTGATGGAAGGAATTATTTAGAATACGAAGGCGATACAAAATACGTCACGGAAACGTTAATGAATGCGGATGCGATTATTATCGGAACGCCTATTTTTCAAGCATCCATCCCCGCGACGTTAAAAAATATATTTGACCTCCTCCCAGAAAAGGCATTTGAAAATAAAGTTGTCAGTCTCATCGTTACGGCAGGGTCAGCTAAACATTATTTAATGGCTGAGCTACAATTAAAGCCAATTTTAACTTACATGAAAGCACATGTCGTTTCCGATTACGTGTTTATCGAGGAAAAAGACTTTCACCGAAAAGAAATTATTAATGATGATATTTTATTTCGAATTGACCGCCTCGTTGAAGATACGATTGATATAATGAAAACATATGCAAAAATACGTGAAGAAAGAGAAGCAGATTACGGCTTTTAATTTTTATTTTCAATAGCTTACTAATCATGGTACTATAAAATTAAATTTTAAACTTAGAACTAAAGGAGAATGACGATGAAGAAAACACTCATATTCGGACATAAGAACCCGGACACGGATACGATAACATCAGCTATCGCCTATGCCCAATTAAAAGAACAATTAGGCGTCGATGTTGAACCTGTCCGACTTGGAGAGTTAAATTTAGAAACTGAATACGCGCTTAACTATTTCAATGTTGATGCACCTCGGCTCGTTGAAAATGTATCTGAGGAGACGGACCAAGTTATCCTCGTTGACCATAATGAATTTCAGCAAAGCGCCAATGATATTGAAAACGTACAAATTTTAGAAGTCATTGATCATCACCGCGTCGGAAACTTCGAGACGAAAGATCCATTATATATGCGTTTAGAACCTGTCGGATGTACAGCGACGATTTTACTAAAGCTTTATAAAGAACATGACCTGACAGTTAAAAAAGATGTTGCTGGACTCATGCTATCTGCCATTATTTCCGATACGTTATTATTTAAATCACCAACGTGTACGGATGAAGACGTCAAAGCCGCTCATGAACTAGCCGAAATCGCTGGTGTAAATCTTGAAGAATACGGATTAGAGATGTTAAAAGCAGGCGCCGATTTAAGTGCAAAGTCAACGGAAGAATTAATTTCACTCGATGCGAAGGAATTTTCAATGGGTAACAGTAAAGTCGAAATCGCTCAAGTGAACACTGTCGATACGGCCGATCTTTTAAAACGGGAAACTGACATTAAACAAGCGATAACAAATACAATTGAACATAAAGAGCTTCACTTATTCGTTTTTGCGATTACGAATATTTTAACGAATGATTCCACAGTGATTGCTTTAGGGGATGAAGCTAACAAAGTGGAAGCAGCGTTCAACGTCAAATTAGAAAACGACCAAGCGCTGTTAAAAGGCGTCGTCTCACGTAAAAAACAAATCGTCCCACCATTAACAGAAGCTTTTACAAATTAAAAAGTAAACGGCACCGATCTTTAGCTTCAATCGGTGCCGTTTTTTAATGCCATTTATTTAATTCGCGCATAAAT
>Ga0079225_10002326_pt1 | contig 10887 bp, 12 predicted proteins | sample Poulit2012_FD_76344 | JGI IMG/M metagenome (GOLD analysis project Ga0079225, IMG submission 76344) | Agricultural soil microbial communities from Georgia to study Nitrogen management - Poultry litter 2012 | ecosystem: Environmental > Terrestrial > Soil > Agricultural land | place: USA: Georgia...
CGTCGCGAGCGTGATCACGACAAACGACCCGAGCACCGCTTTGCCCGCGCCGAGGGCGGCGCGGGACAGCGCGGTGGGGTCGCGGCGGATGAGGCCGAGGATGAGCTGGAAGCAGAAGAACAGCAGCACGATGAACACGCCGATTCCGAACAGCAGGTTGTATACATCGAGGTAACCGGCCTGGGTGACATCGACCAGAGTCGTCGTGTCGAAAACTTTCCACATCGCCTCGATCAGCCAGCCCGCCGCCCCGCCGAGGGCCTGGGCGAAGAAGTCGAACGGGGCAGCCACGACCGTCGCGGTCGCCTCCCCGGCGACGTCGCAGACGTTCGAGATCACGGGCACATCGCACAGCGCCATCACGCGCCTCCTTCCAGGACTCGAACCGGTTCAGACGGACTGGCCGACGTCCCAGAAGAAATTGATCAATGTGACACTCGCTCCGCAGATCACCGCCGCGCCACAGGAAATGAGAACGCCGATCTTCCCGCGCCCCGAGAGGTGCGGGTTCGAGGAGTTGGAGCCGAAACCCCACACAATCGCCGAGACAATCAATGCCAAGACGGAGAGGATGAGGCCGACGGTCATGACTGCGCCGACGATGTCGCGCAGCTGCTCGATGCCCGGAAGGCCTGAATCATTGGGGTCGATGTCGATCACGGCGAGCACTCCCTTGCCTAGAAGCCGAAACAGTGGGGTTCGGCGACCAGGTGCACCAGCCTCGACACGCAGCTGCCGGGGTCCGCGTGCCTGGAACGGATAGCCTGGATCTATGCGCGGTGGTCTCGACCGCAACGGGCAGGACGGCGATGAGGATGTGAGGCGTGAGCAACGAGTACAGCGAGGACTACCTGCGGAAGCTCCGCGATGCGGTCGAGCGGTTCGAGGAAGCGTTCGCCGCCTGGATGGCGACCCAGGTGGAGTCCGATCACATGTCCTCGCGCGGCCTCTTCCCGACGGTCTGGACTGACGACGGGCAGGACGAGGCGGAGGTCCGAAAGCTCGAACTGAACGTTGCGGAGTCGGCGGGCCTTGCCGCCCGTGCAGTCGCTGTCACCGGCGCCTACATCAACATCGCGGGAATCGGCACCATCGACCCGATCGCGAACTGGTCGTTCATGTCCTCTCCGAAAGCGCCATTGGCGCCGAGAGACGTCCGCATGACTTCGGCGAACGTCAAAGGTCGACTCGACGCGATGATCACCGACTCCGAAGCGAGTACCGAAGCCGGCCTTCCGAGTTTCGCTCCCGCGCAGCTCCATCCCGTCGTCTGGGTAGGAGCCGCAGCCCACTGGACGACGCATCAGTACCGCGTCGCGGTTCGCGAGGCCGCTGAAGGCTTGACGGTGCACTGGAAAGAACGTCTCGGACGCAACAACGTCGATGACACCGTGTTCTGGCAGCAGACCCTCGCACCGGGCACCGGGACGCCCGAACAGCCGAAGCTCATCTGGCCCGGCGCACCGGATGACAAGACGGTCAAGAGTATGCGCGGAGGGCTCGAACCGCTCGCTAAGTCGTTGAATGCTCTGGCGACAGGCCTGAATCTGACCGTGCGGAACGTGACCACGCACACCCGCGCCGAGCTCTCGGAGCAGGAAGCGATGGAACGCCTGGCCGCCTACAGCTACCTCGCCCGACTGCTCGACCAATGCGAGATCGACCGCGGCGAAGTAGACGAAACCCCGCCTGGCCCGAGTTGAGAACGCCTACAACTGCTCACCAACATTGATCAGCCAGTTCATCCACGCGACCGCTCCGCCGGCGAGGATCGCGGCGCCGAGGGCGACGAGCACGCCGATGCGCCCTTTGGAGGCGGCCTGGTAGTTCCCGGTCGCCGTTCCGATGGCCCAGGCGATGCCGGAGACGATGAGCATGAGCACGGCGATGATGAGCACGAACATCAGTACCGCGCCGATCGCCTCGGACAGCTCACCGATCCCGGCCAGCCCGTCGAAGTCGGGGAACACGTCCGTCACGCATCACCTCCGGCCCGTGTCGTCACGTGGACATGATCGATGTGTTTCGTCGTGACGTCGGTGCCGCGGGTGTAGTCGCGCCAGCCCTCGTCATCGCGGTTGATGTTCCAGATCTTGTCCTGCCAGATGAGGTATTCGACGCCGAGGGTCTCGGCGTTGTCCTTCATCCAGTTCGTGACCTCCCAGCCGGCCTCGATCTGCGCCGGCGTGGGTTCCTTCCCGATGGGATTGCCGAACGTGACGTCGCACGCCCTCCCGAGCGGGTGCTCGGACTTCGACCCCGGCCGAGGCGAGTAGCAGGCCCAGGAGGTGTCTGGGAAGACGGCCGTGCCTTCGTCGTAGAGGTGGCGGGTGCGGGCGGTGATCTGCCCTTCCGAGGTCGGGTCATCGACCATCTCGTCCGGGTCGCCCTCGACCGGGCCCGGCTCCCCGCCCGGACTCTCGGAGCCGCCGGCCTGGCATCCGTCGTCCGATCCGCCGGGCGGGTCGGTCTCGGCCTCGGGCAGGTCGGCGGCGTCGTGATCGTTGAGCCACGCGGCCGGGTCCGCGTAGTCGCCGTCCATGCCGCCCTCATGCACCTCGAAATGCAGATGCGGCCCGGTGGACATGCCGGAGGAGCCGACGTCGGCGATGTGCCGGCCGGCGGTGACGGTATCGCCGACCGTCACGTGGATGCCGTCTTCCCACATGTGGACGTACGCGGTCGCGACCGTGGCCCCGTCGAGGCGATGTTCGATGACGACCTGCCCGCCGCCCTGGTCGGTGTACTCGGCGCGGGTGACGGTGCCGTCGGCGGCGGCGAGGATCGGGGTGCTATCGGGGGCGGAGAAATCGCTGCCGGTGTGCAGCGTCTGTTCCCCGGTGATCGGATGCGTGCGCGGCCCGAACGGCGACGTGGGCGTCCACGTGCCCTCCGGCAGCGGGAACACGACCCGCGACGACTCTGCTGCCACGGGCACCGCGCTCCCGCTCGCACCCTTGCCCGCGTCGGTGGAGAGGGCGTCGAGGATGTCCTCGGCGACGGGAGCATAGTTGTCATAGCGGTCCGGGAACGCCGAGACCTCCACCGACTGGACCGCCTCGCCTTTGCTCATCTCTTCCCAGCCGGGAATGTCGAGCAACCCCCGCGGGCTCCCGGCGTTCGGGCCGTCCGGCCCGCCGAAGAACGCGCGGGCCTGATACTCGGGGTCCATGAGCTCTTTCACGGACCCCCACCCGGACTGGGGGCGCATCTGGAACAGACCGAGGCTGTCGTGATCGCCGCCGTCGCCGTCGTTGTCATACTCCGCGGATTCCGGGTACGTCGACGAGTTGGCGAGCTGGCGCAGCGTGGATTCGGTCAGGGCGGCCATGAGCGCGATCTGGATGCCGTCACGGCCGACGCCGTCGATCCCGTCCCCGATCTCGATGATCGTCGCCGCGTGCGTGAGCTGCTTCTTGTTCAGCGTGAACGATTCCCCATCCCGCGTCTCGACGGCGAGCTCGTCGGGCACGTCGCCCACCGGCACGGACCCGCCACTGCTGGGGTCCATGCAGGAGGTCGCGGCGGGGTTCATCAGCAGCCCGATCCCGACACCGGCCAGGATCGGGCCGAGCAGGACGAGGACGGCGAGGACCGCGAGAATCTTCTTCACCACGACGAACGGCCTCCTTTCAGACCACGCAGGAGCAAGGGGGTTTAGCGGAGGGGGTTGTCCAGCTCGGACAGGCGCAGCAGATGGCACGTGTCGTAGGTCGGGTCGCAGACGACGAACACGGTGAACGCGACCTGATGCTCGGACGTCACCGGTTCGTCGTTCCAGACCCCGCGCCGGTGGCGGGTGCCCTCGATCGTGTACGCGGTCGTGCCCTCGGCGATCTGCCCGGGCTCGGCCTGGGAGAGCGCGTCCTCCCACGCAGCGGGCACGGAAACGGCGGTGATTTCCAGATGCTGGCTCGTGTCGTACTGGCGCAGATCGGTCCAGGCCTTACCCGTGGGCAGATACCCGGCGACATCGGTGGCGAGGCCGGCTTGTTCGGTGCCGGAAGGGTCGCCGACGTCGACGATGACGGCCTGATAGTCCAGCGGCATGAACCCCGAGCCCGTATCCCAGGCGAACACTGCCGTGGCGACGTTCCGGGCGAACTCCTCCGGATCATCACTGGCAACGACCGGCTCCAGCTCCGGTGCCTCGTGCCCTTCCTCGCTGGGGGCGGTGGCGGTCGGTGCCGGGTCGTTCCCGCCGTCAGGGGCATCGGGGCGGGGTGCGGGTCCGGTGATCAGGCCGTAGACGCCGATGCCGGCCAGCACGAGCACGAGCAGGCCGGCGATGATCAGAACGATGAGGCGGCGACGCGCCTTCGGATCAGCAGAAGGAGTCATACCGCCCAGGTGCACCCCGCCCGTCAGCAGTTGGGTTCAGATCGCCCGCAGCAGCGGCCGCGCCCCGCCCTCATCCTCATCGTCGCCCTCCGCGGCGACATTCTCGGCGTCTTCGCTCGCGTTGTCGGCCGTGTGGGTGGCGTTCTGGTGGCGGTCGAGGGCGGCGCGGAGCCGGGCCGCGAACTCGGAGGTACCGGCGGCCGTGGCGAGGAACCCGTCGATCTGGTCGAGGGTGAGCTCGGCGACGAGCTCGTCGATGTCGTAGTGGGTCCACCACGATTCCAGTTCCCGCCAGGTCAGCACGAACGCCCGCACCGGCCACTTCCCGACCGCTCCCGTCGGTGGCGTCGCCTGCTGGGCCGGCGTCTTCTTCTTTGTGGTCTTGGCGCCGGTGACGCGAGCGACCGCCTCCTCGGCCAGAGCGTGCAGATCGGCTTGCCGATGCTCGCGGTCCTCATCGAGCAGGGCACGCACGCGGGCATAGACCGGTTCGACCGCGCCACCTGATTCGAGGATCGCGATTTCCCCGGCAAGCTGCTCGCGGATGTCGGTGGGCAGGTCGGTGCGAAAGGCGGCCTGTTTGACGTAGTCGATCTTGTCCAGCGTGCGATCAGATGCCCCGCCGGGGATCATCGCCGCGGCCTGTCGGGAGACGCGACCTGTCTGGTTGGACGGTGTGCGAAATTTTCGCGCACCGTCCTCACCCGGCTGATGCTCGGTGCTGAACCGGGTGGACTGCTGGCGGCGTTCGGCGTCCTCGCGCAGGAGCTGCGTGAGCTCCCGGTACAGGCTGGCCGCCTCAATCTGGGTCAGGGGCTTGTGCTCGGCGTTGTCATCCTGCTCGGCGAGCAGGTGCCCGAGCCGGTCGGAGACGTCCGAGCGCACCCACACGCTCGTGGTCTTCCACCCCAGCTTCCGGATGGCTTCCAGGCGGCGCCTGCCGCAGACGAGGACCCCGTCGGGGGTGATCGTCATCGGCTGCAACAGACCGTGCTGGTCGATCGAGCGTGCCAGCGCGTCGATGTCGCCGAGGTCGGTGCGATGCCGCTGCCCGACCCGGATCGAGGCGACCGTGCGCGTCAATTCGATACCCATGAGCGTTCACCCCCCTCCCTTGTGGGTCAGCCGCGGTTGTTTCGGCGGGGTGCGGCGAGGCTGATGGCGAGCACGAGGTCGTCATCGTGGAGCAGCACCGGCAGGCTCTCCCCGAGCAGGAGGCGCAGCAGCACGCCCCGGCCCGCGCTGGTGGCCGCGAGCGCGGGATGCGGGGTGCCCAGCAGGGCACGCAGCATCGCCGTCCACGACCGGCCCGGCACGTCGAGCAGGGCGCGGGAGTGCTGGTCGCGGCGCAGGTTCTCATACGCCGTGTGCCGGGAGCCGGCGTTGATGAGCGCGGCGCAGATGTGCTCGACCGTGTGCCTCGCCATTGCCGGCGGCCAGCCGAGCATCGTCACCAGCGCGATCGCGTCTTCCACCGCCGAGGAAGCGGACATGCACGCCCGCGTCTCCGGCCCGTCCGGGCTCTCCTCGGTGATGTCGTCGTCGGAGTGCGGGTCGACCGTCTGGAACTCGCGGCGGTAGTCGTCGAGCTGGTTCTCCCGGTCCGAGAGGCGTTCGGCGTCGTGGAAGCAGGAGAAATGCGGGCGGCGGGCCTGGTGTACTGAGCACAGCAGCCCGGTTGCGCGTTCCTCGGCGATGCAGGTGATCCGCACCGCGTGGGTGACCACGCCCCACGGATCGACCGCCTCCCTGGCGGAGCGGGTGCGCATCACATCGAACGCCGCGGATGCGGCCTCCCACGGGTCGAGGCCGTGCTTGCGTGCCAGGGCGGCGTACTTCTCCGCGGCGAAGGTCATCAGCTCCTGCGCGGCCGGGTCGTGTTCCCACGCTCCCGGTTCGGCCTCGTGCAGGCGGGTGAGCAGGGAGCGCAGGCCCTGGCTGGTCGTGTAGTCCTCGCCCAGGCGGCGGGGTTTGGTGTTCATGGTGTCGGCACCTCCTGACGAGCAGGTGCACTCGCCTGCGCACAGGCGAGGATCGTGGTGTTCGTCGTCGGGGTCGGGGGCGGCCAGCGCGGTGATCGTCATGATCGTTCACCGCCCCTCTACTGCATCCCGACCGGCGACCGGTCGACGCCGGTCCGGTCGCGGCCGTGGCCGAACTCAGAGAGATGGGGCAGCTTGCGGGCCTGGGCGCCGACCCATGTCGCGCCCGTTACGAGGCCCTTGCGGGACTGCTCGGACAGGTGCGTGTTGAAGTCGATCGCCGCCCGCGACATCCTCCCCGTGCCGCGAGCCAGCAGGTCGTTCGGGCGCACCCAATCGACCCCGCGTGCCCGCCGACCCTCTACCCCTTGTCCGGGGATCTCGTGGCCCCGGTGGCGGATGACGTCGGCGGCGCCGATCGCTTCCGGCGCTCCCGCGTTCTCTGCCGTCGGGGCCTGCCTCGTCTCAGGATCAGGCTGGTGCTGGTGGTCATGCTCGTGCGGGTTCATCGTCCTGCTCCTCATCGTGGTGCTTCTTCTCGTCCCCGGTGCTCTGGTCACCGGACGCCTCGGCCTCTCCTCGGCGTGGGGTGGTAGCCCAGCGGCCGACGGTGGACGGGTGCACGCCGACCTCCCGCGCGATCCGCTTGTTTGACCACCCCAAGCTCCGCAGCTCCTCCGCCCGCACCCGACGACCGGACCCCTCGGAAACGTCTGGTCGCGTTCCGCCCGACGACGTTTCGGGCGGGGTGAGCCTCAGCGGGGGCCGCGTCTCGGCGTCCTCGACGGGCTCCGTCGGAGCTTCTTCCGGCTGTGGTTCGGTCGTCTCGGCAGCGTCGAGCGCGGGCAGCTCTACCGACGCCGCGGGCGTGGGTTCGGTGTTGTGGTCGGCGGGGCGGGTGAGGACGACGGTCAGATGCGTCGCGGCCAGCAGGACCAGCGGTGGGATCGCGGCCACGACCGCCGCGAGCATCGCGGGGACGGTCAGGTCGGCGGCGAGGATAGCGTGTGCCGCGTTCGCCGTGACCGAGACTCCGGCGCCGCCGATGAGCAGCGTCCACGGATACCAGGCCGTCCGGCGACCATCGAGGGCGACGACCGCGACGGTCGCGACCACGATCAACCCGTCCACCAGCAGCGGCCAGATCCACGACTGCCCCCGCGCGATCCCCGACCGTTCGGCGAGATCAGCCAGGGCGACGAAGCTCAACCAGAACGCCCCGGCCCCGATCAGCATCGTGCCCACCGCCGCCGTCACGACCGCCCACCCGTACCCGCGTGCCCGGTTCATGCCAGCCCCCTGCCAGACGGTGCCGGCGAGCGTGCAGGCTCGGCCCTATGCGCGGGCCGCCTCGGCGCGGGTTCGGTGCGGGTCGGGGTGCTGGGGCCGGTGGCGATGGTGCGGTAGGCGGACTGGATCGTGCGGGTGATCTCCCGCTCCCCGAAGTCCGACTGCTCGACGCTTGCGAACGCATCCAGCGCCTCGGTCTCCGGGACGTTGCCCTCGGCCAGGCGGCAGGCGGCCCAGAACAGTTTGAGGTTCCGATCCGTGGACTGTCCGCCCAGCCACGACGCCATCCGCTGCGCATCCACCGGCGCCGCCCCATCCCGGTGTGGGACCGGCTTCCGTCGGGGCCTGGGCGGGGTCAGGAACTCCCGCAGTCGCTGCGCATCCACCGCCCGCCAATCCGTGGGGGCGAAAGATGTGGGGCGGTAGAGCACGCTCTCGCCGTCGATCAGGCGATGCGAGGGCGGGACGATGATGTAGCCGCGATCGCCCCGGAAATCCACGCCGGCCTTCCCGGCCTGCCACGACGGCTGCACGTCCTCGGAGGCCGGGTAGTAAATGTGCAGGCCACCGGTCGGTGAACGCACCATCGTCTCCCACCCCGACACCAGCCCGGCCCGACGTGCCCGCCGGATCGCGTCATAGCCATTGGCGCCGTGGACATCAGCGTCCACGACCGCTACGCCCGAGGTCCGACCGGTGGGCATGCCGATGTTCGCCGCCGGGAACCTGTGCCACCACGCCTCGACCTGACTCGGGTTGGTGGTGGCATCGTGGAAGCCGTGCAGGGTGATCGGCTGCTTCCCCTCCGGTGCACACGGGAAGACCGGCACCCCGTGGCTGGCGAGCATGCTCGCGGCCTCCAGCAACGGCGTCGTCTCCTCCATGAGATGGAGCGCGGTGGTGAAGCGGGAGTGCGAAGCCATCTCACAGCCCCCGAGCCGGCTCCCGCACCGGAGACACCGACGCTGTGCTCGGTGCTGGTGTCTGCCGATCGGGGCTCTGCTGGTCGGGACTGTGCTTGTCCATGCCGCGTTCCAGTCCCCGCGCGGTGCCGTCGGCGACCTGGGCGGTGTCGAGCTGATCGAGGATCTCGGCGGCGGTCTTCCGCACCCGCTCGCCGGTGGCCTGGACGATCTCGACGGGCTCCTTGCCATCGACCTGTGCCGCCCACCCGGTCACATACGGCAACGAATAGCCGGAGGTGTCCATGCCGTGCGCGGCGCCGATCATCAGCGCAACGGACTCGGCCTCGACCTCCCCGATCCCGCGATGCTGGCGGGCCTCGTCCTGGTCGGGGCCGTGCATCTTCACGTGAGCGAGCTCGTGGGCCAGCGTCTTCACCTGCGCGGCATCGTCCATGTTCTCCCGCACCGCGACCGTCCGCCCGTCAAAGTTCGTGGCACCGTTCGCGCCGTGGATCATGCCCCCGTGCGGCACCCGGAGGACCTCGAACCCCGCCGACCGTACTTGCTGGGAAAGGCTCTCCCAGAGCCCGTCGGGGGCTTCGCCTTCCAGCAGCTGTGGTGCAGGGCGTTCGGGGATCGGTTCGCCTGCGGTCTGCGAAACATCCCAGACATAGGCCGGGCGGACGCCGACCATCCGGCTACTGACGGTCTCTCCGGGCTTCGGCTTCTCGCCACGGTTCAGACGCCGCCACGAGTCCGCATCCGAAGGATTCGAAGACGCGAACCTGCCGGTGACGGGGGCGAGGATCTGATACCCGGCCTGCCCCTTCTCGACCTGGCGGCCCAGCTGCTGCCATTGCTTGTAGCCGGCAACGTAGGTCGGGAACGGCTCGGCAACGCGGCCCTGCTCGAAAACTTCCTGGTGTTGTTGCCAGATGAGCATTACGTTGTTGAAGCTGCGCGAGCGGAACTGGGCGGCGAACCGCAACGCTACGGCCCAGTCATCCCCGGTGACCAGCCGCTCGACGGCACCGGTGAGCTTGCCGTGGAGTTCGTCGAGCTTCGCCTCCCGCGCCTCGCGGGTCTCTTCCTGCCTCGTCGCCATCGTCCGGCCTCCTCCCGCAGGACAGGCCCCGGTATGGGGTCGGTCCTGCACCTGCGAGGTGAGCCAGGAGCATCCGGCGAGTCAGACGGTCAGCGAACAGATCAATCGGTAAGTTGGCCATCAGGAACGCGGAGGCACCTGACGTAGGACATACCGGACTACCCGAGACGCCGTGCTTCATGGGCTCTGGAAGCGGGATGCTCCTGATATCCCGCTCGTAATGCGCAGATCGGGAGCGCAGTTCAGTTCAGGCGAAGAGTCATCCGCCGATACTGTGTGGGCGTCAGCCCGATGTGCTTGCGGAACTGCTGTGCGGCGTGCCCACGGCTGTGCCAGCCGACCTGCCGCATCGCGGCTTCAATCGGGAGGTTGGTCTCCCGCAGACTCTTGGCAAGCCGCTCGGCGCGGACCATCGTCAGATACGTCAGGGGCGTCTTGCCGTAGGCTTCTGTGAATACCCGGCTGAGCTGAGAGGGCGACAGATGCACTCGCGCAGCCAGTGCGGCAAGGGTCCATTGTTCGGCTGGCACTTGGTCTAATAGTTCGGCAGCCTGCCGCGCCTCGGCGCGAAGCGGATTGAACTGCCGGTGTCGCGGCAAGGTGGGTCGGATGTGCACTCGCTGTGATTCCGATATCCGTATCGGAGAAACTGTGATGAATGGCGCGATGACATGGGCAATGCTGAACCACGCCGCCTGAATACGGTAAAAGTGTTGCGCGAACCCATCGTCGATGCTGCGCTCGACCAGCTCATCGAGCCAGGGCATCATCATTCCGGCGCGGTGCTCATCGAGGCGAAGTATCTGTGCTGGCTCTGAATAGACCGATTCGGCGAAGACCTGCGCTTCCAAACGATCCTGTAGGAAGCCCGCATGTTGCCAGAAGACTTGGTCAACCAAGTAATCGGTATCCACGTAGATCGTGGTTACAGTGATATGCCCTTCGGGTTCCGAACTGCACATGACGTCTGGAGCAAGTAGGACTACGTCACCAGTTCGTACCGGTTGTTGTCCAAACTCGCTATACAGGATTGCGGAGCCGTCTCGGACCACGATCACCTTGACGCAGTCGTAAGAGAGCGGGCCCACGGCACGTTGTATCGTGCGTGTTCGTGCGAGTATGACTCGATGTTCACGTGGCGCTAGCAGGCTCATAGGGTGTCGTTGACTAGTGCCCTCACGGATAGAGTGGGCAAGGGGTGTCCGTTCGCATTCTTGTCGTTTCGGCCAGGAGGGCCGGCAGTTTTCCCCGCACGAGGCTCGCC
>Ga0079225_10002327_pt1 | contig 10886 bp, 10 predicted proteins | sample Poulit2012_FD_76344 | JGI IMG/M metagenome (GOLD analysis project Ga0079225, IMG submission 76344) | Agricultural soil microbial communities from Georgia to study Nitrogen management - Poultry litter 2012 | ecosystem: Environmental > Terrestrial > Soil > Agricultural land | place: USA: Georgia...
TCCAACCAAAGACCGACCGATATGTGGGATAAGTAGTCCAACGAATGTAAACATGCCAGCAATTGCTGTTGCAATGGAAGCAAGTAACACAGCGATAATAGAAATAACAAGCCGTGCACGGTTTGTACGAAAACCCAAGTTCTTTAATGTTTTATCTTCTAATCCCAAATGATTACACCAAGCATAGACTAAAAATGCAAGAATAAGTCCGATTGTTCCATACAGCACCATCACCTCGACATCATTCCATGTTTTCATTGATAAAGTGGATGACGTGACGGAAATGCCTGACATCATGCTACTTGCATTCGTTGCACTAAGGAATTCACTAAGCCCTGTAAACACGGCATTAATGGCAACCCCAATTAAAATCATTCGCAAAGGATTTAGACCGGATTTCCAAGAAAATGTATAAACAAGTATAAACGCAAACGCTCCGCCAATAAAAGCAAATAATGGTGTATAGAAAAATAACATCGGGAAAAGGGTAACCATGATGATCGTGATAAATGCTGCACCTGATGATACACCGATTATTCCCGGTTCTGCTAAAGGATTGCGCATAACTGCTTGTAATAGTACTCCCGAAACCGCTAAAGCCGCGCCAGCAAATAGGGCTATAATGATTCTTGGAAGGCGTAAATCCTTTATAATTTGTACATCTTCATTTGTATTATTTAATAATCCTTTCATTAATTCAACAGCCGATACTTCGATACTCCCTGTTGTCGCCGAATAAATGGTCATTACAATGAGGAGAATGATTGCTATTATAAAACTAATTACCTTTTTGTTCATGTTGATTCGCATTCCTTTCACTACGCTGAAGGCCCATGGGAGTATCTATTGATCATATCCCGGCAATGAACTTCAATGGTTGAATTAAAAGTCTTCCGGATAGAGCATTTCCAATAATTCTTCTAACGCATCAGCAGCAGCTAAATTGGCAGTTGTTCCGAAACGAGTTTCTTCCAAGTCATATACCCGATCATTTTCAACTGCTTTGAAGTGTTTCCAAATATCATTTTCCTTAAATTCCTTATCAAACATTTTTACTACCTCATCCGGCATCCCATGAGCTGCCCGTAAAATAACATCTGGATTGGATTGCTGTAAGTTTTCTGTATTCGAAGAGACGTATTCTGCATCTTGTCCTTGGATTGCATTTACACCGCCAGCTCGTTTTACAAGATCACCTATATAAGAATGCTCTGTTGCAACCCGGTAACTTCCTGGAACCCCTAATAAAATTAAGACAGTTGGTGCTTCTTTATCTTCTACTTTTTCTTCTATCTCAGTTAGTTTATTTTCAAAGTCATTGACGATGGCATCTGCTTCCTCTGTTCGATCATATTTTTCACCTAGATCCAAAATGCTCTGATACATTCCATCAATACTTTCCATGTCCACAAATGTAACTGGAACATCTGCATTTTCAAAGACAGGCGCTAAATCAAATTCATTCTCCAGTGTGGTAACAGACAATACGTCCGTCGGTTTAAGCGATCTGATTGTTTCCATGTCTGGCTCTGCTGCCATACCTACTTCTGTTGCGTCTGCATATCTTTCAGGCAAGTCTTTATAACTTGTCGGCACTCCAACTAAGTCCAATTCTAATTCATCCATGATCTCCACTAAGGCCACTGTTGTAGCAATGATTTGACCGTCTGTTTCTTTAGGAGACTCTTCTGCTTCAGTTGTTGTTTCATCAGTCGTTTCAGTTTTTTCTGCATTTGCGCTGGAATCTCCGTCGGAACTACAAGCGGAAACAAACATGAGCACCCCTAAGATGAGCATGAATAGACTCATATGTTTTCTTCTTAACATTGAAACACCTCTTTTTGTTGTGCATATGATTATTTAAAGGTTTGATAATAATAGATTCAGTTAAAATAACTTACTTCATCAAAGCGAGTCTTACTGTAAATGATTAACAGTAAGACTCCTTGTTTGATATATGTTTTAATTAAACAAAACGTCTTCTTGCTTTAATAGCTAAAGGAATAAGCGAACCGATTAGTAACAAGGATAGTGGTAAAATATGCATTGTATCTCCTGTTTTCGGGTTGTCTGAATTATTTCCTTTCATTGGCGTTGCACCATTATGAGCGGAATCACCGTTACCGAATGTAGGTTTGGTAGGCGTTTTGTTATTATTTCCTTTACCTTGGCCGTTATCGTTACCATCTCCACCGTTATTGTTCCCTCCAACAGTTTTAGCAGGTTTGCTACCTTCAATAATTGGGCCGTTTAGATTATCTTTGCTTCCAGGAACAAGATGGAAATTACTTGCATCGACTTCTTTCTTACTGCTTGGGTCTAAAAACAGACGTGCATCGTGTTCCATATCATATCCACCTGGCGCACCTGGCATATCTGGAACGGAAATAAACATATTTAAGTCGATAACGTCAGATAAATCACCATCAACTTTAAATTGGATAACCATCGAACCATCGGCGTTTTCTTTAACGATTAGGACATCACCATTGTCTGTCTTTAGTGATTTAATCATATCGCTATTAGTTACAGTAAGTTGTAGGTATTTTTCTCCGTTTTTATAAAGTAAATAAGCAGGCTTTTTGAAAAAATTATCGGCAGCAGACGCTTCATCTTTTGTAGCGTGCTTGATTATAAAATCAATTTCATAGGCTTTATCTGCTTGCGCTGATTTAGCTTTTTTCTTGTTTTTATTTTTGTCGTTGCCTTTATTCTTATCTTTGCCATTATCTTTGCCGTCGTTTTTGTTTTTATCTTTATCTTTGTCGCCATCATTCTGACCCTTGTCACCATCTATATTTATGCCTGGTTTATCGGAAGGATCAGCGCCCTGGACACTGTCTTTATCAAAGGAAATTCTAAAATCTGCATTTCCTTCAAAAATATCGTCTCCATATGGTGCTTGATATTCTACATAAGCATTTAGGATTGATTCTAAGCTATCGAATGTAAATGTTTCGTAACGTTTGTCTCCATCCACCACTTTTTCGGTAGCATTTTTGCCTTCGACTTGCAATTTGGTAACTGTCTCATCTTCATTAATTGTGATAGTGACTTCTACTTGATTATTTTTGACTGTTAGAAATACAGCATCATCCATATAGTTCCCCATTGAAGAGGAATCATCATTATCGCTTCTCAAATAGGAAACATCCAATATATAAGAACCATTTTCTAAGTCAATGACAGATTGATTCGATTCAGGTTCTTCTGAGTCTTCTGGTTCAGGGGTTTCAGGATTATTAGGTTCCTCTGGAGTAGGCTCCTCAGAATTTCCTGGCTCCTCAGGTTTAGGCGTTTCAGTTTCCCCCGGTTGTTCAGGATTAGGTCCGTTTCCGCCATTTGATGTAATAAGTTCTTTATTACTTATGTCGATCTCTTTCTTAGAATCTGTATTCAAAATGAATCGTGCATCATGTTCCATACTGTACATGTCTGGTACTGTAATGTGCATATTGAGATCTATCGTATCAGATAAATCATCATTCACTTTAAATTGAACAAGAGCCGAGTCATCACTGTTTTCTTTAACAACAACAACATCACCATTATTTGTTTTTAAAAAATCAATCATACTCCAACTTGTGACGGTAAGTTGTACATACTTTTCACCATCTTTATCAAATAAATGAGCAGGTTTTTGAAAAAAACCATCAGCTGCTGATGCAGCATCATCGGTCTCATGTTTAACAATATAATCAATTTCATATGCCTCATCTGGAGCGATTGTTGAAGTGTCCTCTCCATCCGCCAAAGCCGTATTACTAAACGGCAATACGAAAAGGGCAATAGCGAAAACAGTAATGAAACTAAAAAATTTCTTCATGCTTATTTTTCCCTCCCATAGTTAGTTTAGTTCTGAGCTGAACTGAATTTTCTTACAGCAAATAACGCAATGCCTGATCCTACAAGCAATAGAGTAAATAGAGCTATATTTGAGCTATCTCCGGTTGGTGGGTTTTCTTCTGTTTCACCTGCTCCAGTTGTTTCATCATTGGATGAATCATCATCATCATTTTCTGTGGATGATTCAGTTTCTCCATTTCCAACATCTGCTGTTGGTAAGCCACTCACATCAAATACTGCACGTGCCGTATGTTCCATGTCATATCCACCTGGTAGAGCTTCTTCAGGGACGACAACATGCATGGACATATTGACAGGCTGTGATAAATCGTCCACTTGGAATTTTACAGTTCTTGTATCACCGCTATCACTCACTACATCTACTGGGCCGCTTGGGGCGCTAAGTGACTTCACCATTTCTGCGCTGGTCACCGTTAATTGAATGTATTGTGTGCCATTTTCAACCGTCAATGTTGCTGGTTTTGTAAAGTAACCATCTGCAATTGAAGTACTGTCACTGCTAGCTTCTTTCATTTCATAACCAATTTCATAACTTCCATCCGCAATAGCTGCAGAAACATTACCTGTTGGTAACGCAATAAAAGTAATCGTCAAAACAATAGCTGTTAATGCCATTAATAATGGAAATCTTTTATTCATTCCTTTTCCTCCTAATATAAAAATATTTAAATTACTTGATTAATAGATTGTGATGGGACATTCGCATTTGGGCTTGTTTATTGTATGTACCACCATCGACTTCAACATAAAGTCATAGCTTCTTAATTAGGAATTTAGGATTCCCTATAAATTAAATATACAAAATTAGTCCCCCTTACCCTTATTAATAATGGGAATCATCACTAATCAAAAGTAATATTATTCACTTTATAATCCTTGTAATAACATTACTAAAACCATCATATAACATAAAAGTGTTCAATAACTAGGTTAATTTTGAACTTTTTTCAACACTTTTATAAGTTGTGTCGTTTAATTTCACCCTTTAATATAGCCAATTATTCCAAATAATGCAATAAAAAAAACAGCTAGTTAATGAACTAACTGTTTATAAGCAATAATAAAGATGATTATTTTAATTTATTAATCCTGCTGCAACGAACGGACCATGCATATTGATTGTGGAAAGAATTTGTGCCATTTCTTTAGGCGTTTCTGTGCAACCATTTTCCAACCATTGCTGTATTACACCAATATGTGCAAAAGCTATATATGAGGCTAAATACTCTTCGGGAACAAGTAAGTTTTCTTTCTTAAAAAAGGTATGTTCCTTATCGTCAAATAATGTTTCCCATAAAAAGTCTCTTAGTGCTGTTTGGAATGATACATCCCCTTTTGGGCCTAACAAAGCCCTCATCATCACTCTATTTTCATCTAGGTATTCGAAGATGGTAACTGCGGGGGAAGGTTTATTAGGTTTAGAATTATCGCTATTCTTGAGAACAACATTTTGTAATTTTTGTTTAGCAATTTGCGACATTCCTTGCATGATTTCATTTTGACATTCTTCCATTAAATCATGTTTATTCTCATAATGGACATAAAAAGTTCCCCTGTTGATATCTGCTCTCGTTGTAATATCTTTCACAGTGATTGCTTCAAAGCCTTTTTCTTCAATTAACTCCATTAATGCTTGTCGTATTGCTTCTTTTGTGCGAATAATACGTGAATCGATATCGTTTTGCAATTGTTTTCCTCCTTATAAAGCGAAAGCAAAATGAACAACACGTTGCTTAATATTATAATCCAGTAGCAGAAGGAAAACAATAAAAGGATTAAAAAACATTTGTATTGATAAAAAAATTCCAACTTTAATGAAATAATAACGGAGAAAAATGTGTAAGGAAAAAATGGGTGATAAGTTCACAATCGATCGCATTCGTAACTATAAAAGTAGCTATACGATGAGAATAAAAAATTAACCCCCTATTGAATGCATAGTACGTATTTGGGTTGATTACTTTTTTTTATTATACAGGACGTAGCTATCTCTTTGAAGGACTTTTATCTACACATTCTATTTTATATGTACCTCGATTTGTACTAATTAAAAAACTGTTACCATCAAATTCATATAGCGTATCGTTTTCAATGGGAATTTCATATAAAGATGATGGAAGAGGCTGAGCATTGTTATTTTCAGTTTGAATCATTCCTTCTCCATTCAGTTGTAAATTGTGTATAGGTTCATAACCATCGATGGTAGGTATTTCATTTTCGTATGCTATCTTTTCTAAATGCATCAAAATTTCATCTACATCATCCATTTCTAGCTTAGTGATTTTAATTTTATTATGACTCCATTCTTTAAGTAACTCATCAAATTGTTCTATTGATAAAAACTTATCCGACTGTTGCATCGTTCATCCCTCCTTCATTTAAATTAACCTTCTTTTTGGAAAAAATGTACGAATATTTACTTTTCTATATAGTGGAGTATCTGTTTTCGGTATTCATCGTCATATAATTGTTGATAACGATAAAGATAATGCATCCTTAGGTCTGAGCGCGCATAAACCGTTCTCACCGCGCATATCTCGTCCTGAGCGCGTACTAGTTTTTCACCACGAACCTTCACTGTGTTAATAAAAAGGATTCTTAAAAGAACATTAAACTGAATCTATACTTTTATGATAATATGAGAAGAAAGTGTAATATCAATTATATTTTTCGGAGACAGGTGACGCATATGATAAAAGAAAAGCGGATTTTAGTCATTGAAGACGATCCAGAAATTAATAAGTTATTGTACAAAATTTTAATAAAAGCAGCGATGAATCCAGTTTCAGCTTTTTCTGGAACAGAAGCATTACTACAATTGGAAAATAATACATATGATTTAATTTTACTAGACTTGATGTTACCTGGAATAAGTGGAGAAGCATTAATAAGTAAGATTAGGGAAAAGAGCCAGGTTCCAATTATTGTCATTACTGCGAAAGTGGATATAGAAGATAAAGTTCAAGTTTTGAAAATGGGGGCAGATGATTATATTACAAAGCCTTTTAACCATGAAGAAGTACTAGCTAGAATTGAAGTCCAATTACGTAAATTAGGTGTTCAATCACAACAAACAGCCGAAAAAGTGTGGCGAGCACTGAAAGTTAATCCAGACAAGCGCTCTGTATACTTAGAAAATAAGGAGCTCCATTTAACAATTGCAGAATTTGATATATTGTCTTTATTGATAAGTCGCCCAGAGCATGTGTTTTCCAAAAGGGATATGTATGAAAAGATATGGACAGGTCCTTACTTAGGCGATGATAATACGATTAGTGTGCATGTTTCCAATATACGCAAAAAAATGGCGGACATTACGGCGGATGAGTATATCAAAACAGTTTGGGGAGTTGGGTTCATGCTAGTGTAAATTTCTTTACGATTTCTTTATGTTTTGCTTAAAGGATATTAAAAAACCTTAAGTTACACTACATATAAAGAAGTGTAGAGGGGAAGTGAGCAAATGGATGCTATTATTCACACACATCAACTAACTAAATTTTTTAAAGATGAAGAAGTGATTAAACCGCTTGATTTTACATTAGAAAAAGGCGAGGTTTGCGCATTAATTGGGAAAAATGGTGCTGGGAAATCAACAATTTTTAAAATGCTGGCAGGTCAATTAATGCCAACATCAGGTGAAATACAGTTATTTGGCAAATCAGGAAAGGAAGCGGATCAAGCTAAAAAGAGAATGGGCTTTATGATTGAGACGCCAGCATTTTTCCCTGATTTTACTGCTAAGCAAAATTTAGAGTATTTCCGTATTCAACGTGGTGTCGTCGAAAAGAAACGCGTTTATGAGGTATTAGAAATTGTCGGTTTGGCAAATGAAAAAAAGAAAAGATTTAGAGACTACTCCATGGGAATGAAACAAAGGTTAGGGATTGCGCTTTGCTTATTAAGTAGTCCAGACTGTTTAGTACTAGATGAGCCGATTAATGGCTTAGATGCAGAAGGTATTATGGAGATTCGCAAACTATTATTACAACTGAATGAAGAAAAACAAATTACAATTTTCATTTCTAGTCATATTCTTACGGAACTACAATTACTCGCCAAACGGTTTGTATTTATAAAAAATGGTGTCATTGTAGAAGATGTCAGTAAAAGGGAATTAGATGAAAAAAGTAAGAAACAAATTGTCCTAAAAGTCGATGATGCAGCAAAAGCGGCGCAATTGTTAGAGCAAGCATATACAGATATAGAGTATCAAACCCTTCCTAATGACACGATCACCATCCAGAATTATGTAGAAGAAGGCGCGGCAATCAATCGCCTTTTAGTCGAAAATAACGTGTTGGTGACAGAGTTTCGTATTGAAGCACTGAATTTAGAAGAATATTTCTTAGGATTAGTGGAGGGGAATATCGAATGATTAATTATCTGAAGAGCGAACATTACCGTATCCTTCGCAAAAAGAATCTCTATATAACGAGTGTTATTTGTTTCTTACTTATAACGGCAGCAGCTTTTGTCTTGTATGTAACCGATAAGTTTGACCCGAATTTTCCATATGCATCGAGTTTGTTTTTATATTCCAACGTCATTAGTAGTACCATTTTAATTGTAATTGTCGCCTTTCTCTTTAATATAGCCCTGACAGGTAAAGATAGCTCAGTCATCAAGCAGTCCGTATCTTTTGGTGTGTCGAGGAGTACGATTTTTTGGTCAAAGCTTGTGTTAACGCTAAGTTACTTTTTAATTATCTGTTTGATTGGCCTTGTGCTTGTGATAGGACTTGGTGAGGGGTTTTTTGCAAATGAAGAAAGGTCCATTAGTAATTTTATAATCGCTAGTTTTAATATGTTACCAATTGTGCTAAGTGGTTTTTTTATGATTCATGCCTTGAAGATGCTGAAGGTCGGTGATATTTATATCATTCTTCTATTATTCCTCACCTATTCATTTTCTGGTGATTTTTTACGGATTATCCCTGAATCAATTGTAGGATTAAGTGAGTTATATCAATATGCTCCAAGTACGTTATTAACCGAAAATTTAATGAGTTTTATGGATATAGAAGCACAGTTTGATTATCGTCACTGGATTGTTGGCACCGTGATATCTGTCGTATTTTTAATCATCGGTTCAAGGAAATTCGCGAAGATAAATATTGATTGATGAGGAAAGGGTGAATGAAGGTGAATAGCTGGTTGATTATGATCATTTTAGTGATTTTGTTACTAATAAGTATTGGCATCATTATGATGTTTCATTGGGATGTGCGCAGAATGACAAATCAATTAGAAGACATCATTGAAAACTTTGGTACAAATGAATTAGTTCGGACCAATACACATAGTAAAACAATGGGTCGCTTTATTATGAACATCAACCAGCTCATTCATTTATTTAAAAAAGATCAACAAGTAACACAAAAAAGGGAGAAAAAACTGAAACAAGAAATTACGAATATTTCTCATGATTTGCGAACGCCTTTAACTTCACTTAAAGGTTTTTCGGAGTTATTAACGGATGCGTCTTTATCTGAAGCAGAACGAAACGAATATTTAGCTATTATTCAAAAGAAAATTGATAACCTCACCATGACAGTAGATTTATTTTATGAATTGTCACAAATAGACTCATTGGATAATAAAGTGGTGATGGAGCAATTACTTTTGGATAAAATGGTCGTTGAAACGATGCTTATGTTCTACGATGATTTCGAGAAAAGTGAATTAGCAATACAGGTGAATGAAGGGACAATCCCTCCCATCTTTGCTGATCAGAAGGCAACAAATCGAATTATCATTAACATGATTCAAAATGCGTTAACGTATGCCAAAAGCTATTTAACGATTTACTTGATAGAAGAAGGGGAATATGTGCGATTAAGTGCCATCAATGATGTGAATGAGTTTGATCGTATTGAGGTGAGGCGGATTTTTGAGCGGACATTTAGGTCGGATACTAGTAGGTCTGGCGGGCAACTTGGTTTAGGCTTGCATATTGTTCAGGAGCTTATCCACAAACAAGGTGGAAAAGTAGATGCAGATGTACAGGAAAATGAATTTAAGATAGATGTGTTTTTTAAGAAATGGGACTAGCTGAGGAAACAGAACAACAGTAGGAATATGTAATGATGATAAATACATGTATATATGTGGAAACGGGACATGATCATTGTAGACTGCTAGAAGGTAAGATAAAATGGCCGAACTCCAACAAGAGGGGTGAGGCACATTTACAGAAAGTAATCCCTCAATGGCCTGCAAGCACACGAGGGGTTACTTTTTACTTTTATCGGACATGATAAACTTAAGTTAATGCCGAATGAAACCATCAGCATTAGAACGCTTACTATATCCATTGGCGACACCTCCCTTCTCGAAAATTTCAAAGAAGGTTTCCAGTGCGCCACCCCTTATGTGAAGCTAGTCTATTAAAAACTATTATAACATACGGTAATCATTTTATTTAGATTATCAAGTATACTTTAATAATGTTTGAATTGTAATTGGGTACACTTTGTATCCGTTTTTTTTATGTTGCTTAACATACTTTGTAAGTTGATTTGTTGTAATTTCACCTATAAAGTTGAGCGAGCAAGTTTTAGACTTATCGAGCAAAACAGATGCGATGGATCAACTTTTCAAGTCATTGAGCAAGTTCAAGTGAGATGGAGCAACTTTTCATTTCAGCGAGCAAGTTCAAGTGCGATGGATCAACTTTTCAAGTCATTGAGCAAAATCAAGTGAGATGGAGCAACTTTTCAAGTTATTGAGCAAATTCAAGTGAGATGGAGCAACATTTCAAGTCAATGAGCAAAATCAAGTGTGATGGAGCAACTTTTCAAGTTATTGAGCAAATTCAAGTGAGATGGAGCAACATTTCAAGTCAATGAGCAAAATCAAGTGTGATGGAGCAACTTTTCAAGTCATTGAGCAAATTCAAGTGTGATGGATCAACTTTTCATTTCATTGAGCAAATTCAAGTGAGGTGGAGCAACATTTCAAGTCAATGAGCAAATTCAAGTGAGATGGAGCAACTTTTTATTTCAGCGAGCAAATTCA
>Ga0079225_10002328_pt1 | contig 10885 bp, 5 predicted proteins | sample Poulit2012_FD_76344 | JGI IMG/M metagenome (GOLD analysis project Ga0079225, IMG submission 76344) | Agricultural soil microbial communities from Georgia to study Nitrogen management - Poultry litter 2012 | ecosystem: Environmental > Terrestrial > Soil > Agricultural land | place: USA: Georgia...
ATTATGTTTATTTTAAGAGGTGAAGCAGTTGACAGGTCAAATGGTTCAATATGGTAGACATCGCCAGCGTAGAAGCTATGCTCGTATTAGTGAGGTTCTCGAGTTACCTAACCTGATAGAAATCCAAACAGCTTCTTATGAATGGTTTTTAGAAGAAGGATTAAAGGAAATGTTCGAGGACATTTCACCGATTGAAGATTTCACAGGTAACTTATCGTTAGAGTTTATCGATTACAGTTTAGGAGAACCGAAGTATTCAGTCGCTGAATCAAAGGAAAGAGATGTCACTTATAACGCACCCCTACGTGTAAAGGTTCGTCTCATCAACAATAAAACAGGTGAGATTAAAGAACAAGAAGTGTTTATGGGTGACTTTCCGTTAATGACTGACACGGGAACATTTATTATTAACGGTGCTGAGCGAGTAATCGTTTCACAGCTCGTTCGTTCACCAAGTGTTTATTACAACGTCAAGATGAACCCGAATGGACGTGAAGGGTTAACAGCAACAGTCATTCCTAACCGTGGTGCATGGTTAGAGATGGAAACAGATGCCCGGGATACCGTTTATGTACGAATTGACCGAACACGTAAGCTACCTATAACAGTCCTCTTACGTGCATTAGGCTTTAGTACAGATGAGGAAATTATCGACCTAATCGGTGATAATGAATATTTGAAAAACACTTTAGAAAAAGACAATACTGAAACAGCTGAAAAAGCGCTGTTAGAAATTTATGAGCGTCTACGTCCGGGTGAGCCACCGACTGTAGAAAATGCTAAAAGTTTAATTTACTCACGCTTCTTTGATCCGAAACGTTATGATCTCGCATTTGTCGGACGTTATAAAATTAATAAAAAGCTCGATATAAAAAACCGTCTTTTTAACCAAACCTTAGCAGAGACGCTTGCAGATCCTGAAACAGGAGAAATTTTAGCGCAAAAAGGCGATAAAATTGATCGAAAGCTACTGAATAAATTAACACCTTATTTAGAACGCGAAGAAAATAAATTAGGTGAACAAGAAGCAGAAATGCCCGATGGTGTTGTCGAAGAGTCTATTCGCTATCAAGAGATTAAAGTTTTTGACCCGACAGACCCAGAGGGTGAGCGAATTTTAAACGTAGTCGGTAATGCAAGTGTTGATGCAACGACGAAAAACATTATGCCAGTTGATATTATTGCAGCAATTAATTACTTCTTCAACTTATTGCATACAGTTGGTCACACAGATGATATTGACCATTTAGGTAATCGTCGGTTACGTTCTGTTGGTGAGCTATTACAAAACCAATTTAGAATCGGCTTGACGAGAATGGAACGTGTTGTTCGAGAAAGAATGTCGATTCAAGATACAGCGAGCATTACACCGCAACAACTGATTAATATACGTCCTGTTATCGCATCGATTAAAGAGTTTTTCGGAAGTTCACAACTTTCGCAGTTTATGGACCAGACAAACCCACTAGCTGAACTGACACATAAACGTCGATTATCAGCATTAGGACCTGGTGGTTTAACTCGTGAAAGAGCGGGCTTTGAAGTTCGTGACGTTCACTATTCACACTACGGTCGTATGTGTCCTATTGAAACGCCTGAAGGTCCGAACATCGGGCTTATCAACTCACTTTCATCCTATGGTCGAGTAAATAAGTTTGGCTTTATCGAAACACCCTATCGTCTTGTTGATCAGGATACGGGTAAAGTAACGACAGAGATTGATTATTTAACAGCTGATGAGGAAGACAATTACGTTGTTGCCCAAGCGAACGCATTGCTCGATGAAGAAGGGAACTTTGTTGAAGATGAAGTTATCGCACGTTTCCGTGGGGAGAACACTGTCGTTCCCCGGGATGAAGTTGACTATATGGACGTTTCACCGAAGCAAGTCGTCTCAGCAGCGACTGCATGTATTCCATTTTTAGAAAATGACGACTCAAACCGTGCGCTCATGGGAGCTAACATGCAACGCCAAGCAGTACCACTCATGCTACCGGAATCGCCAATTGTCGGTACGGGAATGGAATACGTATCAGGAAAAGATTCAGGAGCGGCAATTATTTGTCGTCACGATGGAATCGTTGAGCGTGTAGAAGCGAAAGAAATTATCGTTCGTAAAATAACTGAGGTTGACGGCCAAGAAGTTCAAGGGGATGCTGACCATTACCCATTACAAAAATTTGTTCGTTCTAACCAAGGTACATGTTATAACCAATTACCAATCGTTCAAGAAGGCGATCGTGTCAATAAAGGTGACGTATTAGCGGATGGACCTTCGATGGAAAAAGGTGAACTCGCTTTAGGACGAAATATCCTCGTTGGCTTTATGACTTGGGAAGGTTACAACTATGAAGATGCGATCATTATGAGTGAGCGTCTCGTGAAAGATGATATTTATACGTCTATTCATATTGAAGAGTATGAAGCCGAATCTCGTGATACAAAACTTGGACCTGAAGAAATTACTCGAGATATCCCAAATGTCGGAGAAGATGCCCTAAAAGATTTAGACGAAAATGGTATTATTCGTATCGGTGCTGAAGTGACGAATGGTGATATTTTAGTCGGAAAAGTTACACCAAAAGGTATGACAGAGCTAACGGCAGAAGAGCGGTTACTCCATGCGATCTTTGGAGAGAAGGCACGTGAAGTTCGTGATACATCATTACGTGTGCCTCATGGAGCGGGCGGCATCATTTTAGACGTTAAGATCTTTAACCGTGAAGATGGTGATGAATTACCGCCGGGAGTAAACCAACTCGTTCGTGTTTACATCGTCCAAAAGCGAAAGATCTCTGAAGGGGATAAAATGGCAGGACGACACGGGAACAAAGGGGTTATTGCTAAACTTTTACCTGAAGAAGATATGCCGTATTTAGCAGATGGAACTCCAATAGATGTTCTTCTTAACCCACTTGGTGTTCCGTCACGAATGAACTTAGGTCAAGTATTCGAGCTTCATTTAGGAATGGCAGCGAAAAAACTAGGTCTTCATATTGCTTCGCCTGTTTTTGATGGAGCAACGGAAGAAGATGTTTGGAAAACTTTAGATGAAGCGGGCATGCCGCGCGATGCGAAACAAGTCGTTTATGACGGCCGAACAGGAGAGCCCTTTGACAACCGAGTTGCTGTAGGGATTTCATATTTATTAAAATTATCCCATATGGTCGACGATAAAATTCACGCGCGATCTACTGGACCATATTCACTCGTTACACAGCAACCACTTGGTGGTAAAGCGCAATTTGGTGGACAGCGATTTGGAGAGATGGAAGTTTGGGCCCTTGAGGCTTATGGAGCAGCTTACACATTACAAGAACTTTTAACAGTCAAATCAGACGATATTGTCGGACGTGTTAAAGCATACGAAGCAATCGTTAAAGGTGAAAATGTCCCAGAGCCGGGCGTTCCAGAGTCGTTTAAAGTTCTCATTAAGGAACTACAAAGTCTCGGAATGGATGTAAAAATGCTCTCAAGTGACAAATCAGAAATTGATTTACGCGCATTAGAAGATGAAGAAACACAAGCGGCGAGTAAGCTTAACTTAGAAGTTGAACACCAGTCATAAAAGAAACCTTTTATGTTGTGAAGGAAACGAAAGGGTGTTAATTAATACTAATTAGCACCTCTTCGTTTTAACTTATCGATCAGTGCCTTTAGGAGAATTGAGATAAAAATAGGGAGGTATACCCTTGCTAGATGTAAATAACTTTTCATTTATGAAAATTGGTTTAGCTTCACCGGAAAAAATTCGTTCATGGTCATATGGCGAAGTAAAAAAACCAGAGACAATTAACTATCGTACGTTAAAACCAGAAAAAGATGGCTTGTTTTGTGAACGAATATTCGGTCCGCAAAAAGACTGGGAGTGTCATTGCGGAAAATATAAACGTGTACGTTATAAAGGTGTCGTCTGTGATCGTTGTGACGTTGAAATTACAAAGTCAAAAGTTCGTCGGGAAAGAATGGGTCACATTGAACTAGCGGCACCAGTAACACACATTTGGTATTTTAAAGGGATCCCAAGTCGTATGGGTCTTATCTTAGATATGTCACCAAGAGCATTAGAAGAAATTATTTACTTTGCAGCTTACGTCGTTACAGACCCAGGTGATACACCACTAGAGAAAAAACAATTATTATCAGAAAATGAATATCGTGAAAACTACGAAAAATACGGTAATACATTTAAAGCTGGTATGGGTGCTGAGGCGATTCGCACATTATTACAAGATGTTGATTTAGATAAAGAAGTTGAACAATTAAAAGAAGAGTTAAAAACAGTTAAAGGTCAAAGACGTACACGGGCTATTCGTCGACTAGATGTCATGGAAGCCTTTCGTCATTCGGGTAATGATACAACGTGGATGGTCTTAGATGTTTTACCTGTTATTCCACCAGAAATTCGCCCGATGGTACAACTCGATGGTGGACGTTTTGCAACTTCAGACTTAAACGATCTATACCGCCGTGTCATTAATCGTAATAACCGTCTAAAGCGTTTATTAGATTTAGGGGCACCAAGTATTATCGTCCAAAATGAGAAACGTATGCTACAAGAAGCAGTTGATGCACTCGTAGACAATGGTCGTCGTGGTCGTCCTGTTACGGGTCCAGGAAATCGTCCGTTAAAATCCCTTTCCCATATGTTAAAAGGAAAACAAGGTCGATTCCGTCAAAACCTACTAGGAAAGCGTGTTGACTATTCAGGCCGTTCTGTTATTGTCGTCGGACCGAAACTGAAAATGTATCAGTGTGGACTACCAAAGGAAATGGCCCTTGAATTGTTCAAGCCTTTCGTTATGAAAGAACTCGTCGATCGTGAAATTGCTCATAATATTAAGTCGGCTAAACGGAAAATCGAACGTGTCCATCCTGATGTGTGGGCTGTTTTAGAAGATGTTATTAAAGAACATCCAGTTTTACTAAACAGAGCACCGACATTACACCGTTTAGGTATTCAGGCGTTTGAACCAACACTCGTTGAAGGAAGGGCCATCCAACTTCACCCACTCGTCTGTACAGCTTATAACGCTGACTTTGATGGTGACCAGATGGCAGTTCACGTTCCGTTATCAGCGGAAGCACAAGCAGAAGCACGTATTTTAATGCTTGCAGCGCAAAATATTTTAAACCCGAAAGATGGTAAGCCAGTTGTTACTCCATCGCAAGATATGGTTTTAGGAAACTACTACTTAACACTCGAGCGTAAAAATGCTATTGGTGAAGGAAAAGTTTTCAAAGATGGTAACGAAGCAATAATGGCTTACGAAAATGGTTATGTCCATTTGCATACACGAATTGCTGTTCACGCAAGTGGTCTTAACAATGAAACATTTACTGAAGAGCAAAATAGCAAATTGCTTGTAACGACTGTTGGTAAAATTATTTTTAATGAAATTTTACCCGAATCGTTTCCATATATTAATGAACCGACACGTGAAAACTTAGAGACTAGTACACCTGATAAATATTTTGTCGAACCTGGAGTGAACATCAAAGAGGATATCGCTTCCCGCGAATTAGTTGATCCGTTCAAAAAAGGTATTTTAGGCGACATTATCGCAGAAGTGTTCAAACGATTTAAAATTAGCGAAACATCAAAGATGCTCGACCGAATGAAAGATCTCGGTTTCCATTATTCGACAAAAGCTGGAATTACAGTTGGAGTTTCGGATATCGTCGTTTTAGAGGAAAAAGAAACCATTTTACAAGAAGCACAAGAAAAAGTTGATAACGTACAAAAGCAATTCCGTCGTGGTCTCATTACTGATGAAGAGCGCTACGAACGTGTCATTGCTATTTGGACGGAAGCAAAAGATGAGATTCAAGATAAATTAATGTTAACGTTAAACAAAGAAAACCCAATCTATATGATGAGTGATTCCGGAGCGCGTGGTAACCCATCTAACTATACGCAGTTAGCCGGTATGCGTGGTCTCATGGCTAACCCTGCTGGGCGGATTATCGAACTTCCAATTAAAGCGAGTTTCCGCGAAGGACTAAGTGTTTTAGAATACTTTATTTCTACACACGGAGCGCGTAAAGGATTAGCTGATACAGCATTAAAAACAGCTGACTCTGGTTACTTAACCCGTCGTCTCGTTGACGTTGCTCAAGATGTAATCGTTCGTGAAGATGATTGTGGCACAGATCGCGGCTTAAAAGTATCAGCTTTAATGAACGGACCAGAAGTTATCGAACCATTATACGATCGTCTCGTCGGTCGAACAGCTTATGAAACTATTGCTCACCCAGAGACTAAAGATGTTATCGTTGAAAAAGATGAGATCATATCAGAAGATCAAGCAAAAGATATCATCAATGCAGGTTTTGAAGAAGTGATGATTCGTTCAGTCTTTATGTGTAACACAAAACACGGTGTTTGCCAGAAGTGCTACGGTCGCAATTTAGCAACAGGTGATGAGGTTGAAGTTGGTGAAGCGGTCGGAATTATTGCCGCACAATCAATTGGTGAACCAGGAACACAGTTAACGATGCGTACATTTCACACAGGTGGAGTTGCGGGAGATGACATCACACAAGGTTTACCGCGAATTCAAGAATTGTTTGAAGCGCGTAACCCGAAAGGAAAAGCGGTCATCAGTGAAATTGATGGTACCGTTACAGAGATTAAAGAAGTAAAAGATAAACGAATTGTCGTCGTTAAAAACGATGTCGAAGAAACAAATCATAACATACCGTTCAATGCCCGCTTAAAAGTGGGTGAAGGTGATGACGTCATCGCTGGGCAAGAGTTAACTGAAGGGTCGATTGATCCGAAAGAGTTACTCGCCGTTCAAAACGTCGAAGGTGTTCAATCGTATTTATTGCGCGAAGTTCAGCGGGTCTATCGTATGCAAGGTGTTGAAATTGGTGACAAGCATATCGAAGTGATGGTTCGACAAATGTTACGTAAGATTAAAGTGATTGAATCTGGCGAAACAACTGTTTTACCAGGCTCACTACTCGATATTTACCAATTCAAAGAAGCAAATGAGAAAGCCTTAAAAGAAGGTTTGCAACCAGCTGTAGGAAAGCCCGTACTACTCGGTATTACGAAAGCATCGCTTGAGACAGACTCATTCCTATCTGCTGCTTCGTTCCAAGAGACAACACGTGTCTTAACAGATGCAGCGATTAAAGGAAAAGTTGATTCTTTACTCGGCTTAAAAGAAAACGTCATTATCGGAAAGCTCGTCCCTGCAGGTACAGGTATGCAAAAATACCGTACATTACAGCCTGAGCTTGACCAACCTGAAATGACCGAAGAAGAAGTTGAGATTAAAGAAATCGAAACGATAAAATAATGCATTAAATAAAAAAAGATTTATAAAAAAGGAAGCGCCAAAATTATAAAATAAATGTTGACAGACAAAAAGGACAATGATATTATAATCTAGGCGCTTCCGAAAATAACTAAGTTGAGTTTGGGGGAATGGCCGATGCCTTATGAGAAATTGACGCAAAATCAGTCAAAATTAATCATTGGGACGAAACAGACGATGAGAGCATTAAACAACGGTGAAATAGCAGAAGTGTTTATTGCTGAAGACGCTGATCGTATAGTTACTGAACCGGTCGTCACTCTAGCTAAAAAACTCAACATTCCATATTGCCGTGTTCCATCGATGAAAGAACTCGGAATAGCATGTGGAATAGAGGTTGGAACGTCTACTGCAGCGATTAAACGCTTATAAATCCAGTTTTGGCGAAGCTTTCGCGAAAACTTTGTTTTTTGCTAATAAATGAACCGCCTGGCTATGTGGTATTAGAAAAGGGCGCTAAAAGCAATTCAGCAATTAGTAAAACAATAGGATTAAAAATCATTTTAAATGACTATGAAGGAGGGGAAAAGATGCCAACAATTAACCAACTAGTCCGTAAAGGGCGAGTGAGAAGACGTAAAGCAACTGACTCACCTGCATTAAATAGAGGGTATAACAGCCATAAGAAAACATTTACGAACCAAAATTCTCCACAAAAACGTGGTGTTTGTACACGAGTTGGTACATTAACACCGAAGAAACCGAACTCAGCATTACGTAAGTATGCACGTGTTCGCTTATCAAACAATATGGAAGTAACAGCATACATTCCAGGTATTGGACACAACTTACAAGAGCACAGTGTTGTTCTTATTCGTGGTGGACGTGTAAAAGACTTACCGGGTGTACGTTACCATATCGTTCGTGGAGCATTAGATACAGCAGGTGTTGAAGGACGTAAACAAGGACGCTCAAAATACGGAGCGAAAAAAGGAAACTAAATCGTTATAAAACGGTTATTTTATAGAGATGTAGCATCATGGAAGGAGGGGACCAAATGCCACGTAAAGGACCAGTACCTAAAAGAGACGTATTACCAGACCCAATTTATAACTCGAAACTCGTCACACGTCTTATTAATCAAATTATGATCGACGGAAAACGCGGTAAGGCACAAAAGATTTTATATAAAGCGTTTGAACTCATCGAGGAACGAACAGGTCAAAAAGCAATGGATGTTTTTGAAGAAGCAATGAAAAATGTTATGCCAGTTCTTGAAGTACGCGCCCGTCGAGTGGGTGGCTCAAACTATCAAGTGCCAATGGAAGTTCGACCAGAACGCCGTCAAGCACTCGGTTTACGATTTATTGTTAATTATTCCCGTCTACGCGGTGAAAAATCAATGGAAGAACGCTTAGCTAACGAAATTATCGATGCTTCAAACAATACAGGTGCAGCGGTAAGAAAGCGCGAAGATCTTCATAAAATGGCTGAGGCGAACAAAGCCTTCGCACATTATCGCTGGTAAATTATTTTCTTATATTTATTTAAAATATAAAATAATTATTACAGGAAGGAGAAGAATACATGGCTAGAGAATTCTCCTTGGAAAAGACACGCAATATTGGGATTATGGCACATATTGATGCTGGAAAAACGACGACCACTGAGCGTATTCTTTTCTATACAGGACGTATTCATAAAGTTGGTGAAACACACGAAGGTGCTTCAGAAATGGACTGGATGGAGCAGGAGCAAGAACGCGGAATTACAATTACATCCGCGGCGACAACTGCCCAGTGGAAAGGTCATCGTATTAACATCATTGATACACCAGGACACGTCGACTTCACAGTAGAAGTTGAACGTTCTTTACGTGTACTAGATGGTGCTGTTACTGTTCTTGATGCGCAATCAGGTGTTGAACCACAAACTGAAACTGTTTGGCGTCAAGCGACGACATACGGAGTACCACGTATTGTTCTAATTAACAAAATGGATAAAATCGGTGCAGACTTCCTATATGCAACGAACACAATCAAGGATCGTTTAGGAGCAAACGCTCATCCGGTACAATATCCAATTGGTGCTGAAGATGAATTTGAAGGAATCATTGATCTCATTACAATGAAGGCTTACTTCTATAAAGACGATATGGGTTCAGACCCTGAAGAAGGGGAAATTCCAGAAGAATTACAAGCACAAGCTGAAGAGCTTAGAGAGAACTTAGTCGAAGCTGTTGCTGAAATCGACGAAGATCTCATGATGAAATATTTAGAAGGCGAAGAAATTACTGAAGAAGAATTAAAAGCAGGTATTCGCAAAGCGACATTAGATGTTGAATTTTACCCAGTATTTTGTGGTTCAGCCTTTAAAAACAAAGGTGTCAGACTTCTTTTAGATGGAGTCCTTGACTATTTACCTGCACCAACAGATATTCCACCAATTCAAGGAATTATCCCAGGAACAGAAGACGAAGAGACAGAGCGTCTCGCAGGTGATGATCAACCATTTTCAGCTTTAGCGTTCAAAGTTATGACAGACCCATACGTCGGTAAGTTAACATTTTTCCGCGTATATTCTGGAACACTTGATGCAGGAACATATGTACAGAATACTGTTAAAAATAAACGTGAACGTGTCGGACGTATTTTACAAATGCATGCGAACTCCCGGGAAGAAATCTCAACGATTTACTGCGGGGAAATCGCTGCTGCAGTTGGTTTAAGAGATACAGCAACAGGGGATACATTATGTGATGAGAAACATCCAGTTATTCTCGAATCAATGGAGTTCCCAGAACCAGTTATTTCTGTTGCAATTGAACCAAAAACTAAAGCAGACCAAGATAAAATGGGTGAGGCTTTAGCGAAGCTCGGGGAAGAAGACCCTACATTCGTTACAGAAACTAACCCAGAAACAGGTCAAACGATCATTAGTGGAATGGGAGAACTTCACTTAGACGTCATTGTCGACCGACTCAAGCGAGAGTTTAAAGTCGATGCAAACGTTGGAGCACCACAAGTTGCTTATCGTGAAACATTCCGTGGTACTGCAGAGGTTGAAGGGAAATTCATCCGTCAATCTGGTGGACGTGGACAATATGGACACGTATACGTTAAATATGAACCAAACGAGGATGGAGCCGGCTTTGAGTTTGAAAACAAAATTGTCGGTGGTGTCGTCCCACGTGAATACATTCCATCTGTTGAGCAAGGAATTAAAGAAGCCCTTGAAAATGGTGTTCTAGCAGGATATCCTGTCATTGATGTTAAAGCGACATTATTTGATGGTTCATATCACGATGTTGACTCAAGTGAAATGGCCTTTAAGATCGCAGCATCTCTCTCATTAAGAGAAGCAGCGAAAAAATGTCAACCAGTATTACTTGAGCCGATGATGAAAGTAGAAATCGTCATTCCGGAAGAGTATATGGGTGACATTATGGGAGATGTTACTTCACGACGCGGCCGTGTTGACGGCATGGAGGCACGGGGTAATGCTCAACTCGTTAAAGCTTTTGTACCGCTAGCAGAAATGTTTGGCTATGCAACAGCACTTCGCTCAAACACACAAGGTCGCGGAACGTATACAATGTTCTTTGACCACTATGCAGA
>Ga0079225_10002329_pt1 | contig 10885 bp, 10 predicted proteins | sample Poulit2012_FD_76344 | JGI IMG/M metagenome (GOLD analysis project Ga0079225, IMG submission 76344) | Agricultural soil microbial communities from Georgia to study Nitrogen management - Poultry litter 2012 | ecosystem: Environmental > Terrestrial > Soil > Agricultural land | place: USA: Georgia...
AGACCGTCGCGATGAGGTGATCTACCACGTCGGGCGTCCGGGGGAGGACGGTTTCGCGGACCGGTTCCTGCTCGCCTGGGGCGTCGACGGCCACAACAGCCACACCAACATCTGTTCCTCGGGTGCGCGCCTCGGCTACACGCTGTGGGGCGGGTACGACCGCCCGTCCCCCGACCACGCCAACGCCAAGGTCATCCTGCTGCTGTCCAGCCATCTCGAGACGGGCCACTACTTCAACCCGCACGCGCAGCGGATCATGGAAGCCAAGATCAACGGCAACGCGAAGGTCATCGTGTTGGACCCACGAATGTCCAACACCGCCTCGCACGCCGACCTCTGGCTTGCACCCTGGCCGGGCAGCGAAGCGGCGATTCTGCTCGCCGTCGCGTCGCATCTGCTGCAGACCGGCAACATCGACCGGGACTACCTGCGCCGGTGGACGAACTGGCGTACGTACCTCGAACGCCTCCACCCAGGTGCTCCTGAAGACTTCGACACGTTCATCGAGCGGCTGACCGAGGACTATGCCGGCTACACCTTCGAGTTCGCGGCGCAGGAGGCGCGTGTCCCCGAGTCCAAGCTCGTCGAACTGGCCGAGATCGTCGCGACTGCGGGCGACGCCCTCGCTGCCCACATCTGGCGGGCCGCTGCGGCCGGGAACCTCGGCGGTTGGCAGGTCGCCCGATCGCTGTTCTTCCTGAACGTGCTCACCGGCAGCGTCGGGACGGTCGGCGGTACCAGCCCGAACGGATGGGACAAGTTCATCGCGCACGGGCCGGACATGCCGGAGGGCCACGACGTCTGGAACGAGAAGATCTGGCCACTGGAGTACCCGCTTTCGACGAACGAGATGTCCATCCTGCTGCCGCACCTGCTGCACGACGGCCGCGGCAAGGTGGACACCTACTTCAGCCGTGTCTACAACCCCGTGTGGACGAACCCGGACGGGTTCTCCTGGATCGATGCCCTCAAGGACGAAGAGAAGTTCGGCCTCCACGTCGCACTCACGCCGACCTGGTCCGAGACCGCGACGTTCGCCGATTACGTGCTGCCGATGGGGCACGCGACCGAACGCCACGACACCCACTCGTACGAGACCCATGCCGGAAAGTGGCTCGGGTTCCGGCAGCCGGTACGCCGGGTCGCGATGGACAAGATGGGCTTGGAGTACACCGACACGCGGGACTCGAACCCCGGTGAGGTCTGGGAGGAGAACGAGTTCTGGTTCGAGCTGTCCTGGCGGATCGATCCCGACGGCTCGCTCGGCATCCGGCGATACTTCGAGTCGCCGTACCGCCCGGGGGAGAAGATCACCGTCGAAGAGTACTACCGGTGGATCTTCGAGAACCGCGTGCCGGGCCTGCCCGAGAAGGCAGCCGAGCAGGGCCTGACGGCGATGGAGTACATGCGCAAGTACGGCGTCGTCGAGGTGGCCAAGGACACCTACCGCCAGGACGAACGCGTGCTCACCGACGCAGAGCTCGACGGCACCTCGGTCGCCGAGGGCGGGGTCGTACGCAAACCGACCGATGACGAAAGCACTCCGCCGCTGGTCGGCGAAGCCGGGGCGGTGGGCGTCGAACTCGAGGACGGTTCGCAGGTCGCCGGTTGGCTCACGCCGAGCCGCAAACTGGAAATCTACTCAGACGCCGTCGCCGACTTCGGCTGGCCCGAACACGCGACGCCGGGCTACATCGAGTCGCACATCTCGCACCACCGGCTCGACGAGGACGCGGGCGACATGGTGCTGGTCCCGACGTTCCGGCTGCCGACGATGATCCACACCCGCTCCGGTAACGCGAAGTACCTGAACGAGATCAGCAACACCCACCCGCTCTGGATCAACGGCAACGACGCTGAGCCTCTCGGTATCGCAACGGGCGAGCTCGTGCGGGTCACCACGCGTATCGGGCATTTCGTCGTACGCGTCTGGGTCACCGAGGGTATTCGCCCGGGTGTTGTCGCGCTCAGCCACCACATGGGCCGCTGGCGCCTGCACGAGGCCGATGGCAGCCGTTGGGTCACCGGCCTCGTCGATCTCGACCGCTCCACCGAGGGCGTCTGGAGACTGCGGCAGAAGAAGGGAGTACAGCCCTTCGACAGCAAGGACTCCGACTCGGCGCGGATCTCGTGGGACGATGCCGGTGTGCATCAGAACCTCACCTTCCCGGTGCAGCCGGATCCGATGTCCGGGATGCACTGCTGGTTGCAGCAGGTGCGGGTCACACCGGCGCTGCCCGACGACGAGTACGGCGATATCGAGGTGGACGTGCGCAAATCGCAAGAGATCTTCCACGAGTGGCTGGCCATGACTCGGCCGGGTCCGAACGCCGCTGGCCTGCGCCGGCCGGAGTTCATGGTCCGACCCGTGAGCCCGCGGCGTAAGGCGTTCCGGGTGTCGTCATGAGGCTGCTTCGACCCGGCATCGACGAGGACACACTCGCGCGCGTACGCACGGCCGTCGGCGGGTTGACCGAACCGACACTGCGCCACACCCTCGCCGACCTCGGCATGGTCGGGGATGTGACAGCCGAGCGGGATCGGGCCCGTGTCGTTGTGCGTACCGCGTCGAGCGCCATGCCTGGGCAGGACGAGCTTCGTGCGGATGTACGCGACGCCGCGATGAGCGTCGGTACGGTTCCAGCCGTCGAGGTCGAGCTCGAGCCCATGTCCGAAGCTGATCGAATGCAAGTTGCCCGGGTGCTCAAGGCGGCACCCGGCCTGGGGTCGCTCGGCTCGCGTACGCGGGTGTACGCCGTCGCCAGCGGTAAGGGAGGTGTCGGCAAATCGGTCGTCACCGCGAACCTCGCAGCCGCGCTCGCAGCGACCGGGCTGCGCGTCGGCCTGATCGACGCCGACGTATGGGGCTACTCGGTTCCGCAGTTGTTCGGCGTACGTGAAGCGCCGGTCGCGATCAAGGGAACGATGCTCCCCGTACGCGCACACGGCGTGGAGCTGATGTCGGTCGGCTTCTTCGTCGACGACGCGCAACCTGTCGTATGGCGAGGGCCCATGCTGCACAAGGCGTTGGAGCAGTTCGTCGGCGATGTGTACTGGGGCGAGCTCGACGTGCTGCTACTCGACCTGCCACCGGGAACCGGCGATGTGCCGATGTCGCTGATCGGGCTGCTGCCCGACGTCCAGTTGGTGCTGGTGACGACGCCGCAAGCAGCGGTCGCCGCGGTCGCCGGCCGGGTTGCTGCGATGGCCAAGGACTCCCGGGTACCGGTCGCTGCGGTGATGGAGAACATGTCGAGTGTGACCTGTGCGGGTTGCGGTACGACGACTGCTCTGTTCGAAGGCGGCGCGGGAAAGACGCTTGCCGAGCATCTCGACGTGCCCTTGCTGGGTCGGATCCCGATCGACCCGGTCTTGATGCAGTGCGCTGACGCCGGTGTGCCCGTCGTCAGCGAGAGACCTGATGCGCCCTCGGCGACAGAACTCAGCCGGATCGCGACGGCCTTGCCGTACGAGGAGCCGACCCTGGCGCATCGTTCGCTCCCGTTGTTCGTACAGTCGAGCTGAGATGAGCGCGCGCGGGAAGGACTCGAAGCCGAACGGCACAGCGACGGACAGTCGCTGGCCGCGGTCGGTCTATGGCGTTGGCGAGGAGCCCGACCCGCGGTTCAGCTTCGCCAACGAGCGTACGTTCCTGGCCTGGATCCGAACGGCTTTGGCGTTGCTCGCCGGTGGGGCCGCCGTCGACGCGCTCAACCTGCCGATGAGCGACTGGTTGCAGACGACGCTTGCTTCGATCCTGGTCTTGCTGGGACTACTGTGCGCGATTGCTTCCTGGATCCGGTGGTCACGTGCTGAACGCGCCATGCGAACCGGACAGCCCTTACCGTCGATGGGCCTCGCCGCACCGTTGGTGGTAGGGATCCTGATCATCGGCATTTTGCTCATCGTGGCGTCGTTGGTATGAGTGCGGCAGCAGGTTCCCGAGGACGCAACGGGGATGCGAGCGGTGCGCAGAACGAACGCACCGCGCTGGCGTGGAGTCGTACGGCACTGTCCGTTGTGGTGACGGCGGCCATCGTGTCTCGGCTGAGCGTCGAGTCGATCGGACCGGTGGCGCTGCTCGCAGTCGTCGCCGCCTTACCTGTGAGTGTGTGGCTGGTACTCGCCAGCCGACGGCGCTACCGGAGGCGACTCGACTGGGCAGAGCGCGCGCCGTTGCTCATCCGCGACGGGAGGTTCGAGTTCGCGACCTCAGCCGTCACGGTGGTGATGATTCTGGTGCTTGCGGCGGCCGTGATCTTCTGAGGTCGACGATCTCCCGTCCGATCCTCGGGCTACGGTGCCTGGTGCTCGCCCTCCGGTGCAGGCTGATTGGTCTGGCCCTTGAACGCGCTCGGGATCTCCTTGGCGGTGCTGATCGTCTTCTCCGGGGCCTTGACGGCCTTGAGCTTCTTGATCCCGATGAGCACGACGATCACCGATACAACGATGTAGAACCCGGTGACGATCAAGAACGCCCAGGCCGCGTCGAGTGCGGGGATCTTGGCGAGGAAGTAGGCCACGGTGATCGAGCCGAGGATGATGATGAGAACACCGAAGAACGCCGCGATGGCGAGGAGCGCACCTCCCAGGCCGAGATTCTTGACGCTGACGCGCAACTCGGACTTCGCGAGTGCGATCTCGTTTTGTACCAGCGACGAAACGTCGCGGCTCGCGTCGGCGACCAATCGGCCTATGGTCGGATCGGACTGCTCCTGCGCGTCGAGCCGGTGCTGTCCTTGGCTGCTCATGGACTCTCCTGCGGATGGTCGGTTGGACCGGGAAATGCAATGGTGCGCGAATTGAGCCTAGAGGACGCGTGTTCTCAGTGCAGAGCGGCCCTGTGGCGCGTCGCGGAACTGCCGCCAGAAACACGCGCCAGGAACGGCGTCAGGAGAGCCCGAATGCGAGCTCGTCGTCGCGGGGCAGGATCGCTGTCAGCAGCAGGAACACCTGGCGCGGGTGCGCCGGGTCGACCGCGACCAACTCGTCTGACAGTGACATCATCGCCATACCGAGCTGGGTGTCGACCACGTGCATCGAACGCGCGCCTTCGCTGTCCGGAGTTCCGGGCCAGTTCACGCCGAGGCTCCAATGCCACCACGGTCCGGTGGCCAACACATCCGTGTACGCGATCGTGTCCTCGTCGTTCGTCTGGGCGGCGATTGTCGTGGTGGCCGTACGGCGACGCTCCGGATCGGCGCAGAAGGTGTCGTCGACCAACTCGATCGGCATCCGCCAGGGCTGGAACGCGGTACGTGGACGCGGTGACAGGCCGACGAGCCGTGCGATCGATTCGGGAAAGAAGCCCGGCGTCGTCGTCACGACCTCGAGATCGCCCTGCCCCTGGTTGACGAGGTACGTAGCGACCGTCGTCGAAACCCAGCATTCGACGACGATGTTCGTGCCCTCCTCGTTGTGCATCTCCAGCCGAGCGTTTGCGACCGGGTCCGCTGCGGCGGCGATGGCGGGCCGAATGGCAGGATGGATCGACGACCCGCGCAGCATGCCGGCCGCCTGAGCCTTCTCGACACCACGTGCGGGCGGGTCGCTACCACCGGCCAGAGCGACGAGCGCATCGAACGTCACGCGGTCGAGGTGAGCCTGTCCGGACTCGGCGTTGAACTCCACGCTCACGATTCGGTCTCCTTGCGATCGCCGTCCATGCGGAAGCCGCCGGCGATCGCGGCGAACATCCCGGACGTCTGCTGGAACTCCATGGTCTCGGCCGTTGTCGTGAGCGTGTAGCCGATGTTGCCGCGTACGGTCGACCACTGGTCCATCGTGAGAGCGGTGCCGTCGGGGTTGGCATGGTGTGCAAGTCGGCGGAAGACGTCGTGCCCGCGCAGGGTACGTACCTCGGTGTCGATCAACAGGTAGCGGTCGAGCATCTGCGGGTTGATCGACTCGATGAACTCCTGCCATGCCTCCAACGTCTGCCCCGGTTCGAGCTCGTCGACGGTCACCACCATGTTGGGCCGGAACTCGTCGCCGCGCTCGGGAGCCACGATCACCACCGCGACCTTGTCCTGCGGGTTCTCTTGCAGCAGCCAGTCGCGGGGCGCGGGCAACGAGAACCCGGCGGTCGAATGGTGGTACATCACCAGCTGATCAGGGGTGGTCATGCACGCTGTGCCCTTCGGAATAGGTGGAGCGAAACGTACGGGCGAGTGATGCTCAACGACGCTTTTTCGCCTTGCGCTTCTGCCGGGCGAGATAGTCCTTGTACCAACCGGGCCCCCACAACCGAGGTACGACGGCGCCGATCATGCCGCCGAGCGCGCCCACGACGATGACGAATATCGGTATGCCCGAAACAGCGTCGGGAAAGGCTCGTAGACCGGCGACGCCGATGAGGACGACCCCGGCGCCGGGGAAAATCCCCATCGCCATGCTGTCGCTGCCGTTGATGTCCTTGTGCCACCAGCGCGCGCGGTAGGTCTTGCCGCGCCAGCTCCAGACGAACAGGAACAGCAGCAGTACGCCACCGACAGCGAAAGCGAGGGTGAGCAGGGCTTCTTTCATGGCGCGATGTCGTCAACTCGGGTACGTGGGTCAATCCCAGAAGGTTAACGCATCCTTGGCGTCGCTCAGCATCTCTCCGGCGTCGTCGAGACGGTCGCTTGTCCAGTCGGAGACGGACTCGTACGCATCGCCGGCCGCGTCGACGACATGGTCGGCGACCTCGTTGGCGACTCCGGACCCGATGACGCCACCGACGACGCCGCCGATGACGCCGCCGACTGCGGCACCGACCGGTCCGCCGACCATGGCGCCGACACCGGCGCCCACCTTGCCGCCCGCCCACGCTCCCGCGGCCGTGCCGGCGAGGTTGAGGCCACCGCGGGTAGCGGAACGAGTGACCCGCTCGCCCGATGAGAGGTCTGTCCGGTTGGCGTCGCGGGTCCATTGGTCGATACTGCCTCCCACAAAGGACAGCACGTGTCCACCGCGCCTCATCCACTTCGATGCCGTTGCCCATTTCGCGTTGCTTGCGCCGTTACCGGCCGTCGACTGCCAGTTGCTCGGCTTCGACTGCAGCCACTTCTTACGTGCCCACGAGGCATTCCGGTACGGGATGTAACGTCCGTCAGGCCCGCGCGGAGCGAACCGCGACCTGGACCACTGACGCCAGGTGGAATACGAGCTGGCGGCGAAGTTGGCCCGGCCCAGAGCCCAGTTGGTCACGCCCCACGCGCCCTGGTCGGTCGGAGGCACGACTTGGCTGGCCATCCCGTTGACGAAGTCACTCCAGGTGTAGTCCCACTTCATCGGAGGCATGGCGCCGACGTCGATCGCGGTCTGCATGTTGGCCTTCGTCGGGCCATCGCGGAGCATGTTCGAAGTCGTGGTCTGCCCGTCCTCGATGTAGGTGCGGTACGCCGACCACCAATCGCGTTTGGCTGCCGCGGTCTTCTCCGCCTTGGCATCGGCGATGTCGGCGTCGGTCGGCTCTTCGCCGTCCTCACCTTCGGCCCCGTAGTGGGGACCCTGATCGCTCAGGTTCGTCTTGATCTCATCGACGCGCGAGTTGAAGTCGGTGACCTGGCTGCCCCAGTAGCGGCTGACGACCGCCGCCCAAGCGAGCTCGCCCGAAACCGATTCGGACCCGTTCGAAACCGCCTGGTCAGCGGATGCGATCTGCGGTGAGCAGACGCCTGTCACCGAATCGATGGCGGGGCTGTACGCCTGACGGGTCGCGGAGCCGTTGTTGATGGCCTCCGATGCCTGGGTGACCAGCGTCGACCCGCATGACGACAGAGATCCGGTGTCGGCGTCATGCTTGTCGAAGGGTGTCATCGCGCCCACTTGTCACATCCTCCCTTCAGGACAAGGTCTCGATGAGTGAGTCCGAATGCTGCCGGTGAAGCGAGCGGCGTGTCCGCGCCCGATCGGGCCATCCCGCGGCCGCGATGCGGCCGGGAGGTGCCCCCGAATGCGGGGCGCTGCGAGCCACGCATCATTCGGACTCACTCATCTAGGCTGCGTTGATCGGTCGTCTCACTGCCGGAGCCTGGCTGGTCGCCGACGCCTGCGCCGGGCCCTGCTCGGCCGCTGCTTGCTCATCGCCGTCGATCGCGTACTCCACCGACCACCCGAGGTCGACGCCTTGCTTCTCGGCGAGATCGGCCATCGACTTGAGCCGGGGGTTGATGTCGGCCAGGTAGGACTCGAATGCGCCCCCGACGACGCCGTCCTTCGCCGACGTCGCCACCGTTCGCAGTGAGCTCGCGCTCGAACTCGCCCACGAATCCCAGGTCTTCGAGGTGTTCGCGGTGTTACGCGCAGCGGATGCGGCCACGTCGGGTACTACGTCGATGTAGGTCATGACCCTCCCGAAGCGAAAGTGCACTGTCCGAAATCGAATGCGGCCACGATACGGGCCGGAGGGGTCACGACGGCTCATGTCTGCGGTGATCGGGTTACGCACCGCTCGGCAACCGGCGATTCGGGCATCGACCACGACATCGGGTGGCGGGGTCACCGCAGCGACCCCACCACCCGACCTCAGACGGCGGCTACGTACACGGCGTTCGTACGTCAGTCGTCGCTAGCCGAAACCATCCCCGACTTGATCGCGTCCATGACCGTGCTGTCTGCGAGTGTGGTGACGTCGCCGACCTCGCGGTTCTCGGCCACATCGCGCAACAACCGACGCATGATCTTCCCCGAGCGGGTCTTCGGCAACTCCGAGACGATCATGATCGAGCGTGGTTTCGCGATCGCACCGATCTCCTTGGAGACGTGGTCGCGCAACTCCGCGACGACGTCCGGGCCTCCGTCCCCTGCGGCTTCGGTCAGTATCACGAACGCGACGACCGCCTGGCCGGTCGTCGCGTCGGACGCGCCGACGACGGCCGCCTCGGCGACCTTCTCATGAGAGACGAGCGCGGACTCGATCTCGGTCGTCGACAATCGATGCCCGGAGACGTTCATGACGTCATCGACGCGTCCTAGCACCCAGATGTCGCCGTCGTCGTCACGCTTCGCGCCGTCACCGGCGAAGTAGACCCCGTCGAATCGCGACCAATACGTGTCGATGAACCGCTGATCATCGCCCCACAACGTACGAAGCATCGACGGCCAGGGTTCGGTGATGACGAGGTACCCGCCCGAGCCGTTCGGCACCGACACGCCGGCGTCGTCGACGACGTCGGCGTTGACACCGGGCAGCGCCGACATGGCCGAGCCCGGCTTGGCCGACGTGACACCCGGGAGCGGGCTGATCATGATCGCACCCGTCTCGGTCTGCCACCACGTGTCGACGACCGGGCTCTCGCCGCTGCCGATGGCGTCGCGGTACCAGATGTACGCCTCGGGGTTGATCGGCTCACCGACCGAGCCGAGCACGCGTACGCTCGACAGATCGAACTGCGCGGGGATCTCGTCGCCCCACTTCATGAACGTACGGATCGCCGTCGGCGCGGTGTAGAAGACAGAGACGTTGTAGTCCTGGATGATCTCCCACCAGCGGCCCTTGTGCGGTGTGTGCGGTGTTCCTTCGTACATGACCGATGTGGTGCCGTTTGCGAGCGGACCGTACACGATGTAGGAGTGGCCGGTGACCCAGCCGATGTCGGCCGAGCACCAGTAGACATCGGTCTCGGCTTTGAGGTCGAAGACCGACCAGTGGGTCCACGCCGACTGCACGAGGTAGCCGCCCGACGTATGCAGGATGCCCTTCGGCTTTCCGGTCGTACCGGAGGTGTACATCACGTACAAGGGGTGTTCGGAGTCGAACGCCTCCGGAGTGTGATCGGCCGACTGCTTGTCGACGACGTCGTGCCACCAGAGGTCCTTGTCGGTCCACTCGACGTCCTGCCCGGTGCGGCGCACGACGAGCACGTTGCGTACGCGCGGCGAACGCGCCACCGCTTCGTCGACCGCCGGTTTCAGTGCGCTCGCTGCGCCACGACGGTAGCCGCCGTCGGAGGTGATGACGATCCGCGCGTCGCAGTCGTCGATCCGGCTCGCGAGCGCGTCCGCGGAGAACCCACCGAACACCACGGTGTGCGGTGCGCCGATCCGTGCACATGCCAGCATCGCGATCACGGTCTCCGGGATCATCGGCATGTAGATCGCCACCCGGTCGCCGGTCTCGACGCCGAGCTCCAGTAACGCGTTCGCCGCGCGGCAGACGTGGTCCTTGAGCTCGGAGTACGTGATGGTGCGGGTGTCGTCGGCCGGCTCACCCACCCAGTGGAACGCCACCTTGTCACCGATGCCGTTCTCCACGTGACGGTCGACGCAGTTGTACGTGACGTTCAGCTTGCCGCCGGTGAACCACTTCGCGAACGGAGGGTTCGACCAGTCGAGCACTTGCTCGAACGGCCGCTCCCAGCTGACCATCTGGGCCTGCTTCGACCAGAAGGCGAGCCGGTCGGCGGATGCGTCCTGGTAGGCCGACCGGGTGACGTTGGCATGACGAGCCAACTCGGCCGGCGGGTCGAACTGGCGCTCCTCGGTCATCAAGTTGGACAAGCCCTGTTGACTCACTGATCTCTCTCCTCCTGCGTATGTGCTGCGTCGCGTCACAACGTACTCGCGCTCGTCGAGCCGCTCCGTGAGCCCGACGTTCGGCGACAACACGCCCGGCGTGCCGTCGCCGAACGTCGGGCTCAGCGGGCTGGCTATTCGGCGCCGGCGCCGGTGAAGGCGCGCGTCTCGAGCTCGGCGAACCGCCTCTCCGCCTCCGGTTCCCGTGCCGTGATCGTTCCGATCCAGCCACACAGGAATCCGATCGGAATGGAGACGATCCCCGGGTTCGCCAGCGGGAACCAGCTCCAGTCGCTGTTGGTGAACAGGGCCGTTTCGGAGCCCGACACCACCGGCGAGAAGAACACTAGACCGACCGCCGCGATCAGACCGCCGTAGATGCTCCACA
>Ga0079225_10002330_pt1 | contig 10884 bp, 9 predicted proteins | sample Poulit2012_FD_76344 | JGI IMG/M metagenome (GOLD analysis project Ga0079225, IMG submission 76344) | Agricultural soil microbial communities from Georgia to study Nitrogen management - Poultry litter 2012 | ecosystem: Environmental > Terrestrial > Soil > Agricultural land | place: USA: Georgia...
CGAGCAGGCCCAGCAGCTGCAGCGACTGGGGCCGCCGGTGGTCGTGGTCAAGGGTGGGCACCGCGACGGTGAGGAGATCACCGATGTGATCGCCCATCCGGGCGGTGTCGATCTGCTGCGGGCCGAGCGGGTGGTCACCCGTTCCACACACGGCACCGGCTGCACCCTCTCCGCGGCGATCGCCGCGCAGTACGCACGCCTGTCCCGGGCAGGTCAGGGTCACCGGCCGGCCCTGCTCGCACGGAGCGCCGATGCGGTGCAGCTGCTCGAGGCGTCACCGGAGCAGGGAGAGGACCTGGCGGCCCTCCGCGCCGGGCGCGACTTCCTGCAGCGCGCACTGCGCAGCGGCGCCGAGCAGACGCTGTCGCTCGCTCCTGGGAGCGGGCACGGTCCGGTCGACCACCTGATCACGGTCGCGCGCCGCAGCGATTCGCGCCGGATGGATTGAGGCGGATCGGCGCGCGGTGGACGGGCCGGTGATGTGCTCAGGGCCGCCCGTCGCCCCCGCCCCACCCACCGCGGCCCGCGGCCTCGTCATCGTGGGAGTCCTCGCCGTCGGGATCGTCGGGGTCCTCGTCGTCGGGGCCCTGGGGGTCCTCGGGACCCTCGGGATCGGCAGGGTGCTGCCGGGAAAGCTGCTCACGCGCAGCTTCCCGCTGTCGCCGCACGTACTCGTCCTCGGCCTCCTCGGCGGTTCCTTCACCGCGACGTGGCGTGCGTCCCAGGACGATCCCGATCACCAGGCCCAGCAGCATCCCGGCGATGGCGCCCAGCAACAGGCTGTCGAGCAGGATCATGCCGGTGCCGATCCCGACCGCGACCCCGATCATCATCCCGAAAGGCAGCCAGGTGGCATCGAAACGGCGCTTGGGCTGAGCCATCGTCCCTCTTTCCACTCGGCGGTGCGATGCCAGGCTACGCCTGCGCAGGAGGGCCCGGGAGAGCCCGGCCGGGTCAGCTGCCGGAGGCCAGGCCCGCCAGCCGCACCCGCATCCGCCGGCTGGCCTGGTTGAGCCCGATGATCTCCACCTGCTTGTCATAGCTGCGGTACTTCTCCATGACGGAGTCCATCGCGGCCACGGTCGAGGCGTCCCACAGGTGGGAGCGGTGCATGTCGATGACCACGTGCGCGGGGTCCTCGGCGTACCGGAACATCGTGTACAGGTCGTTGGAGGAGGCGAAGAACAGCTCGCCCTCGACGGTGTAGCGGGCGGTGGCCCGCTCATCGGTCTGCTCGACCGTGCGGTCGACGCGCACGAAGTGGGCGACACGGTTGGCGAAGGCGACCATCGCCACCAGCACGCCGAGCACCACGCCGATGGCGAGGTTGTTGGTGACCACGGTGGCGACCACGGTCACCACCATCACGGTGAGCTCCGACTTCGGCATCCGGCTCAAGGTGCGGGGGCTGATCGAGTGCCAGTCGAAGGTCGCCCAGGAGACGTACACCATCACCGCGACCAGGGCGGCCATCGGGATCAGCCCCACGATGTCACCGAGCGCGACCACCAGGATCAGCAGGAACACGCCGGCCAGGAAGGTGGAGATGCGGGTGCGGGCCCCGGAGGCCTTCACGTTGATCATGGTCTGGCCGATCATCGCGCAGCCGCCCATGCCCCCGAAGAAGCCGGTGACGATGTTGGCCGCGCCCTGCGCCCAGGACTCGCGGGTCTTGTTCGACCGGGTATCGGTGATGTCATCGACCAGCTTCGCGGTCATCAGCGACTCCATCAGCCCCACCAGGGCCATGCCCAGCGCATAGGGCGCGATGATCTGCAGGGTCTCCACGCTGAGCGGCACATCGGGGATCATCAGCATCGGCAGCGAGTCGGGCAGCTCGCCCTTGTCGCCGACGCTGGGGACGTCCCAGCCGGTCAGCACCACGATCACCGTCAGCACCACGATCGCCACCAGCGGCGCGGGCACCGCGGTGGTGACCCTGGGCAGCAGGAACACGATCAGCGCGGCGCCCACGAACAGCGGGTACACCAACCAGAGCACCCCCAGCAGCTCAGGCACCTGCGAGATGAAGATCAGGATCGCCAGGGCGTTGACGAAGCCCACCATCACCTGACGCGGGATGAAGCGCATCAGCCGCGCGGCACCCAGCAGAGCCAGCACCACCTGGAAGATGCCCGCGAGGATCACCGCGGCGATCAGATAGTCGAGCCCGTGCGAGGCCATCAGCGGGGCGATCACCAGCGCGACCGCGCCGGTCGCCGCCGAGATCATCGCCGGGCGGCCCCCGAGGATCGCGGTGGTCACGGCCATCGTGAAGGAGGCGAACAGGCCCACCCGCGGATCCACGCCGGCGATCACGGAGAAGGCGATCGCCTCGGGGATCAGCGCCAGGGCCACCACCAGGCCGCCCAGGACCTCGGTCTTCAACCACGCCGGCCGCCGCAGGGCGGCCAGGACGCTCTGGCGTTCCTCGGGCGTGGGGGCGTCGGTCACGCCGGGAGCGGCCAGGGATGCGGACACAGAGGTCTCCTCGGGGATGTCGGGGGGCGGCAGAACCTCCTGGACTGTGGAGATTCCGCCGCAACCTTAACGTCGCGTTAAGGTTGGCGGCAAAACCGTCACTGGTGTGGTCGGACACAGCCGAACGGGACGAACGCAGGCGGATGGACAGGAGGGGCGCCATGATGCACATCGGAGAGTTCGCCGAGCGGACAGGACTGTCCTCGCGCACTCTGCGGCACTACGAGGAGATCGGGCTGATCCCTCCCACCGGGCGCACCGAGGGCGGCTTCCGTCTCTACACCGACGAGGATCTGCGCCGGATGCTGACGATCCGACGGATGAAGGCACTGGGGTACTCCACCACGGAGATGGCGCAGCTGCTTCAGCTGCTGGACATCTTCGAGGGGACCTCTGCGAAGGAGGACCGGGAGGTGGCGCGCACCCAGCTGCATGAGACGCTCGAGGATGCCCGCTCCCGTCGTGAGAAGCTCGCGCGCCAGGTCGAGCGGGCCGACGAGTTCCTGGGCATCCTGCGCGACCGGCTCGGCTGAGCCGGCCCGCAGCTGCGACGATCAGGTGGTCACCAAGGCAGCACGTCGGGCACCGGATCTGCTCCCCGCACGTGCTGATCGCAGAAGGCCAGCACCGCCTCGTTCCACACCCGCGCGTTCGACGGGGTCAGCACCCAGTGGTTCTCGCTGGTCAGCTGCAAGAAGCGATGCGGCATGGTCTCAGGTTCGCCGTCCCAGGTGGAGACCAGGTCCCACCACAGCCGCAGCGCCTCGCTGATCGGCACCCGGTAGTCACGGTTGCCGTGGGTGATGAGCATCGGGGTGGTGACCGAGCCGATGCTGTGATGCGGGGAGCAGGCGCGGTACCAGTCGGGATGATCGTCCTCGTGGCCGTGCACGCGCATCTTGGAGGCGGCCGCATCGGTGGTGCGGTGCTGCTGGTCCAGCGCCCACAGTCCGGCGTGGGAGACGATCGCATCGAAGCGGTCGGTGTGGCCGGCGATCCAGTTGGCCATGAAGCCGCAGAAGGAAGCGCCCAGCAGTGCGGTGCGGGTCTCGTCGAGCTCGGGGCGCCTGAGCACCTGGTCCAGCAGCGACTCGCACTCGTGGTGGACCACGTCCGGAAGGCGGGGCCAGCCGCGGTTCAGTCCCGCATCGCCGTAGCCGGTGGACATCGCCGGGTCGGGCATCAGCACCGCGTAGCCGCGCTCGACCGCCAGCCATGGGCACCAGCGCCATGACCAGGCGTTGTAGGAGCCGTGGGGGCCGCCGTGGATCCACAGCATCACGGGCACCGGCTCATCGGCCGAGGCGCTCGCGGGCACGCACAGCCACCCGCCGACCTCCACTCCGTCCACGTCGGTGCTCACCCACTCGAGGGTTCCCGGCAGTTCGCCGACCTCGCCCGGGGCGCTCAGCGGGGCGACGGACCCGTCGGCGTGGATCCGCACCGGCCGCGCCGGGGAGTCGATCGCCGATCGCAGCGCCACCACGGACCCGTCGGCGCCCGCGAAGAGGGAGGAGTACACGCCATCGGCGGCCACGGTCCGCACGGCGCCGCTCGCGCCGTCCACGGCCAGCACCGCCCCGGAGGAATGCAGGTCACCGGTGACCAGGAGGGTGCCGTCCTCGGTCCACTCGTACTGCGAGACGGTCAGGTCGCCGAGGTCGACGACGACCGGTTCACCACCGGCGAGCGGGTGGATCTCGAGCCGGGAGTAGCTGGTGTCGCTCGGCGAGGACAGGGTCGAGCGCATCACCGCGATCCGGGAGCCGTCCCGGGAGAACCGGGGAGAGCTCGCCTGATGGGTGTCATCGGCCGGCAGCCAGTCGGTGCGCCGCCGCGTGCCGGTATCGATCAGCACGATGCCGGTGCGGGTCTCCCCGCCCCGGACCCGCCTCGTCCAGGAGGTCGCCACGGTGCGGCCGTCGGGGGAGAGGTCGGCCGTGGCCGTCAGCAGGGACACAGTTCCTGCGTCCGGAGCGAGATCGGTCAGCTCACCCTCGGGCGAGACCAGCACCAGGCGGCGGCTCTCGTCGCCGATCTCGTGGTCCCACAGCCGGATCGGCATCCCGGTGTGCCAGATGTCGGTGCGCTTCGCGTCCTTGCGGGCGGTGCGGCGCTCGGCGTCGTCCTCGAGCCCGCCGCCGGCCAGGACGCTGGTGGTGGCCAGGACGGTGCCGTCCTCGGCGACGCCCACCACCGACAGTCCGCCCGGGGCCGACGCCAGCACCCGCGCTTCGCCGGTGGCCGGCAGGCTCCAGATCGCAGACTGGTCCTCATCGGCCTCGCCCTCGGGGTCGGGGCGTGCGGAGGAGAACAGCAGTGAGCCGTCCGGGCCGAATCGCGGGGCCGATTCCCCCTTCTCGGAGAAGGTCAGGCGCCGGGCCGGGCCCTGGCCCTCGGGGTCGAGCCCCCAGAGGGAGGAGATGAGCCTGGCGCCGTGTTCGTCGGCCTCCTGGATCGCAGCGACCACCCGGCCCTCGGGGCCGGCCGCGATCGCGGTCAGGCGCGGGATCCTCAGGAAACCGTCGATGTCGGAGAAATCCGCGAACGCGGAAGAGGTGGAGCCGGAGGCGGAAGGAGTGGTGGAAGACACCCCAGAACGCTACCCGAGCCGATCAGGCCGGCGTGCCCTCGATCGACACATTGGTCGCCTTGACGACCGCGGTGGCCAGGGAGCCGACCTCCAGGCCCAGCTGCTCGACCGCCTCGGTCGAGATCAGGGAGACCACCCGGAAGGGCCCGCACTGCAGCTCGACCTGGCTCATCACCGGGTCCGAGGTGACCCTCGTGACCAGCCCGGTCAGATGGTTGCGCGCCGAGCGTCGCCCCGCCGCCTCGTCGAGGGAATCGAGTCTGCGCTCCGCGGCGATCTGCTGGGACAGACCAGCCAGCGCGGCCCCTTCGACCACCTGCCGGCCCGACTCGTCCTCGGCCGAGGTCAGGCGCCCCTGCTCGATCCAGCGGCGGACCGTGTCGTCGGAGACACCGAGGAGATCAGCGGCGGTGCGGATGCGGAACTGTGCCATGGACGCACGCTAGCAACAGCTGTGGCGTGCCCCCGGCAGGATTCGAACCTGCGACACCCGCTTTAGGAGAGCGGTGCTCTATCCCCTGAGCTACGGGGGCTGATCGGTCGACCAATCGATGCCCTGACCGGTTCCCTGCGGCGACTGCTCCGCCGAGATCTTCCGGACCGGGCACCGCGTCATCCTAACGCCCCATGGGAGGATGCATCCCATGCCGAGCGACGATCACGACATCCACGACGCCACCGCGCCTGTGATCGCGATCATCCTGGCGGGTGGGGCCTCCACCCGCATGGGGGGCACGGACAAGACCCGACTGCAGATCGCCGGTGCCACAACCCTGGAGCGGGTGCTGCGCGCCGCCCCGGTGGCCGAGCGCATCGTCGTCGGCCCCGACGGGCAGGACGGTGCCGAGCTCGCCGCCCGTCACGGGGCGCGCTTCGTGCTCGAGGAGCCCCCGCGCTCGGGACCGCTGGCCGCGCTCGCCCGAGGGGTCCAGGAGATCGACGAGCTCGCCGGGGGCGGTGACGGCGCGGACCGCAAGGTCCTGGTGTTGGGCGGCGACATGCCGCTGCTGCGCCGCGAGAGCCTGCTCAGGCTGCTGCGCGCCGACCCCGGCGGGACCAGGGTCGTGGCGCTCACCGATGACGAGGAGCACCTGCAGTTCCTCTGCGCGGCCTGGCCGCTGCGCCGACTGCGCGAGGCGCTCGCCGAGATCGAGCACCCCGAGGGCGGCTGGGCGAACCTGAGCCTGCGCCGGCTGTACGGCCGGCTCGGCGACGACGAGCTGATCACGTACGGCTCCACCGGCGCCGAGAGCACCGACGTGGACACCCCGGCCGATCTCGCCGAGGCACGCAGCGCCGCCGGACCTCGCGTCGCCCTGGCCCAGATCATCGTCCACGACGACATCGCCCGGAACGTCGAGACCGTGCGGGAGGCCGTGGCCCGGGCGGCCCGGACCGGAGCCGATCTGGTGGTCTTCCCCGAAGCCACCCTGACCCCCTTCGGCACCGACCTGCGCCGGGCTGCCGAACAGCACCACGAGGCCTTCGAGGAGCTGCTGAGCGAACTGGCCGAGGCTCACGGCCTCGCGATCGTGGCGGGTTCCTTCACCCCGGCCGATGACGGCCGGGTCCACAACACCGTGATCGTGCGCGGCCGGGACCTGCAGGTGGACTACCGCAAGATCCACCTGTTCGACGCCTACGGCTCCCGGGAATCCGAGACCGTCGCCCCCGGTCAGGACCTGATCACCTTCGATCTCGGTGGCTCTCGGCTGGGGCTGGCCACCTGCTATGACATCCGCTTCCCCGAGCAGTTCACGGCGCTGGCCCGCCGCGGCGCCGATGCCGTGCTGGTGCCGGTGGCGTGGGCGGCGGGGCCGGGCAAGAGCGAACAGCTGCGGCTGCTGCTGCGCGCCCGCGCCCTGGACTCGACGATGGCGGTGCTGGCGGCCGACCAGCCCCCGCCCGAGGGGTTCACCGGGCGCGCACCCCGCGGCATCGGCGAGAGCGCAGTGATCGGCCCGCTCGGCCAGGTGCGCCAGGAGCTCGGCGACGAGGAGGGGATCCTGGTGGTCGATCTCGACCTGTCCGAGGTGGAGGCCGCCCGCCTGTCGCTGCCGGTGCTCCGGCACGGATCCGCCGCGGTGCGCGACGGTCGGTGAAGGGACCCGCCCGACAGCGGCTCCCGCGTGGCGCAGGCGACAGCCGGCAGGCGCGCTGAGCTGTCCAGGCGCGCTGAGCTGTCGTCCAGAGCCCTGGCGTATTCTCGCGGGCGTGACGAACTCCGTGCTGCTGCCTTCCCGTACCTCTCGGCGTGCGGCGCCGAGCGTGCTGCTGGCCCTGGTCGCCGCACTGATGCTCGCGCTGGCTCCGGCGCCGCCCCCGGCCCATGCCCACGACACCCTGATCGCCACCGACCCCGAGGACGGGACCACGCTCGAGACCTCCCCTGAGCAGATCACCCTCACGTTCTCGGCGAACGTCTTGGATGTGAGCCCGGTGGTGCGGATCTCCGACGAGGACGGTGAGCTGCTGACCGAGCTCACCCCCCGCGTCGAGGGGCCCGAGGCGATCGCCGACATCACCGAACCGCTCCCGGCCGGCACCCACACGATCCAGTGGCGGGTGGTCTCCTCCGACGGGCACCCCATCGAGGGCGAGTTCACCATCACCGTCGAACAGGACCCGGCCCCCGAGGAAGGGGCCGGCGAGAACGATCAGCAGCCCAGTGACGGCGGCGGCGAGCAGGACGAACAGTCGGCCCCGACCTCCGAGGACGGCCAGGCCGACGAGACTGACGAGCCGGCCCCGACCTCCGAGGACGGCGAGGCCGACGAGAGCGCCGAGACGGCTGCTGAGGGCGGGGCCGATGAGAGCGGCAGCTCGACCGTGCCTCTGTTGCTCAGCGTGATAGGGGTGGCCGTCGTCGGCGTCGCGATAGCTGCCTTCTTCGCCCTGCGTCGCAAGCCGTGACGTCAGCCCGGGAGACGGCGTGCCGTCCCTGAACATGACAGCGCCCCCGACACCTGTGGTGCCGGGGGCGCTGCTTTGTCCAGCAGTGCTGTGGACGATCAGGAACGGCCCGGGTTCCCCCGGTTCTGGTTGCTCTGGTTCCCACCCTGATTCTGGGTGGCGCCACCGCCGCCACCCTGGCCGCCGCCCCGGTTCTGCTGGCCGCCACCCGGGTTCTGCTGGGCGCCGCCCTGTCCGCCCTGTCCGCCCCGATTTCCACCCTGATTCTGGGCACCCTGGTTCTGGCCCCCCTGATCACCCAGACCGAGGTGGTCGCGAGCGGCGTCCCCGGCGCTGTCGATCTTGTCGTGGTGCTCATCGCCCACGCGGTTCTTGACCTGCTCGGAAGCCGCGTCGAGCCCCTGGTCGACCTTGTCCGGGTTGCCCTTCGCGAAGTTCTTCGCCTTGTTCACTGCGTCGTCGAAGACCACGTCGTTGTCCTTTCGTCGAGGTGACCCTCCCTGGTCCGGGAGGTGCGGCCAAGCTACGACGGGCCGCGCCGTGACACAAACGAGACCTCCGGGTGTGCTGCCGCCATGACCGTTTCTGGGCGAACATGCCGCGATCCGCGTGCCGACGATCAATACTGGGTGCGTGAACATGCGCAAAGACGATCTGCCGCCTTCGAGTGACGTGAGCCGCGCCGGGACGGGCTCCGAGGTGGGGCGGGACAAGTCCTCCCGCTGGGACCACGTGCTGACCCGGCTGGCCGCCACCAAACGGCTGTCGGTCGCCGAGGTCTCGCGCACCCTGGGGATCAGCGAATCCACCGTGCGCCGCGATTTCATGGAGATGGAGCGGGCCCAGCTCGCCCGTCGCACCCACGGCGGCATCGTCGCGATCGACATGGCCTACTCCCTGGCCACCGCGCCGCGCACCACCGACGAGGCCGCGGCCCAGCGCGAGCGCGTCGCGGTGCAGGCCGCCTCCCTGATCGAAGCCGGCCAGATCGTGGGCTTCAACGGCGGGCGCACCACCACCTCCACCGCCCGGCGCGCGGTCTCGCGGCCCGAGCTCGACTCCCGCAACGGCAGCCCCGGCCTGACCGTGGTCTGTGCGGCGCTGAACATCGCCACCGAGGCGGTGCTGCGCCCGGCGGTGCGCACCGTGGTGCTGGGGGGAGTGGCCGAGCCGTACTCCTTCGAGCTGACCGGGCCGCTGGCCACCGCCACCATGCGCGACCTGTGGCTGGACACCATGTTCGTGGGAACCGTGGGCCTGGACCTCGAGGCCGGACTGACCTGCAGCTCCGAAGCCGAATCCGGGGTGACGCGGATGATGATCGGCCACGCCCGACGGGTGGTGGGCCTGGCCACGGCCGACAAGATCGGCCACCGCGCCCTGGCGGGGATCTGCCCGGTGGCGGCCCTGACGGACCTGGTGATCGCCGGACCGGTCCCCGCCGATCTGCGGGAGCACCTCGAGGAGGCCTCGGTCCGGCTCCACCTGGTGTGAGCACTGTGAGCAGGACCTGCCGGTCGCGCGGCACGCCTGCACGGCATGGCGGCCCGGTCCCGGTAGCGTGATCGACTATGTGGAGACTCCTGCGCGGAAAGAAGCGCCAAGACCGTACCGCCGAGGGTGCGCACCGGCGTGACGATGCCCTCGCGGCGGCGGCCCGGGCGCACCGCGCGAATTCCGGGCGCGCCGCTGAGGAGAGGGCCGCCGGCGACAGCGACGCCGACGGCCCGGTCGAGCGGAGCCCGCGCGCCGCAGAGCCGGGCGGCGCCGAGCAGCCCCGGCGGATCTCGAACAGCTACGACGTGGTCGTCGAGCAGCACCTCGACGAGGTCGGCGCCGGCATCGCCCCCGAACAGGACGAGGACGACCTGCCGCGCCAACCCCGCGACCACCGGCCCCTCAGCCGTGAGGACCTGGTCGCCGACGCGCTGGACCTGTGGGCCCAGCAGATCACCGGCGGCGTCACCGCCCCCTCGTTCCTGACCCAGCTGCGCGGCGGCGGCGTGGTGCTGGACCTGACCCACTCCCACCCCTCCGGCCTGGCCCAGCTGCTGGCCGGGCGCGGCGCCACCCGACTGTCCTCCCTGGTACGCGAGGTGGGCGCGCTCGCCGATGCCCGCGCCCACGCCCGCACCATCCGCGAGATCGCCGAGCGCCACGCCGAGGAGGTGGGCCTGACCACCTGCCACCTCGGCATCGGCGAGGCGACCTGGGTGCCCGAGGACGGCTCCGAACCGATCCACGCACCCGTGCTGGTGCGACCGATCACCCTGCGCCTGCGCGGCAATGCCCGCGAGGACGTGGACCTGGAGATCGACGCCACCGCGGACCTGAACCCAGTGCTGCTGCGCTCGCTGCGCGAGGCCGGGGTGGCGGTGGACGCGCGAGCCCTGCTGGCCACCACCGACAGCTCCCACGGCTTCGATCCCACCCCCGTGCTCGACGCCTTCCGCGCGCTCGGTCAGCCCCTGCCGGGCTTCCGCATCTCCCACGCCCTGGTGGTCGGCAACCTCATGGACGCGGCCGGCACCGTCGCCGAGGACCTCAGCGCCGACCGGCCCGACTGGGTGGCCTCCCCCGTGGTCGCGGCCCTGTCCGGTGACCAGGCGGCACGCGGCGAGGTGCTCCAGACCGCGCAGACCGTAGTCCCCGAGAGCCCCGAGGAGGAGCTCGTGGCGGCGGTGGACCCTGACCACCGCGCCGTGCTGGACCGCGTCCTGGCCGGGCAGGACCTCGCCGTGGCCGCTCCGCCCGGCTCCGACAGCCTGGACCTGGTCCTGGACCTGGTCCAGGAGCTCAACGCCCGCGGACGCAGCGTGCTGGTGGTCTCCCAGCGCCGCCGCAACCTCGCCCAGCTGGTGGCGATCGCCGAGCAGCGGGGCATCGAGGAGCTGGTC
>Ga0079225_10002331_pt1 | contig 10884 bp, 9 predicted proteins | sample Poulit2012_FD_76344 | JGI IMG/M metagenome (GOLD analysis project Ga0079225, IMG submission 76344) | Agricultural soil microbial communities from Georgia to study Nitrogen management - Poultry litter 2012 | ecosystem: Environmental > Terrestrial > Soil > Agricultural land | place: USA: Georgia...
ACAGAACAAGACGCTGCCGAGCGTGGCAGGGGAGAGCGGCACCGACCTGGCGTTGCCCTTCGACACGGCCGGGCAGCTCATGACCGTCCACCCGGAGAAGGGACCCGAGCGGCTGGCCGGGGTCGACGTGGTGCTGCCGCTGCTGCACGGCCCCTTCGGTGAGGACGGCACCATCCAGGGTCTGTTCGAGATGATGGATGTCCGCTACGCGGGCGCCGGGGTCTTTTCCAGCGCGGCGGCCATGGACAAGGTGTTCATGAAATCCATCCTCATCGGTAACGGCATCCCCACCAGCGACCATGTCGCGATCACCGATCGCCGGTGGGCCAACGAACGCAAGAAGGTCCTCGACGACATCGCCGATCTCGGTGAGGTCGTGTTCGTCAAACCGGCCCGCGCCGGAAGCAGCGTCGGGATCAGCAGGGTCACGAACCCCTCCGACGCCGACACCGTGATCACCGCGGTGGAAGCCGCCCGTGAGCACGACCCCAAGGTCCTGGTCGAGGCCCAGGTCGTCGGCCGTGAGCTCGAGTGCGGCGTCCTGGAGGCCGAGGACGGCGGTGTGCCCGAGGTGTCCGTACCCGCGGAGGTGCACGTGGCCGAGGGCTTCGACTTCTACGACTACGAAGCCAAGTACCTGGCCACGAGCAGCCTGAGCATCCCCGCCCAGATCCCCGAGGAGGCCACCGGGCGTCTGCGCAGGATGGCCGTGGAGGTGTTCGAGGCGATGGGGTGCGAAGGGCTGGCTCGGGTGGACTTCTTCTACACCGAGGACGGTGAGGTCCTGGTCAACGAACTCAACACGATGCCCGGCTTCACCCCGGCCTCGGCGTTCCCACAGATGTGGGAGGCCAGCGGCCTGGACTACGCCTCGCTCGTCGACCGGATGATCACCACCGCGCTGCGCCGAGGTACCGGTCTGCGGTGACAGCCACCCCCTGTCGGGGCGGGGCCTCAGACCTGGGAAGGGGGCTGCGGGGGCGGCTCGGAGGAAGGCGGTGTGGGGCACAGTTCTCGGGTGAGGATGGTGCCGCCCGCCGCCGCTGCGGGAAAGACCACCACCGCCACGAAGGGGACCGCCAACAAGAAGTAGGTCGGGACCGCAAAACCCAGTACTCGCAGTGTGCGGCCGGCCATGAAACGGTGGCGGTCCCGTACGCGCAGCAGCCCCCGACGGTCGAAAGCGTTCGTGGTCAGCTCGAACCCCAGCAGCCAACCCCCCATGAGCGCGGTCAACACCGGTCCCACCATCCACCCCACGAAGGGGATGAGGCCGAGCAGGAACGCGCTCACCGTCACCACGAGGGAGACCACCACGATCGCCACCGACTGACGGGACGAACGCACCACGGAGGCGGGAAAGGACTCGTGCGCTGCCTCGGGCACACCACCGAGTTCCTCCTCGACCAACTCGTCGATCTTGTCGTAGATCGGTGAGCCCAGCGCCAGCGTCACCGTGGTGAACGCCACCACCATGACCAGGATCGCACTGGCCGGCAGCACCACGGCCAAGGCGCCGCGCAACAGTTCCCGCCACACCCCCCTCCACCCCTCGGCGAACGGGGTCACCCACGCCACCAACTCCAGAAGGTTCAGGAGCAGGGCGACGAACGCGGCCAAGAACAACAGCGACGTGATCAGTGCGGGCAGAGCGCCCAACAGGAACAGCCGTGGCTTGCGCAGCACGATGCCCAGACCGCGCAGCAAAACACCGAAACCGCCGAAGACCTCACGTAGAGAACGCACGAGAGCACCTTAACTCTCGGTGCCTACACAACACTCCCCTCACTTTCCCCGACCAGGGAAACGGACCGGTACCAACCGTCCTCGGCCAGGAGTTCCTCATGGGTACCGCTCTGCAACACCTTGCCGTCCCGAACCACGTAGACGTGGTCCACCCGCTCCAACCCGGTCAAATCGTGGGTGATCAACAGCGTGGAGTAGCCTTCCGCGGCAGCCAACAGGTCGTCGATCACCGCATCACGGGTGTCGGGGTCCAAGTGGGCGGTCGGCTCGTCCAGGACGAGCACACGCGGTGCCGCCAACAGGGCACGCGCCAACGCCAGACGCTGCACCATCCCTCCGCTCAACCCCAGCCCGTACGTGCCGACCCGGGTGTCCAACCCCTCCGGCATCGCACGGACCTCGTCGGCCAGACGCGCCCGCTCCAGGGCCGTCCACAACTCCTCCTCGGAAGCCCCCGGGCAGGCCAGAGTCAGGTTCTCCCGCAAGGAGGAGGCGAACACGTGCGGATCCTGCGGCACCCCCGAAATCACCGCACGCACCTCATCGGCCGGGTAGGAGGTGATGTCGGTACCGCCGAGTTCGACCCGCCCCTGGTCCGGGTCACGGAACCGCAGGAGCACCGAGGCCAACGTGCTCTTGCCCGCACCACTGGGGCCGATCACCGCAACGGTCCGTCCGGCCGGGATCTGCAGGTCCACCCCGTCCAGGGCCCACGGCTCGTCCCGGCCGTAGCGGACCCGCAACCCGTGCACGTCCACGGTGGGGTCACCCTCCGGGTCCAGGCCGGTGCGGGTCGGTGGAGTGATCGTGGCGGGTGTGTCCAACACACCGAACAGACGGGCCCCGCTCTCCCGGATCGAGCCGAGCTTGCCGGCCACCGCGGGCAGCGGAGCGACGATCTCGAAGGCCGCCAGGGTGGTCAACACCAGAACCGCCAAGGACACCGCGCTCAAGGAACCACCCTCGACGGCAAGTACACCCAAGAACAGCGCACCCCATACACACACCCCGCTGATCAGCGCGAACACGCCTTCCCCAAGGCCGAGGACGGCCGCATCACGGCGCTCCATCCGGGTCAAGGTCGCATCGGCCTCCTCGACCCGGGCCACCTGACGTTCCATGGCACCGTAGGCAACCAGATCGGGTGCGCCGTGCAGGGTGTCGACGAGCGCGGTGGACAACTCACCGCGAGCCCGCGCCTGGCGACGTCCCGGCCCACGCCCCAGCGAAGCCATGGCCAAGGGCATCGCGAGCCCGGCCAGGATCAACCCCGCGGCCAGGATCAACCCACCCGGAACGTGGATCGCGGTCAGGACCACCACGGCCGCACCACCAGTGAGCACCGACACCAGCGGCGGGGTCAGCCCACGCACCAACAGGTCCAGGGTGGCCTCGGTGTCGTTGACCAGACGCGAGACCAGGTCCCCGGAACGGAAACGGCCGAAGGCCTCGGTGGCGGCCAACCTCCGGTACACCCGCACCCGTACCTCGGCCAGTGTGCGAAAAGCAGCGTCGTGGGTGACCAGGCGCTCCAAGTAGCGGCTCACCCCCTTGGTCACCCCCAACGCCCGGGTGGCTACCACGGCCACACCCAATGCCGTGATGGGTGGGTGATCGGCGGCCACCGCCAGCAGCCACGCGGCAAGACCCAGCAGGGCCACACCCGAACCGGTGGCCGCCGCACCCCAGAGGACCCCCACGGCGAAGTGGGCGCTACGGGGACGGGCGAGCAGGATCATCCTCAGCAAGGGGTGACGACGACGCTCCCGCTCGGGGACCTCCCCGGCGACGTCGGTGGTCTCGAAACTCAACGGGACAGGCTCCCTTCCTCGATCTCCGGGGCGTGCAGGACCACCTCACGCAAGGTGTCACCGACCGCGGACCGGAGCCACCCGGTGTCGTGGGCGGCGATGACGGCGGTACGCCCGGCCAGGAGCCGAGTGACGGCGGTACGCACCACCGCCGCGTTCTCCGGGTCCAGATGGGCCGTCGGCTCGTCCAGCAACACCAGCGGTGCGTCCCGGCACAACGCCCGTGCCAAGGCCACACGTTGACGTTGGCCCGCCGACAGCCGGGCGCCACGTTCCCCCAACCGGGTGTGGTAGCCGTCGGGGAGTGCCGTGATGAACTCGTCGGCCTCCGCGAGCCGGGCCGCCTCACGAACCTGCTCGAAGGAGGCCTCCGGGGTGCCCAGGCGGATGTTGTCGGCCACCGACAGGTCGAACAGGTAGGGGTGCTGTGGCACCCAGGCGATGCCGAGCCGCCAGTCGTCCACGGACACATCCGTCAGCGCCGTCCACTCCCCACCGGGGGCACGCACGGTGATCCGCCCCTCCGTGGGTGCGTTGAACCGCAGCAGCAGGGACAACAGCGTGCTCTTGCCCGCACCGCTGGGCCCGGTCAGCAAAATGTGTTCCCCGGCGTACACGGTCAGGTCCAGATCGGCCAGCGCCGGACGTCGTCGCCCCGGATAGGTCAACCCCACCCCTTCGAAACGCAGATCACCACGGGACTGCCGGGGCGGGACACCGGTCCTGGCCGTGGCCCTGGACCGCTCCTCGACACCGCGTTCACGATCCAGCTCGGCAAAGACCTGATCGGCGGCGGAAACCCCTTCCATACTGGCGTGGAAACGGGCCCCCACCTCACGCAACGGCAGATAGGCCTCGGGCGCCAGGATCAGTACGAGCAACGCCGTCTGATAATCCATGTGGCCACCCAGGAGCCGCAGCCCCACCTCCACCGCCACCAGCGCCACCGCAAGCGTCGACAGCAGCTCCAATGCGAAAGCCGACAAGAAAGCGACCCGCAGCGTCCCCATGGTCGCACTGCGATGTTCGTCCCCGACCTTGCGGATGATGGTCGCCTGCGCCTTGGCCCGCCGGAACAACGCCAGCGTCGGCAGCCCCTCCACCACGTCGAGGAAGTGACCACCAAGACGGCTGAGCAGCTTCCACTGCCGGTCGGTACGTTCCTGGGTGTACATCCCGATCAGGGCCATGAAGATCGGAACGAGCGGCAACGTCACGATGATGACGATCCCGGAGACCCAGTCCGCCCAGAACACGACCGTGAGCACCGCCATCGGCACGATCACCGACAGGACCAGCTGCGGCAGGTAACGGGCGAAGTAGTCGTCGAGGGCGTCCAGACCACGAGTGGCCAGGGTGACCAACTCCCCGGCCCGGGGAGAACCCTGCCCGTCGTGCTCGGCGGTCCACACCCGGCCCGGACCACCGGTCACGTGCGCGACCAGGCGGCGGCGCAGCTGGGACTTGGTACGGGCGGCACTGTACAGCGCAGAAGTCTCCGCGGCGTACGAGAGCAGGGCGCGGGCCACGGCCACGGCCGCCACCGCGCCGATGGCCGGGCCGAGGGTGTCCATGCCGGCCCCACTCCAGGCACCGGAGATGGTGTGGGCGAGCAACCAGGCCTGGAGCAGGATCAAGCAGGTGACCAGTACTCCGCTGACCACGGAGACGCCCAGGTGGAGCCGGACGGCGCCGGCCACACGGACCAGGCGCGGATCGAGGGGTTTCATACGTGAAGAACCTCGGGATCGTCGGTGTCCATGTCTGGACGTGTGTGCGGCCCGGAACATTCCCGGGCCGCGATTTTCATGCAGTGGCTCGGTTCTCCTCCGGTTCCCCGGTGATGGTCGCGCCCGTGATGCGCTTGCGGAACACCCAGTAGCTCCACGCCTGGTAACCCAGCACCAACGGCAGGAAGGCCACGGCGACCCACGTCATCACGGTGAGTGTGTAGTCGGCGGAGGAGGCGTTGTACACCGTGAGACCGAAAGTGGGGTCGGTGGTGGACGGCAGCACGTGCGGGAACAGGGACACGAGCAGGGCCGTGGTCGCGGTGAGGACGGTCAGCGCGGTCAACGCAAAGGCCCACCCCTCGTACCGCTTCCAAGCAGCCGCGACCCCACCCGCCAGGAAACCGCCGGCGACCAGGACAAGAGGCAGGGTCCACAGGTCGCCGTGTGCGTGCTGGGTCCACAGGAAGAACACGGCACCCAGGGGAACAGTGACGTAGGCGCTCCTCAACGCGGCCTTGCGCGCACGGACCCGGACCGGCCCGTCGGTCTTGAGGGTGAGGAAGACGGCGCCGTGCAAGGTGAACAGGGACAGTGTCGTCAACCCACCCACCAGGGCGTAGGGGTTGAACAGGTCGAGCAAGGACGCGGTGACGATGTGGTCGGAACCCATGGCCACGCCCCGGACGAGGTTGGCGAAGATCAGCCCCCACAGGAAGGCGGGGACGACACTGCCGAAGAAGATCGCCCTGTCCCACCAAAGACGCCACCGGGCGCTGTCTCGATTGTGGCGGTATTCGAAGGCCACCCCGCGCATGATCAGCGCGATCAGGACCAGGAACACCGGTACGTAGAACCCGCTGAACATGGACGCGTACCAGGCGGGAAACGCCGCGAGCATGGCACCGACGGCGGTGATCATCCACACCTCGTTGGCGTCCCAGACCGGGCCGATGGAGTTGATGGCGACTCTGCGGTCCACGGAGTCACGCTCGCCCATGAAGGGCAGGAGCACACCGACACCGAAATCGAAGCCCTCCAGGACGAAGTAGCCGATCCACAGGATCGCGATGGCGATGAACCAGATGACTGCCAGTTCCATGGTCGGGACTCTCCTTCAGTAACTGAAGTGCGGGATCTGGGACTCGTCCTCGTCGTCCTCCAGATCGGGGACGATCCGGGAGGGACCTGCCTTGATGTACTTCCAGAGCAGACCGACCTCGACGACGAACAGCACCCCGTACACGGCGGTGAAGAACGCAAGACTCATCGCGACCGTCCCGAGGTCGACCCCGGGGGACACGCTCGCGGCGGTGAGCAGTTCACCGTGCACGGTCCAGGGCTGGCGGCCCATCTCGGTGAGGAGCCATCCGAAGATGTTGGCGGCCAGGGCCGCGGGCAGGGCGAGTATCGCGGCGTAGTAGAACCACGGGGAGCGGGGCAGACGCTCCTTGTTCCGCGTCAGGTAGAGACCGACCACGGAGACGGCGACACCGAACAGACCAAGGCCCATCATGAGCCGGAAGGACCAGTAGACGACGAACACGTTGGGGATGTAGTCACCGGGGCCGTAGTACTCCTCGTAGGCCTCCTGGAGGTTGTTCATCCCGTGGACCTCACCGTCGAAGTGCCCGGTGGCAAGGAAGCTGAGCACGTTGGGGACGGTGACGTCGATGGGGTTGTAGCCCTCGTCGACGTCGCCGACGGCGAACGTGGAGAAGGCGGCACCCTCCTCGGTCTCCCACAGGGCTTCGGCGGCGGCGAGCTTCATGGGTTCGTACTCGGCGGCGAGTTTGGCCTGGTGGTCCCCGGAGAAGATGGTGAGCGCCCCGGCGATGAGGGTGACGACCAGGCCGACGCGGAGCGCGCCGTGGAACAGGGAACGTTCACGCGCGGGTGGGGTCACCCCGGCCTCTCCGGTGTCGTTGTGGCGTACGTTGCGCCAGAGCTTGTAGGCGCTGACCGCGACCACGAACAGCCCGGCGGTCACGAACGCGGCCGCGACCGTGTGCATGTACGTGGACCAGGCCTGGTTGCTGCTGAGCACGGCCCAGATGTCGTTGAGTTCGGCGCGGCCGGTCTCCTCGTTGATGTGGTAGCCGACCGGGTTACGCATCCAGGCGTTGGCCGCGAGGATGAAGTATGCGGACAGGTTCGTTCCGACGGCCACGAGCCAGACGCAGGCCAGGTGCACGCCCCGGGGCAGGCGGTGCCAGCCGAAGATCCACAGGCCGATGAAGGTCGACTCGAGGAAGAACGCCAGGAGGGCCTCCATCGCGAGCGGGGCGCCGAACACATCGCCCACGAATCGTGAGTACTCGCTCCAGTTCATGCCGAACTGGAATTCCTGCACGATGCCGGTGACCACGCCCATGGCGAAGTTGATCAGGAACAGTTTTCCGAAGAACTGGGTGGCCTGGAGGTACTCGTGCTTTCCGGTGCGGTACCAGAAGGTCTGCAGCACGGCCACGATGAACGACAGCCCGATCGTCAGGGGGACGAACAGGAAGTGGTAGATCGTGGTGATCCCGAACTGCCACCTCGCAAGGTCCAGAGCTTCCATAGTCGCCTCTCAACTGCCGACCAAACGTAGTACTACAAACTGTAGTCCTACATTCTGTCGTAACTCACGTGACCCCCGGCAAGTGGTGGCCCTACATCTTTAACGGTTGCTCTGACCTGCGGATATGCAAAAAAATGGGGGGTGTGCTCTTGAGCACACCCCAAGGGAACGGACCGTGTCAGAGCGTGCCGTCGGGAAGCGGTGGGATGCGCTCGTCGATGAGTTCGCTCACGGTGCTGAGCGCGGCGGCAGGTGGGCCGTAACTCGGCGGTACCTGCACCTCCACGTAAGCGGTACGCCCGATCGCGGTGTACAGGGTGGGTTCGTCCTCGGGCTGGGGCAGCCAGTCGACACCGTTGATCCGACTCAGATAGGAATGGGCGGACAACTCCGAAGGTCGCGGGACCCCACAGCGCAGCCCGATGGGTGGATCTCCCCAGGCCGCCATGGTCTTGGTGTCGGGCTCGACGGGGGCCCGGTCGGCATCCATCAGGGTGTCCGGAAGCGCGGAGACAAGGTCCGCACAGACCTCGGTAGTGCTTGCCTCCGCCTCCGGTGGGGTCATCCGAACCGTTTGCTGCCCACAGCCCGCCGCCACCAGGAGCACGACCAGAGCCGCCCCGAAACCTCGCTTCAGCACAGTCAGCAACCCCGCTCTTCCGGGACCCATGTCAAGATCTGTGGGCCCGCCCGCAAGAGCCCGCTCAGATGGTGACGATCGGACAAGTAAGGGTACGGGCGATACCGTCCAGACGTTGAATCCGGGCCACCACCAGGGAGCTCAGAGCATCCATGTCCTCGGCCTCGGCCCGGACCACGATGTCGTAGGGGCCGGTGACGTCGGCGGCCGTCTCCACCCCCGAGATGTCACGCACCTGCTGTGTCACCCGAGGTCTTTGCCCCACGTCGGTCTGGACCAAGACATATGCCTGCACCATACGTTCCTCACCCTTCCCCTGGAAATTCTCCTCCGTCGCGACCGGTAGTGAGGTCGAGTGGCTTTCGGCCGAATCACCGTTGAGTGGTGTACGAGCAGCGCACGACGTCGGAACGCTTCATCGGTCACTGGGACAGATACCCGCAGCGCGCGTATCGCTCACCCGCACTGGGGCGTGACCGTACCCTGAGCATTGTGCAGAACACCATCGGAGAACTTGGCGAGTTCGCTCTGATCACCCGTGTGACGGGCCAATTTCCCTTGACGGACGACGTGATCCTCGGACCGGGCGACGACGCGGCGGTCACCACAGCACCGGACGGTCGGACGGTGGCCACCACGGACCTGTTGGTGGAGGGTCGCCATTTTCGACGGGACTGGTCCAGCGCCAGAGACGTCGGTCATCGCGCGGTCGCCCAGAACTTCGCAGACGTCGTGGCGATGGGTGCTCGGCCCACGGTGCTGTTGATCGGCTTCGCCGCACCACCGGACCTACCGGTGGGGTGGGCGGACGAGTTCACCGCCGGGGTCGCGGCGGAGTGCGCGGTCGCCGGCGGCACTGGGGTGGGTGGAGACATGGTGGCTTCGGACGTACTCACGATCGCGGTCACCGCCCTGGGGGACCTCCAAGGAGCAGAACCGGTCCGTCGTGACGGTGCTCGGCCCGGTGACGTGGTCGCCTGCACCGGTCACCTGGGTCTGTCCGCCGCGGGGCTGGCCCTGTTGGAACGTGGCACGGACGACATCGACGAGATCTTCGCGGAGGGTGTGGCGCTCTGCCTGGCCGAACACCGCCGCCCCACCCCTCCCTACGCGGCGGGGCCGGAGGCGGCCCGGTTGGGTGCCACGGCCATGCTCGACGTGAGTGACGGCCTGGCACAGGACCTGGGACACGTGTGCCGGGCCGGCGGCGTCGATATCGATCTGGACTCGATCGCGTTGAACCCGCCACCGGAACTCGTGGCGGCCCTGCGGGCGCTCGATGTCGCCCCGGACCGGGCCGTGGAAGCCGCTCGCGACCTCATGATCACCGGTGGGGAAGATCACGCCCTGGCGGCGACCTTTCCCGAAACGACCTCACTTCCGCCACATTGGTATTACCTGGGAACTGTCGTCGACAGGCAACACAGGAGTGGTGAAGAAACCGGGAATCCGGTGACAGTGGACGGAGAACCTGTGCAAACGCAAGGGTGGGAGCACTTCCGACAAGGATGAAATGGTTTGGATTTGTTGTGCCCACCGCTCACGCTAGGCTTTCCCACGCGCGGCTCGTGGATGTGAGAAGAAAGTCTGTGGGCAAAGGACGGGGCAGCGTCGAGAGGCGGTTGATGGGGCGAGATGGCTAGGCGACGTGGCACCCGCCGTGGTGTGCACCGCAGTGAACCGGAGGACGCCGGTACGCTACGGCGGCTCGGTGGTCTCCTCGAGAGCACGGTCCCCAAGCGGGTCGAGCCGCCGCGCCTGCTCAACGTCCTGGTCATCTCCGGGGTCATCCTGGGGTTGCTCCTGTTCGGCTACAGCACCACCCAGATCTACCTGCAGTTCGGCAACACTCCGGAGGGACCCCAGGCCCCCGGGGCCCAAGAGGACATGGCGCCCAGCCACGACGCCACCCAGGAGCCGGAACATGACGCCACCGGCGAGGACGACGGCCCTCAGACCCAGGCCGGGACGGAATCGACCACAGTGGTCCACCAGATCGTGGAGACCCACGAATCGGGGTTCACCGGAAGCATCACGGTCACGAACACCTCACAGAACCCGCTGGAAGCCTGGGAACTGGTCCTGGCCTTCGACAACGCCGAGATCGTCGACGTGGAAGGCGCCGACTGGGAACCGGTCGAAGACGGATTCCTGATCCGTCAACCCGACGAACCGACGGGGCAGGCCCCCGGTGATTCGATGTCGTTGACCTTCCACGCACTCGGCAACCCCCAGAGCCCGATGCGCTGTTTGCTCAACGGCCAGGACTGCAACCTGTGACCCGGTGACACCACTTCGCTGTCGGTGTCGACACGTGTCCCACAATGCCCAGCCCACACTCGGCGGGTCGCGCCCAGGGGAGGAAGCGACGAAGCGCCTTCCGACCGAGGCCGG
>Ga0079225_10002332_pt1 | contig 10881 bp, 8 predicted proteins | sample Poulit2012_FD_76344 | JGI IMG/M metagenome (GOLD analysis project Ga0079225, IMG submission 76344) | Agricultural soil microbial communities from Georgia to study Nitrogen management - Poultry litter 2012 | ecosystem: Environmental > Terrestrial > Soil > Agricultural land | place: USA: Georgia...
CTTTTCATGATCAATCGCAAGATAACGTGTAGCCAATGTATGCAATGCTAAATAATGAAACAGTTGATCGCGCTCAGGTGTTATCGCTTCTTGAAAATAAGCAATATCTTCTTGCTTGTACTTCTCTAATAATACTGGAGTATAAATTCCTTCCTCTACTAATAACTCTATTAATTTGTGGAAAGAACCGTACTTTTCTTCTGGGTGATATCCTCTATTTGCTGCAGCATGGCGATACAGTTGGTGTGCGTAAATGCGACTTGCAAAATATGTCCAATCCGGATTCGCTTCATCTATTTGTTCCAAGGCTGTTTTAATTAGAATATCAGTTTTTTCATCTTCAGATTGTTCTGCCGTTATGAGCCGGTTTACTTTTGATGAAAAGTCTGCAACATCTAAATTTAAACCTTGCTTTGCCGCTTCCACCTGTTCTGAAATTGTTTGGTGCACAGTAGTTACTACCGTCATACCACATACTCCTCTCAAACTATGATTATACTTATTTTTCCTTATTTAATATGTAAATCAATGATTGCTTCGAACATAATTATTCATTCCATTTTCATATTCTTAAATGGTCAAAAAAAGAGGGATGTTTGTCAAAAGTCAAATATATCGACTTAAAATAAAGACTTCTTTTGGCGAAAAAACTTTAACCTTCTTAAACACGGTCACATCCAGCTTTTCACTATATATTGTAATTAAGCAATGCATTTCATCTATATATAGATATATTAGCATTTCTAGGAAGTTATTTCAAGAGCAAAAATAAAACTTTTTTTTAAAAATAGCACATAAAAATAATGCTAGATCTGTAAAATCCAGCATTATAGTATTCTTCTTTATTTGGAATATTTTATAATGATAAAACTGCATTATTGTTCCGTGAAGCTTTTTTCTTCCTTCAATGGAGAAATGACTTCTGGAGATTTTTCATCTTCCAGCCAACATGCAGACCAATGTGTATCTGATACATCAAAATGTTTCGGCACATACCCATGACATACTTTCATTACATATGGACATCTTGCTGCAAAAGGACATCCTTTATGTATTTTACTAGCATCAGGTGGAAAACCTTTGATAGGGATTAATGGCTCATCATGATTATGGTCATTTGGCATCGATTGTAACAACCCCCATGTATAAGGGTGTCTCGACTCATAAAATATTTCCTCCACCGTTCCTGTTTCCATCACTTCACCTGCATACATCACTGCAACACGATCAGCTATATTTGCTACTACGCCAAGATCATGGGTAATAATGATAATTGACGTACCTGTTTTTTTCTGTAAATCTTTCATTAAGTCCAATATTTGAGCTTGGATTGTTACGTCCAGTGCCGTAGTTGGTTCATCCGCTATCAATACATTTGGATTACTAGAAAGTGCAATCGCAATTACTACTCTCTGCCTCATACCACCTGAGAATTGATGTGGATAAGCATTCATTCTGTTTTCTGGTTTTGGAATACCGACCATCCGTAATAATTCTACGCCACGGTCATAGGCTTCCTGCTTTCCTAAATTCTGATGTTTCCGCAGACCTTCTACTACTTGTTTCCCAACTTTCATAGTTGGATTAAGGGATGTCATTGGATCCTGAAACACCATTGAAATGTCTTTTCCACGGATTTTTTCAATATCCTTTTGTCTATATTTTAATAAATCTTCCCCTTTATAAGTTATGGTACCATTATTGATAACAGTAGATTCTTTCGGAAGCAATTTCATGATACTCTTGGCAGTTACGGACTTACCTGATCCCGATTCACCAACAATTGCAAGTGTTTCTCCTTGTTTCAAATCAAAAGAGACGCCTCTTACAGCATTGACATTCTTTTTACCAGACTTAAAAGAAACTTCTAGATTGTCTACTGATAATATTGTTTCCGCCAATGGAATCGCCTCCTTTTCTTATGTTTTCATTTTAGGATCTAGTGCATCTCGCAATCCATCCCCTAAAATATTAAAACTAACCATAATCGCACTAATAACAATAGCTGGGTAAATCAATTTGTAAGAGAAATACTGCATATTTTGAAAACCATCTTCTATCAATGTTCCTAGTGATGCTAACGGAGGTTGGATGCCTAATCCGATAAAGCTCAAGAAAGCCTCAAAAAAGATAGCAGTCGGTATTGTAAACATAACGGTAACGATGATAGGGCCGAGTGTATTTGGTATTAGATGTTTCCAAATTAACCTCTTATTCGTAGCCCCGAGTGCACGTGATGCCATAATAAACTCTTGCCCTTTTAACTGTAGCATCTGTCCACGTACGATACGTGCCATATTCACCCAACCAGTTATGATTAAAGCTAGAATGATAGAAAAAATGCCAGGTTGTAATACTAAAATAAACAAAATGATTAATATTAAATTTGGTATACCCATCAATACTTCTAGCACTCTTTGCATAAAGTCATCTAACTTTCCTCCGTAAAATCCAGATATACCTCCATAAATAACACCAATCAATAAATCTAATAATGCAGCAACTACACCGATTAGTAAGGATATTTGTGTTCCTTTCCAAATACGGGTCCATAAATCACGTCCAAATTCATCCGTACCAAGCCACGACGGCTCATTTGTCATACTTCTGTCATCATAAACGTTTTTACCATGTGAATTGGTTCCATCTAGACCTAACCATTCTAAACCATGCACTAAAGGAGGTAGATCTGATCGTGCAATATCTTGTTCAGCATAGTGATATTCATTAAAAAACGGTCCTACAAGTGATATTACCGTTATCAAAATCAATACTACTAAAGATATAATTGCGCCCTTATTTTTTAGTAGTCGTTGAAAAGACCCCTTCCAAAAACTTTCTGATTTCCTTTCTAAAATATCTTCCTGTTCTTCTTCATAAGCTTCGAATTCAAAAAGACTCTTGTCAGGTTCTGTTTGTGTTTGCTGCTGCATGTTAATTCTTCCCTCCAAGCGTGATCCTCGGGTCTAAAACAACATACAGAATATCCACAATGAAGACCACCAATATAAATATAACACTAAAAAATAATGTAATTCCCATAATCACACTATAATCATTTACTAATATGGATAAAGTAAATTGTTCACCCAAACCTGGTACCGCAAAAATTTGCTCAATTACAAGTGTTCCTGTCATGATACTTACTGCTAAAGGCCCCACAACTGTTACAACTGGTATTAAAGCATTACGAAGCACATGTTTAATAATAACAACGACTTCACTTAAACCTTTTGCTCTCGCAGTCAAGACATAATCCTGCCCCAATACTTCGAGCATCTCCGTTCGGATAAACCTTGCAACAGTTGCTATAACCATCACCGATAAGGCGATTGTTGGCATAATGGAATGAGAGTAGTCTTTCCATAAGGCTACAGGGAGCCATCCAAGCTTGACCCCTATAAAATATTGCATCAATGCAGCAAATACGAAGTTAGGTATAGACATACCAATGACAGCCAAGAAAACAGATCCATAATCATAAATAGTATTATGTTTTAAAGCAGAAATAACACCTAAACCTAGCCCCAAAATAAAGCCTAATATAATCGCTTGAAATCCTATCAACACAGATGGCCCAACACGAGTAGAAATAATATTGGTAACTGTTCTACCTTCATGTTGAAACGATAACCCTAAGTCGCCTTTAAGTAAATTACCCACATAGGTAAAATATTGAACAGCAACCGGCTTATCCAGACCATATTTAGCATTCATTAAGGCAAGTTGTTCTTCGGTTAATTTTTCCGTATCATTAAAAGGTGATCCGGGAAGCAATTGCATTAGAAAAAAAGTAATGGTTACGATAATGAACAACGTCAAAATCATATAAAAGCCACGTTGTAATATGTATCTACCCATGTTCACACCTCACCTTTTATTAAAAATAACAAAGAGGAAAAGAAAATACAAAATTGCACCTTCTTTTCCGTCTCTGTCGTCTGAATAAAACTTTTAATTATTCATCCTCAAGTACACTTAAAACTGCAAATTGTTCTTATTCAACAGAAGTCCATTTATAATCGAATTGAGGGGCAGCCGGATGACGTACCATTCCTTCGATATTTTGTCTCATTAAGATAGAATCAGCGTCCTGAACTAATGGTACAATTTCAACTTCATCCATAAGCATTTCTTCAGCTTCTAACATTAAATCAAAACGTTCGCTTTCATCTGTTTCTTCTCGGATTTCATCAATAATCTCATCATAATCTTCATTTGAGTAATCCATTCGGTTAGCAGATCCATCTGTTAGCCACATATCTAAAAATGTCATAGGATCATTATAATCTGGTCCCCATGTTGATATAACCATATCATAGTCGACATCTTTTTCCTTTTCCAAACGAGCTTCGAATGGTACTTTATCAATTTCTACTGATATGCCATCAAGATTTGATTCTACTTGGTCTTTCACATATTCAGCAATCTTTTGATGCTCTTCATCATCAGATACCGTTAAGCTAACATCTATACTGTCTTCACCAAGATCTGATAGGCCTTTTTCCCACAATTCCTGTGCATCTTCCTCTGACCCTTCATTAAAGTCTCCATTTACATCACGGAAATCTTCTTCATCTGGTGAGAAAGAGAAATCAGAAGGAACCAATGCATTTAGTGGTTTAGAACCATCATTCAAAATAACATCAGTCATAGATTCCTTATCAATAGACATGTCAATTGCTTTTCTAATATCAGCATTTTGGAATTCATCTAAATTATGATTCATTCTCATAAATATAATCGATGGTCTCTCTTCTACAAAGAAACTATCATCATCTTCATATTCATCTACATAAGAAGAAGACAATTCAATCCTATCTAATTCACCAGTTTCCCACAAGTTCACTAATGTAGATTTATCTTTGATAACATTCACATTTACCTCGTCCAACTCGACTGAATCAGCATCCCAATAATCCGGATTCTTTTTCAATGTCCAGCCTTTATCATGCTCCCATGAATCAAGTATAAATGCACCATTGGACAGTATCTTATCTGCTTCTGTTCCATAGTCCTCTCCTTGTTCCTCTACGAAATCTTCATTTAAAGGAAAGAACGTTGGAAAAGTTAACAACTGTTCCAAAAGTGGGTTTGGGTTCTCCAAAGTGACTACTAACGTGTGGTCATCTTCCGCTTCTACCCCTAATTCATCTGGATCTTTTTCTTCGTCCAATATTTCTTGTGCATTCTCTACACTAGCCGTTACAAACATATCTGCATAATGTCCAACTTCTTCAAATGTCCGTTTCCACGCATATTCAAAATCTTGCGCAGTTACTGGATCACCATTAGACCACTCTGCATCTTCACGAAGCGTAAATGTATGCACAGTCTCATCATCACTAACTTCTACATCTTCTGCTAAGGCTGGTTGTGGTTCATGATTATCATCCCCACGATATAATCCTTCATTGGTATTATTTAATGTGTTGAATCCTATAGAGTCATGTGCATGGGAAGAATCCATTGTAGGAATTTCCGAGTCTTCAAAGATTTGAATTACTCCGTCTTCCGCACCTTCCACATCTCCTTCTGCCTCGTTATTACCATTGTTATTTCCTTCATTGCCAGCGCCATTATTGTTACTGTCTGCATTGTCATCAAACCCACACGCAGCTAGTACAAATAACAGTCCAATACATAATACCGGCCATAATAATTTCTGTTTCATGATAATCCCCCTTTTTTTATTAAAAATCCTTTTATTATAAAGCGTGCATAATGGGTGCTATTTCGCTTTATTAACAAAATCCTATACTACTTCACTTTCGTCCATTTATAATCATAACCTGCGCCTGCAGGATGGCGAACAAAGCCATCTATATTCTGTTTCATCAATATAGCGTCAGCATCCTGTACCATTGGTAGTATGTGCATCTCATCCATCAACGTCTTTTCAGCTTCTAACATCATGTCAAAACGTTTTGACTCGTCTGTTTCTTCACGTATTTTATCGATTAAATCATCATACTTTTCATCAGAGTAGTCCATTCGATTAGCAGAACCATCCGTCATCCACATTTCCAAAAACGTTAATGGGTCATTGTAGTCAGGCGCCCATGTAGAAATAACCATATCGTAATCTACATCTTTTTCTTGTTCTAATCTAGCTTCGAAAGGAACCTTTTTTATTTCCAAACTCATTCCGTCCAGATTAGATTCCAGCTGGTCTTTAATGTACTCTGCTACTTTTTGATGTGACTCATCATCAGAGACCGTCAATTTCATGTCTAGTCCTTCTTCACCTATTTCTTCCAGTCCTTTTTCCCATAATTCCTGTGCCTCTTCTGCTGAACCTTCATTAAAAGAACCATTCAAATCTCGAAAATCTTCTTCATCTGAAGTAAAAGAAAAATCACTAGGAATCAGACCGTAAAGTGGCTTAGAGCCATCATTTAAAATAACATCGGTCATCGATTCTTTATCAACAGACATATCAAGCGCTTTTCGAATATCTGCGTTTTGGAAAGCTTCCTGGTTGTGATTCATTCTTAAAAAAATAATGGAGGGCCTTTCCTCTGTGACAAAACTATCATCGTCTTTGTATTCATCGACATAAGAAGAGGACAACTCGATTCTATCCAGCTCCCCTGTCTCCCAAAGATTAACCAAGGTTGATGTATCTTTTACAACATTAACATTGATTTTATCAAGTTCTACGTTTTCAGCATCCCAATAATCCGGGTTCTTTTTCATTACCCAGCCTTTATCATGTTCCCATGAATCAAGAATAAAAGGACCATTAAATAGTACGTTATCTGCTTCCGTTCCATAATCATCCCCTTTTTCCTCTACAAACTCTTGATTTTGTGGAAAAAAGGTTGGGAACGCCATTAAATTTTTAAAAAGTGGGTTTGGGCTTTCTAAAGTAACAACCAGTGTATTATCATCTTTCGCCTCCACACCTAATTCGTCTGGATCCATTTCTTCATCTAAAATCTCTTGAGCGTTTTTTATATTAGCTGTAACAAACATGTCTGCATAATGTCCTACTTCTTCAAATGTTCGCTTCCAAGCATATTCAAAATCATGAGCTGTTACTGGATCCCCATTGCTCCACGTAGTTTCCTTCAACGTAAATGTATGCTCAGTTTCGTCCTCGTTCAACTCATCACTTTCCGCCAGCGCAAGTTGGGGTTGATGGTTTTCATCGTCCCGGTAAAGACCTTCATTTATATTGTTCAATGTTGGTATGTTCACCGTATCGTGAGCATGTGAAGAGTCCAATGTCGGTATTTCTGAGCTTTCAAATAAATTGATAGCATTCTCACCTGTTGATTCATCGCTATCAGCATTCACTTCTTGATCTCCATCATCAGCATTGTTATTATTCTGATTTTGTTCATTACTTTCATCAAAGCCACAAGCAGCGATAACGGTAAGTAGACTTACAAACAGCAAAGACAATAATATTCTTTTCAAACTTGCCTCCCCCTTTTTGAGCTGAATTTTAAAACTTGTTATTGCATGCATAACGAATAGTGGCAGCGATTTCACAAACAAAACCTCTTAAATTCTATGCATATCATTGGCGACAGATTCAGACTATGTATACAATTTATATTAGCAAACATTGGAGGTTGATTTTATATGCACAGGTTAGCGTTTTCATTTGTGGCGGTGATGATTCTCGCTTCCGTTACTTTTACACTTTTAGCATCAACTCCCTTTTCCTATACTGTGTGGGTAGACTCATTGTTTTTAATATCCCTATTCGTCACAATGATTGGTGCTATTTTATTTATCATAGAAAAAGGATTCTTTAACCCTTTTATAAATAATTTTAAGTATTTTATTAGTAAAATCAGCAAGCGAAGACAAATTGCAGATGAAATCGAGCAAAAAAGTAATCACGGAGTTAGGAATCTACCGAAGAAATACTTTATTACTTTCCCATGTTTAGAAGCTGGTATTATTTTATTGCTTGTTTCAATATGTTTTTCTATTATACAATAAGATATTTAATTGTTCAATTTAATTTCGGAAAATTTTAGTTAAACGTTATTTGATTTACTAGCTAAAATACCTTCTACCACTCTACTATTTCGTCCTCTCGTCGTTTCTGCCATAGTAAGAGAATTTAATATAGCTTCATTTGTTGCTTCTGTTGCAGCCTGAAACATATCGTTCATTACAGCATGATCGTCACGCAATTGTGGCATTTCCTCTATAGTAGACTCATTATGATGCGGAAACGTACGGTTATTCGTAAAAGCAATGACAATATCTCCGCTTCCATTCGCCATATTACTTCCCGTCCTGCCTAATCCAATGCCACACCGTTTAGCAATCCGATGTAATTGCCTTTCATTTACTGGTGCGTCCGTGGCAAGCACTATCATAATCGATCCATCTGTTTCCATATCCTTCTCGGATACCTTCACTTCTGTCACCATGTTTTTTAATGCTGGATAGTAATGTAGTAAGTCTTCCTTTCTACCAAAATTACTTAAAACAAGACAACCTACCGTGTACGAAGTATCCCCTGAAGCAACAATTCTGGAGGATGTACCTATGCCACCTTTAAACCCACAACAAACCATACCTGAGCCTGCACCAATTGCACCTTCTCTTACTTTTTCCGTTGTTGCTTTGTTAATAGCTTGTCTGGCATGTTCTGGCGTAACAGGAAGTTTGCGAATGGAGTTTAAATAACTATCATTACACTCTCCTACAACTGTGTTTACAGTACCTGTGGTGTCACCAATCTCTTCATTATTTTCTAATAAGTAAGTCAAAGCACCTTGGGCTACAGCAGGTACACCAAACGTATTTGTAAGCATGATTGGCGATTCTAAACGGCCTAATTCATTCAACTGCACAAGACCGGTTGTTTTTCCAAATCCATTAAATACATGACTTGCAGCGATTACTTTTTCTCGAAAAACATTTCCTTCATGCGGTAATATGGCAGTTACACCTGTACATGCAAAGTCATCATCTTCTAGCGGATGCTTTACTGTTTGATGGCCTACATAAACACCTGACACATCCGTAATACAGTTCTTAGAACCAGTTGGAAGCATGCCGATAGAAAAACCTAAATCACGATATCTCTTCCCCATTGCACTTCACTCCTATCAACCATAAATGGAATCAAATCCTGTTTCTCCTAAATTTAAGCAAGCATGGATACCTCGCCAAGCATCGTAGTAATTATCTGCTTTATATGCAATGACTCGTGGTGATTTCATATAAGAACCTGGTATCAAATTTGCGCGTTTACACTCAGCAGTAGACGTCCATTCGATTTCAAATTCCACTGATCCTGATACCTCATATGGTTTAAATTGTTCAATTCTTTTCACAGCATTTTTTGCTTTTGTAATAATTTCATGATGAGCTTTCGGCATGGATAAACATCTTGCACTCCAACGATCAATTGACTTTTTAACAACCGCTGTCTCTACACTACCTAGTACTTCTTCTGCTTCTTCCTTCAACATATCATCCCCAGACACCATTAACACAGGCACGCCATAATGACCTGCAATAGGAGCATTCATCTCCAATTCTCCAACAGGATGACCGTTCATACGCATTTCGTGCATCGCCGGACCGATCAATGTCTCATTTGCAACGCCGTGTGAATGTCCAACTTTTGCGTGTAAACCAATGTAGAGAGCACCATCAAATCCCGCCACTTGTTCCATCATGGAGTCGCGCTTGTTTCCACCACGGATAATTTCTGCACGCTCATCAAGGTCTTCATAAATAATATTGAGCATGGACCAATGAGCATCATTGACGACTACTTCTGTCGCACCGCCTTGAAAAGCTCCTTCGATGGCAGCATTCACATCTTTTGTCATTAGTTTTCTAAACTCATCATGCCGTTCACCGCTTTGATGCATTTCAGACGAGTGAACAACACCAGAAATTCCTTCTCCATCTGCCATAATATATATTTTCATTTCATTTCTCTCCTTGTTGTAGTCATTCATAATATCTTTTAATAAAAGTTCGTTTTATCTCCCTATTTTAGGTATAACTCTGTGATAGATGGACAATGCAAAAACATTACCTTGTGTATCTTTTAATAACTCTATAGGTTCAGCGGTGCCGTCTATCCAAGCGGTAAATACGTTTTCTTGAACGAATGTGATAGGGTAACTTCTTCCACGATAAAAGAATTCAAAATCGCCTTGATCAGAAAAACGCAGGACACAATCCATACCTTCGTCAGATATGTATTCTCCTGTATAAGATGCAAAAATTTCTGGTGATAGTTCTATTGCTTCAAATCCTAAATGATCTGCATCTAGAGAGCGTCCATAATATGCATTTAACGCCATTAATAGTAACCGACCAGCCGGAAAGTCTGCTAGATTCGTAAGCACTATCGCCGAAACGCCTTCATCTGGTAATATAGCAAACTTAGAAGAAATAGATTGCAAACTACCCCCATGATCAATCATCGTCGTTCCATGGTAATCTTCCGTCACAGAAAAGCCATACCCATACATTTTCTCCGGGTCCATTTTTATATGTGGGGTTAACATCTCCTCAATGCTTTCTTTAGATAATATATTTTGATTATCCACTAGTCCTTGATTCATATATAATTGTGCATAACGCATCATGTCACGAACTGTTGATTTTAAAAAACCGGTTGCTCGCATTGGTGGCGCATCCCACCAATCTTCTACGGCATATATTTCATCTGTTGCCTCATTCCATTCGTAACAAGTCGTCACATTATCATATTCGCCGTAATCCTCTATTAGAAAATGCGTTTGTGACATCTGACACGGTTTAATAATTTCCTCCATCACATAATCTTCATAGGTGATGCCCGTTACTTTTTCAATAATGGCACCTAATAAAGCATAAGCATCATTAGAATAGCTAAATAATTCTCCTGGATCGCTCACTAAA
>Ga0079225_10002333_pt1 | contig 10881 bp, 7 predicted proteins | sample Poulit2012_FD_76344 | JGI IMG/M metagenome (GOLD analysis project Ga0079225, IMG submission 76344) | Agricultural soil microbial communities from Georgia to study Nitrogen management - Poultry litter 2012 | ecosystem: Environmental > Terrestrial > Soil > Agricultural land | place: USA: Georgia...
TCAAATGAAGATTTCGTTTCGCCCTCTGCTTTAAATTCAAATAATAAATGCTCATCCACTGGTTCATTATTATAAATCCAAATTCCAAATGTAAAATTATCCTGATCATTCTTATAACCAACTGGGGAATCAATCATTAAATGATTGCCTTCTTTAAAAGCCCACTCTAACGAACCACCACTATCTTGATAGCGTTCTTCATTAATAGATAGTTCAGATTCCTCATGAGCGGAAACTTCTTCAGGAACATGTCTGCCTTTTTCAAAAGTGATGACTGAATGTTCATTAAAACCATTATCCTCGGGGTTCCCTGGGAGTTCAGTTTCTTCCTGGTCGGACAACTGAATGTCATCTACATACATTTCTGCCACATTACCATTACTGCTTGGTTTCTGAAGAATTTTTAAGTTAAAAACATTGATCCAATTTTCTGGAAGTTCCGCCTCACCCACTTGTTCACCATTCACAAAATAGGTTAGTGAATATTCCTCACTATCAATCATCACTCTAAAATCATACCATTGGTTAGGTTCATAATTTAAGAGTGTTTCATTATCAGCACTTAATACATTCCCTTCATCATTGAAAGTAATAAGATTAAGATAAGTACCATCGCCTATTTCTTTATCAAAACTTCTTAACTGAAATATTCTTTCAGCATTTGTAGTCTTAGGGTAAACTGAAACCTGATAAACAAGATTTCCTGTAACACCTTCTTTATTATTCAAGTTATTACGGGCAATATTAGTTTCAGCTGATTGATTTACAAATTTCAGACTGTAATCCCTTCTCTTAGGGGCTTGTTCTAGCTTAAAATAGTTGACTTCATTGGTTTTATAACCACCCCAATTACCACCAATATCCCCCTTCAAACTAATACTGCTGTCTTCTTTGTATAACTTTTTATCTCGATCTTCGTCTTTGGATTGGTCAAAAGTAGTTTTTACATGTACGGATCCAGCAGCATCTACCTTCCTCGGTGATACAATTGATGATGACATGGCAGCAAAAATAATTAGTAGTGAGAACAAAACATTAACAACTATTTTGATAGAGTTTTTCATATAAGCCTCCATATTTCTTTTAATTTTTTAAAATAAAAGCCATGGATGTTTATTCTAGTTGCATTATCCTATGATGAATATCGTAAAATAAAACGCAATATTTTGTTTAATCACCTTACTATATAACGACTACTATTAAATAAAAAAATAATACTTTAACATAGTTTTTTTTACATACAAGACTTTATTTAAAATAAAATTCTTAATCGACTCACAAACCCCTGAATATTCATTAAAAATCCCCTACCTAAAGTTTTAATTTACTTCATTTTGCGGTAGGGGATTACTGCCTTTCATTCTGAAAAGCTTATAGGAATTTACGCTTTGCAGCTGTAGGCAAACTCAGTCCTACTCGTCACACTACTATTTTATTCAGCTTCATTATACCTTTCATATACCTCTTCATAAATAGACATCATTTCTTCCAAGCCCATATCATCTAACTTTTTAAGATAGTCATCCCATTCCTCATCTATGCCACCTTTAACCATCCATTCGGCATACTGACTATCAATATACTCATTTATATCTGTCGCAAACTCGGAAATTCGTTCTGTCTCCTCAGGTGTGAAATACGCTTTTGGAAACTCATTAAAATCTAGATAAGGTTCATAGATTTCATCGAGATCCTCTTTCGATAACTTTTGTTCTTTTTCAGGCGTCAGTTTCTCACCCATTTCTTCATCTAAGGCCCAGACAGTATATTTAGTCTTAGGTGATGTTTGAAAGTCTTCCGGATCTACCCCTTCTGGCGGTGATAATTTTAAGTAAGTCCCATCGTCCTGTTCCTCTAAATTCTCCCCGATTACACCATGCATAACTTGTAAACTGTTCAATGGCTCATACATATAATCGATCCATCTAATTGTTTCCGCCGGATTGGGATTTTCAGATGTTATTACAAATGATCCTTTCAGGTTGATACCCGGAACAAACCCACCCCATTTTTGATCACCATTTGGACCAATTAAAGGTTCTAGCGGAACAAAGTTATTATCTTCTTCTAAATCAACAGAGTTCGTGTTCCACGCTATAAATGCACCAACATTATTACCATCTGCTTGGTTGATTTTAGCTGAAAAATCGCTTGGATCTTGTGTAAAACTTTCCCTGTCTACTAAACCTTCATCAAACAACTTTTCAAAATATTTAATTGCCTCCTTAAACTCCGGTTGTATGGCCGTGTTTATAACCTCGTCATCCTCAATAGCAATGTGATCATTATGAGTGACTCTTCCAAAGGCTCCAAAAAATGAATTTAAATTTGCATTCCAATCGTCACTTCTAAACGTTAGTCCAATTTGTTTACTTTTACCCCTAGGGCTAAGTTCATTTTCCTTAAACGCTTTCAATGTCTCATAAAATTCCTCTGTTGTTGTAGGTAGTGGTAAATCCAATTGATCAAGCCAATCCTTATTAATAAACAATGCAGGCTTTGTTTGTGCATAATCTTCATTAATTGTTGGTAATGAATAAATATGTCCATCAGGTGCTGTCAGTTCTTTTCTGTATTGTTCGTTCTCTAATATTTTTTGAATATTAGGTGCATATTCTTCAATCAAATCCTCAAGTGGTATTAACAAACCTTGTGATCCATACTTAACGACATCCGTTTTATCATCTAAAATGCCATGACCGTAAAATGCATCCGGCAAATCCGAACCAGCGAATAATATACTTCTCTTTTCCTGCCAACTGCTTCCACCTTGCTGAAGATCCCAGTTTATCTTAATATTTGTATCTTCTTCAGCTTTCTGGAAAAACTCAAAGTCTTCAAACTCTCTAGAATCAGGTGCAAAAGCAACCATATCAATTTCAATTTGCTCATCAACGATTGGCAAGCCTGTTTCATTGAAATTCTCATCCGGTTCAGTTACTTCCCCCCCATTATCTTCCTCCCCAGAACAAGCAGCAATTACCATCATACATAGGGCGAAAACCATAACAAATAATACGCGTTTTACTAAACCATTCATTTTTCTTACCCCCAATTTTTTTTATAATTTATATTGAAAAGCAATTTTGAAATTGCTTGTTCAAATGTGGCAATAACTATTCAGCCCATGAAACTAGACTAAATTACACTTTAATATATTACCTTGTAACAAAACTTTACTTGTGTCGTTGTAAATATTAACCTTTTATCGAACCAATCATGACACCCTTTACAAAATACTTTTGTAGGAACGGATATAAAATTAACATTGGGATACTCGCCACCAAAATAAGGGCATACTTCATAACTTCAGCAGTTCTTCTTCTTTCAGCTGCCTCTTCGGGATCAAGCACATCAGCCTCAACACCAACCTCATTTTCCAAGATGATATCCCTTAAAATCATTTGTAATGGCATTAAACTTTGATCTCTCAAATAAATTAGAGCTGGAAAATAAGCGTTCCACTGATTTACAGCATTGAATAAAGCAATCACAGCAATAATCGGTGTCGATAATGGTATAACAATTTTAAAGAAAAACTTAATATCTGAACACCCATCAATTTGTGCGGACTCTAATAACTCATCAGGTATGCTTGTTTGAAAAAATGTTCGGGCAATAATCAAGTTAAAAGCAGACACTGCTGATGGTACAAATAGAGACCAAATCGTATTTAACATCCCTAAATCTCTAACCAATAAGTACATAGGGATTAGACCACCACTAAAAAACATCGTAAATACAATCATAAACATGAATATATTTCTGCCTACCAGGTCTTTTCGTGATAGTGCATATGCAGAAGGTATAATGAGCGCTAATGCCAACGCTACATCCAACCCAGTATAAAGAATTGAGTTTGCGTAACCACGCCATACTCTACCTTCCTCAAAGACCAATTGATAAGCATCTATCGTAAAACCTTTAAACCACAGAACAACTTCTCCGGCATTAACAGCCAATGGGTCACTAAATGATGAAATAATTATTAAATATAATGGATACAAAACAACAAATAAAATAATCGTTAGAATTGTATAATTTAGAAAATCAAAGGTTTTATCTCCCTTAGAGCTTGGTATTACAGATCTTTTTGACATACATATCCTCCTAGAAAAGGGTTTGTTGTTTCATTTTCTTAGCTGCTTGGTTAACGACAAGGAGTAAAATAAAGTTAATTAAATTGTTGAATAAACCGATGGCAGCTGAATAACTAAACTGAGCATCTATAATTCCAGTTTTATATACATAAGTTTGGATCACTTCAGAGGTAGATATATTTAAACTGTTTTGCATCAATAGTATTTTTTGGAAACCTATCGTCATGAAATTTCCTATTTGCAGTATTAATAAAATCATTACAACAGGTAAGATCCCTGGTAAGTCAATATACCAAACCCTTTGAAATTTATTAGCACCATCAACAATCGCTGCTTCATGTTGTTCAGGGTCAATAGATGTCAAAGCAGCCAAATAGATGATTGCACTAAAACCTGTTGTCTGCCAAACACCTGAGGCAATAAATAAGGTCCTAAACCATTTTGCTTCACCTAAAAAATGAATCGGTTCTCCACCAAATAATTCAATAATATTATTGATTGCCCCAGTTGAAGGTGATAGGAACAAACTGAGCATACCAATTAATACAACAACCGAAATGAAATGAGGGGCATATGTAACAGTTTGTACAAATTTCTTAAATCTTTCTCTAGGTACTTGGTTGAGCATAAGTGCAAAAATAATCGGTATCGGAAAGGTTATAACCAGTTCATACAGATTAAGTAATAGCGTGTTACGCAACAAACTCCAAAAACTATAAGAATTAAAAAATCTAATAAAATGTTTAAATCCTACCCAATCACTACCAGTAATTCCCTTAGCAGCTATAAAATCCTTAAAAGCAATTTGTAGACCATACATTGGGAAGTAATGGAATATAATAAAATAAAGTATTGTTGGAAAAACAAGTAAATACAACTGCCAGTTTTTCCTAATACTAATCCACATTTTGTTTTTGGGTTGAACGCCACTTCCTGTATTCGCTTTCATTAATCTCCCACCTTTTCTTATTGAACAAGAAATTTATATATACATTAATTATATTTTTCCGTATATTCTAGTTTTGTAAATGATTGAAATGCTCCCCACATAATTACAAATGTGATGACACTTCCTCCAAAAAAGACCATAAGTGCTGGAATGACCATGAACGTCGCTAGAAAGGCTATCACAGCAGCAACGAGCATTAAGGCTGTAAGAATAGGATTTCCAATACCTAAAATGATTGACCATTTTAAATAGTCTTTAAAGGAACACTTAAAGTGAACGAATATTGGAAAAACATACAGTAAAATAATGAAATAAATGAAAAATAGAAATAATAAACCAAACTGTAGGACTGTGAATAACATACCAGGTTGACCTTTCACATACATCAAATCAATGTATAAGATGGCCCCGATTGCAAGAAGGATGTAGCCTAAAACGTTTACTTTATAAAACTCAGTTTTAAAATTCTTCCAAAATGTTTTAAAAACAGATATGTCTGTCTCTCCCGTTAACCACTTTCTTATCACGGCGAACATTGATACCGTTGCTGGAAAAAAACCAAAAATACCTAGTCCCAAAATGGTAAATCCTATCCATAGTAAATTTACGTATGCAAGTCTTGTTACCCAAGTACAAAACTGATAGTAACCCATTGAAAAATTCCTCATCTAAGACACCCTTTCCAGAAAGTTAATGCTAGGTGCAACGAAATTTATTTAGAAAGAAATTGAATGATTATTGTCGTTTTTTATGTTTAAATAATGATATCATCATCGGGTGGTTGGGTCAACCCTATATTTATTTTTTTCATGTTAACCACCCGATGATCGGCTTTATTGTACAATGAAGTTAATATATATCATCTTGCTAGAAAGATTTAAAAAATATTGATACATATGATAATTACCTAAATAAACTTCCCCAACTACATACTTTACATGTAGACGTAAAGGTCATTTATCTCTTGAATCACAATTAAGCATGGGTCACCCTAGGCATTGGCATAGATTCTTTCCCTAACTCCGCCCAAATATATTTCATTAGCAATTCTCTTTTTAAATCTTGATATTCCGGCACATCCCACAAATTTCTAAATTCCCCGGGATCTGCTTTAAGGTCGAAAATTTCTCCGTAGGTTTGATTGTAATACACAGTTATTTTGTAACGCTCATCAACATATGTTTTCTGATGAATAGTTGTCGGTTCATGTCGAAATTCACAAATAATGTGGTCTCGTGCTTGTTTTTCTTTATCTAACCAAACATTCTTCTGGCTTAAACCGGTCATAGCATGAGGTATAGGAATATCCGTAAAATCTAAAAAAGTTGGTGCTAAATCAACAAGAGACTGCATCGCATCAGATTGTTTACCAGCCGGAACTTTCCCAGGATATCGTACAATAAAAGGTACTTTTATAAGATCCTCATAATGAAAGCCACCCTTAAACTGTAAACCATGTTGTCCATAGAAATGTCCATGATCACTCGTAAAGACGATAATGGTATTATCTGCTATGCCTAATTCTTCAACTTTATCTAAGATTTTCCCGATATATTTATCTAACATACTAACCATGCCATAGTATGTTGCTGTTAATTTTTTATAATGCGCCTCATCGAAATTCACATGGGATCTGTAACCATGAATACCAAAGCCTGTCTCCCGATAATCTGAAAAATCCGGTTCTAACTCTTGTGTCTTCTGAAAATGTGGTGGATTTTGTTCATGTTCTCCAGGTTTCCCAGTTGGAACAGTCACCTTATCTGGATCATACATATCACACCATGGTTCAGGTACAAGGTAAGGTGGATGTGGATCAAAAAAACTAGACCATAAAAAGAAATTTTCATCATTATCCACAAATTGTTCCATTAGATTGTTCGAACGTTCAGCAATCCATGTATTATAATGATATTCTTCTGGAATGTCCCACTTATATTTTTGTTCGGGATCCATGTTTCCAGTTGGAGGCAGAAAATAATCCTTCCAATTGTTACAACCTTTTTCTTCCATCCATAAAGCATAATGTTGACCAACAAGGTGTTCATTAGCATGATTTCTGGCTAATTCTGCATGTTTAAAACCGTAAAACGGTTCATCGAATGTCTTCCAAAAATCTAAATCGGACAATAATGGATGAGACTCAAGTGATGGGTATGCTTCAGTACTTTTTGTCGGCTGGAAATGGGCTTTCCCTACGAGTGCTGTTTCATAATCATTTTTCAAAAAGTCTTCCCCAACTGTATGCCTATCTTCTAATAGCTTTGTTCCTAATGACCAAGCACCATGTTGACTTGGGTACATCCCTGTAATAATTGATGAACGGGTCGGTGTACACGTTGGATTTGGGCAGTAGGCTCTGTTAAATACTGTGCCTTCATTGACAAGTCGGTCAAGATTTGGGGTTTCAACCTCCGAATTAAATGCACCAATCGTGTCAAAATGCTGCTGGTCACTCGTAATTAATAATATATTTGGTTTCTTCACTTTCTGAGTCCTCCTTTATAATCAACAAACAATACTCTGTGGTTGCATTCCATAAAGCGCTCTCATACATGTCGTAAAAGTGTTTATGATCTGCTTTATTTATATGATAACCACACCATTGTCAGGTTGTTAGGACAACCACAATTAAAAAGAGATTGAGCGTGCCGTTTAGGCTTTCAAGAGCGGCAATGAGGCTATATATATAATGTATAATATTACGTATCAATCTCATTAAATCAATTCTAAATTTATAAAAGTTCCGTATAAAACCGGCAACGATCCCCTCTGACAATCGAACGACAAAACTCTATTGTCCGACCTTGTGTATCATAAGCCAAACGATCCAAGAGTAAACATGGTGAACCGGGTTTTATTTGTAATAATTCACTTTCGTGTTGGCGTACAATTACTGGTTCAAACGTTTCCTTCGCTTTGACTACAGTTATATCATGATAAACCTCAAGAAAACCATATAAAGAATGATTTTCAAGATTTTCTAATGATAAATTTTGTATATATTTTTTAGGTAAATACGAAGTTTCTAAAATAATCGGTTCATCATTTGCATATCTAAGGCGTTTTAATGCAAATACCTCATCAGATGGTTCAATCTGAAGACGTTTTGATACTGTTTTATCAGCCTTTTCTACATTAATACTTAATATAATATCTTTAGGATTCATACCTTGACTTTCCATAACCTTACTAAAGCTATAAAAGCTCGTTAATGACTGCTCAATTTTCGGTCTAGAAACAAATGTCCCTTTGCCTTGTTTACGCTCTAACACGCCATCTTGCACAAGCTCATCCACGGCTTTTTGCACCGTATTCCTACTAATTTTATATTCATTTCGCAAATCATTTTCTGATGAAATCTTATCCCCTGGTTCCCATTCACCTGTTTCTATTTTGCCTCTGATAATATTTTTCAACTGGTGATAGAGAGGTTCAAAAGTTTCGTGATTCAATAACTTATTCATCGCTCTTCTCCCTTACGGTAACATTTAAACTTCTACTTATAGTATCGGTTATTCCTATCAACAGTCAAATAGATGAACTAACAACCGACGACCTCGATCATCCCAAAGATTACTTAAGACAATAAAAGGGCTTTCTACCACACATGGGCTAATCTGATATCCCAATAGATCTTGAACAGAGTTCATAATCAAAGTTGTTTACTAGATACAATCACCTATCATTCCTAAACAACTAAGAGGTAAGTATTGCGTAAATTATTCACTCAAAAATGAAGTCATGGTTGTTCTCTATTAAACTGGAATAAAAGGGTCATCGCTTTCATTTAGTCTATCCACAAGCCTTTCATGTAATTGTTTAGCAATTGCATCTTTGTTCGGATTGGTGATTACCTTAGGATTCATTTGGTAAGGATCTTCTTCTAAGTTATATAGCAAGCACTCTGTTTGATCCCCAGGTGCATAACCTTTATGAATAACATATGTATATTGATTAGTCCGTATAGCCCGCCAACCTGCTGCCAAATTATTCTCGTTCGCTTCTTTAAAGGCATTGATTGCTACTTCCCGGCCAGGAAAAGCACTAAGAAAGGCTTCAGTAGGACCTTCATCTGTCTCACCACGTATAACTTGAGACAAATCGGTACCTTCAACAGTTGATGGCACAGCCAAATCTGCTAAATTTAACAATGTTGGCATAATATCTACAGTATTTAATAAAACATCAGTCTCTGAAGGCGAAATAACTTTTGGCCAGCGTATACAAAACGGTACACCTACGGATTCCTCATACCAAACATGTTTTGCCATTATGCCATGAGATCCCATCATTTCACCATGATCAGAAGTTAAAACAATAATGGTATTATCATCTAAATTGTTTGCCTTCAAGCAATCTAAAATACGACCGAAATTTTCATCAATTCCTGAAATGGCGGCAAAATAGTCTTTCTGCTTTTGAAACAGCTCATCTCGGCCACCTTCAACATCTTCTCCTGTATGTACTTTATATGAGTCCGTCGTTACATTTTCACGAAATTTTTTTGGTAAATCCTCATACATTTTTTTATACTGATCAGGTACATCATCGAACGGACTATGAGGTGGATTCCAAGAGATGAATAATGCAAACGGATCATGGTTATCCTCGTTTTCAATAAATTGTATTGCTTTATCTGTTTCATGTTTTACAGACCATTCATTCACCTGAATCTTTTCTGGCGTATCCTGCCAATAGTGCGGATTCATATGCTTATCCCACGCACCATAGGAATACCAATAATCAAAACCATGTCGCTTTGGTCCAGGTGGTGTAAAAGCATCCCATCCTTTTGCACCTGATTCCGGATGTTCAGAAATATTTCTGTCCGGTAAATCAAGATGCCATTTTCCTATGTATCCTGTTCTGTAACCATCTTTTTTCAAAACATCTCCAATGCAAACTTCATCCGGTTGCAACATAATATCAGCACCCGTCTTACAGTTTGTATATACACCCGTACTTAATGGATACTTTCCAGTTAAAAGTGACGCGCGGTGCGGCGAACATAACGGAGAAACTGTAAGCGCTTGATTAAAAACCATACTTTCCTTGGAAAATTCATCTATAACAGGCGTCTTTACAGGATCCTCATTCGCATAACCGACTGCTTGTCTTCGCCATTGATCAGCAAATATATAAAGAATATTTGGTTTCCTCTTTGACATAAAGTAAAACTCCTTTATTCTATTATGATTAGCCGTACCTAAATCTTGAATGATACTTCCCTTGCTAAGTGCTTTATGAACGCTTTCAATACTAGATATTTAAAATGAATTGAATTAATAATACCATTGCCAGGTTGTTGGGTCAACAGTATAATATAAAAAAGTATTTGTTTTTAATGAATTTATAAAGTTAACCATACCATAAGCATCATTCAATCATTTTGATGAGTTTGATTCTTCCTATATATCCTAACATGGTCTTTATTGATCTGATCGATTGGGCAATAATTAAAAAAGAGATACATCACTTATTGAGGTATAATTTAAAATGTAGCATTATTAGAAGAATTAAAGAGGCAAAGCATATCACTCATAAAATGAGGCGGAAACGTTACACCTCATTTATAAGTTTTTTGTGGAAGTTCCATAACATCACTGAATTCCCACCATGTACTTACACTCAATACTAGCAAACAACTCGGAATCTATAATAAAATGCATCTATTAAAATCCCTTACGATGTTCGCTTTTCAGCAACATATCAATCATTTTAAACATGAGCATAATGCCTTTTCGATGGTAACGAAAACGATTTAAACTGCCAATGAAATACGCATCTAATTCCGGATGATAAAACATAAAGGAACCTGTAGATCCCGCA
>Ga0079225_10002334_pt1 | contig 10873 bp, 9 predicted proteins | sample Poulit2012_FD_76344 | JGI IMG/M metagenome (GOLD analysis project Ga0079225, IMG submission 76344) | Agricultural soil microbial communities from Georgia to study Nitrogen management - Poultry litter 2012 | ecosystem: Environmental > Terrestrial > Soil > Agricultural land | place: USA: Georgia...
TGCGTGAAAGGATTCAATACAAGCATTATCATAAGGACTGCCTTTATAATTGAAGGAATGTATCATGTTGTACGTATCAATAACGTTTGCGAACTCGTCGCTTGTATATTGTGTGCCAAGATCAGAATGGAAAACTAAGCCTTTACAATGTACGCAATATCGCCAATCCACTTTTCGTTGAAAAGTCTCTTTGTAAAATATTTTCACGCTCGACAACCTTTTCCTTGCTAGGTGTCGGTCGGAATTTTTTCACAGTAATAGATCTTATATCAGCTTTTCTCATTAATCGCTGAACGCGTTTAAGGCTTACATGATAGCCTTCTTTACACAAAGGATGGTGGATTTTAGGTGCATCATAGCGACCTTTGCTTTCGTTATAGATTTCTAAAATCCTTCCGGTTAAAACATGATTTTCTTGATCACGATTAGATATCGTTTTATAATATGTACTCCTTGGCACATCAAGGACATCACACATTGTTTTGATTGTATGTTTTTCATTTTCTTGGTCAATAAAGTCAGTTATTTCAGTATCATTTACTTTTTGGCGAATATGGCCATAGCTTTTTTAAAGATATCATTTTCCTCTTGTAACTTGAGCATTTGTTTTTGTAAATTCGCATAATCATCTGGAGTAATTGAAGAACCATCTTCTAAATCCATTGGAGTGAATTTCTTAATCCATGCATAAATAGTTACTTCAGAAACGCCATATTCGCTGCTTAAATTTATAACCGATTGACCTGAATGATATAAATCAACAACCATTTTACGAAAATCATCATTTTTTCTGTTTTCAAATGACTACCTTGATTATACAACTAGCCAATTAAAAAGCGTTCAATCTACTCTAGCAGTTATAAATATTCAGTTTTTCAAAGAGTTTTCTGAAATTGTTATCGGTTTCTCCACTTAAATCAATTTTTTTTGTAGTAACCATGTCATAGAAGTCTTTTGCTGCTAGTGTCTTTTTATACTTTTTTTGACCTTTAGTATTATATCCCAATTTCTCATAGTCAACATTTGATACTAATGTTTCTATTTCGACATCCTTTTCAGAATAGTCAAAGACACAATTTAAATATACGTAATCATTTTTTTCTTCAATATTCAATTTTCTTTTTAGTTTTTCCCCTTCCTTCCTACCTTCTCTATCATAATCCAATATGACCTTAAATTCATAGCCCCAACCAATTAGTATTGATACAATACTGTTTATATTTGTAACACCTGTCGAGGGTAAAACATATACATTATCTATATCAAACCTCTTAATCATGGCAACAACGTACATATAATCTGTGATTCCCTCTGTTATAATATTTAACTTGTTTTCATTTGGTCCAAAATTAAATTTCATATCCAAACCAATAACTTCTAATAATGGTGATAATGTTTCAAATCTAGATTCTGATTTTATACTTCCATTATAAATTTTATTAATAAAATATGATGTACCATTTTTCTTTTCAATTGCTCTTGATTTTATAAGTGATTCACTATTAAGCATATATGGGGAGTGCGTCGTATAGATCAGTTGTTTATTATTTTTTGTTAAAGAGTCGAATAACATTAGTAACCTTTTTTGTGCTTGAACATGAAGATGAACACCTGGTTCGTCTATCAGCATTACTAATTTGTCATTTAAAATATTATTTGCGTTTAGACTAACAAATAACATCAAATACCATCGAAGTCCACTACTTCTTTCAGAAAACTTCATTAAGTTATTTGAAGTATCTATAAGGATTGTAACTTTTGTTCCATTGAACCTTATTTTAATTTCCACTTCTTCTTGCTTATAAAAGTTGTTAAATTTATCTTGAATATTCATTTTTAACTTCTTATTGATTGAATCCCTGGATTCTTCCGACCTACCAACATCTTCTGACAAACATGCAGTTTTTAATTCTTCAATCTTAATATCAGCTGCCTGACAAAATAATTCAAATGCAGGAAAATCTTTAAATCCATTTTCAAAGAACTTTTCATTACATGTATAAGTATCATTTAATTTATAATCTTCATATAAATAAAAAATCGGAAAGAGACTATAAGCTTTTTCTAATTCTTTATAAATAGTGTCATTATTTTTAAGAACACTTTCCTTTACATCTGTATCAGTAATCTTTTTTGACCATACTTTTATTTTTAAGTAAAGTTGTTTATATTTTATATTTATCTTTGTGTCTATATTTTTCAGCATGTCAAAAAAGGCTTTATATGACTCTGATGTGTTTCTATCCAACTTAAAGACATTTTCATTAGCATTCTTTAATATTTCATTGGTTGCATCTAATAATTCTTTGTTCCTATTTATTAATTCGGAGAATCCACCATTCACTTCGATTGAATCTTTATTTATAAAGTTGACTTGAGTAGTTTCAGCTATATCACCGTATATCTCCTGCTCACTCTCATCAAATATAAAGTTCAATATGAACGATACATCATCCTCATTATCTAATTTCCGATTTCGTGAATTAAATTCTTTTGCATTTATACCATCTTTTATTGAAATCTTTCCTAAAAGGTTCAATAAATTAGTTTTCCCCGACTCATTCTTTCCAATTATTGATGTTGTTTTTTCATTTACTTTAAGCTTGTTACTGTCCAGTCCGAATGATTTATAACCATTTATTGTTATACTTTCTATTATAATTGGAATTCTCCCCCTTTAAATATAACTGGTTCTAGATCAATACTTCAAATGTGGTATGACAACAGGAAGTGGCACCCGATCTCAAGACAATAAAATTAAGATCCTATAAATTAATTTTGTTAAGCAAATATAGAATAACAAACTCATAAAAGATAAAACCATTGAATAGAATATACCATCCATTATTTTAGGGATCTTACAACCTCTTGTAATACTCCATATACCAATCCGCAAACTTCTGTAAACCATCTTGTATTGATGTCTCTGGTTTAAAGCCAACGGCTTGCTGCAACAATGCAGTTGATGCATAGGTAGCTGGTACATCTCCAGGTTTAATCGGTTCGTAGATCTTATTAAATTCCACGTCTCGATCTAGTGCCTTACTCAACGCCCCCTCAAGCGCACCAATAAACACCATGAGTTTCTCTGGATTGTTGTTCCCGATATTAAACACCTTATGCTCGACATCGCCAGCAGGCGGGTTACTTAATAATCGCTCAATTCCTTCAACAATATCGTCTATATAAGTAAAGTCTCGATAAAGGTCGTTTTCAAAATCACCGTTGTTAAATATTTTGATCGGCTCATCAGCAAAGTACTTATCCGTAAATCCAAAATACGCCATATCAGGTCTGCCCATTGGTCCGTAAACGGTAAAGAAGCGAAGTCCCGTGGCTGGTATATTATATAAATGACTATATGTATGAGCCATTAATTCATTTGATTTCTTCGTAGATGCATACAGTGATACTGGATTGTCCACAAAGTCGGACTCTTCAAAAGGAACCTTTTTATTCGCTCCGTATACAGAACTAGAAGATGCATAGACAAGATGGTCTACTGGATGTTGTCTGCAAGCCTCTAGGATGTTGTAGAATCCAATGATGTTGCTTTGGATATATACATCCGGATTTTCAATTGAATAGCGTACACCGGCTTGGGCGGCTAAGTTTACTACTACATGGGGCTTGTGTTCTTCAAAGATTCCCATGAGGCTATCCTTGTCAGAAATATCACCTTGAATAAAGGTGAATTTATCATAGGGTTCGAGGTGCTCCAAACGAGTATGTTTCAGATTCACATCATAGTAATCATTCATATTATCAATTCCAATTACACAACAACCTTCTTCTAGTAGCTTCCGAGATAAGAAGTATCCAATGAATCCTGCTGCTCCAGTAATCAGATATGTTTTACTTGGGTCGAGGTTTTTATAATCCAAGGTTATTCGACTCCTTTACAACTGCTCTAGGTGCAGGTTCCCTGCCGATAGAGTGATATTCCACTCCGGCTTGCTTCATGTCTTCCACACCATACACATTTCTACCATCGTAGATTAAAGGGGTTTGCATTAGCTTTTTATACGTTTCAGGTGTTACTGCTTTTACTTCTCCCCACTCTGTAAAGATAAAGCAAACATTTGCTCCTTCTAATGCATCTTCCGCATTTGCAACATACGTCATGCTTCCCTTACCATTCTTTCCTTCTGGGTATACCTTAGCAAAATTGTCCCCACCAACAGGGTCAAATGCATAAATATCTGCACCTTGTTCTAATAGTAACGGTACATTCTCAAGAGATGCTGCTTCTCTTAAATCATCTGTTCCTGGTTTAAAAGTTAATCCTAAAACGGCAACCTTCAATCCGTTAAAAGTAATGAGTCGCTTACTCGCTTTTTTATATAATATCGTCTTTTGATCATCGTTTACATCAATAGCCGCCTGAACGGTTCTTAACTCATACCCGTTCTCTCTTGCTAGATTTTCCAATGCCTTTGTATCCTTAGGGAAACATGAACCACCAAAGCCGATCCCTGCATTTAAAAACTTGCTTCCAATACGATCATCATAGCTCATCCCTTGTGCCACATCTTGAACATCTGCACCAACAAGTTCGCAAAGATTGGCAATATCATTCATATAAGAGATCTTAAGAGCAAGAAAGTCATTTGATGCATACTTAATCATTTCTGCCGATCTTCTATTTACAGAAACAATTGGCAAATGAAATGGTTCATAAATCTTTGATAAACGCTCTTCCGCCCATTTACTTTCCGTTCCAATAATAATTCTTTCCGCATGTAATGTGTCATGTACCGCAGAACCTTGTGCCAAGAATTCTGGATTCGAAGCTACCTCTACTCTTACATCATTAACTAAAAAGTCATGAATGAACTGATCCACTTTATCATTCGTACCTACTGGGACAGTTGATTTTACAACGATCAAACAATCCTTTTCAATCGTCTCGGCAATTTGTCTGGCAACCGTTGCAATATAGGATAGATCAGCAGACCCATCTGGTTGCTCTGGAGTACCTACACCGATAAAAATAGCTTCAGCATCTTTATAGGCCGATTTATAATCTGTAGTATAATCGACTCTTCCGGCGGCATAATTCTTCTGCATTAATTCTTCCAATCCTTCTTCATAGATAGGGGATACTCCAGACTTCATTACGTTCACTTTATCTTCATCAATATCAACACAAGCCACTTGATGACCCTTTTCGGCAAAAGAAACCCCGGCTACTAAGCCCACATACCCTGTACCTGCTACTGCTATTTTGTACATCATTAACGCCTACCTTTAAACCTATTTTATATTAGTGGTACATGCTATAATTACAATTTAATAAAACTATTACATCTAATTCAACGAAAACTAACAATGTTCGGAAAGCGACAGATACGGGTGCTTATGATTTCAGCTCCTTAAATGGAGCATACATCATTTTATATTCAATCAAGGAAACAACCTCGTATTATTTTTTCTCATGGATATTTTACGTCCGTTGAACCAGAATCTATTGAGCCTTTCAACTAAAAAAACAAACTTTGAAAAAAGTCCATTATTTATGCTTAGCATAACCCTGCACCTAAATTCCATTGACTAGGTACTTTATCTGCAACATAAAGTTATATTTTATACTTAGTTTTTATTTTGTCTTTTTCATTTGTAATATACTTTATTTGTTCGATAATGAAGTTGTGATTGATACGTGGTCCCTCACCGAGAAATTGTCCGAACTCGTTATAAAGTGGTTCATAATCTATAACACTTTCTTTAAAGTTTCTTAACATGCTTTTATATGCAAAATAACACCTCACTTCTTTACTACCCAATTGATCTCTACTTTGTTTTTCAATTTTAGTTATAAACGAATCTATATACCCTTCAAGAATTAAAGCAGATTCTATTTCATTATATTGTAATTCTGATTCTAACCTTAAAAAATCGTTTGTATTATAATACAAACTATAATAAAAGATCTTTTTAATTTGTCTCCTATTGTTGCCAAATGTGATAAAAGCAAATAATTTTCCTAAATACCAAGACCACGATGACATACCTATCACTTCCTAGTTAATACAATTTCCTTTAATACTTCTGATGCTATTAAGCCTCCGTAAAAATCCAATTACTTATCTAAAATAATCCGCAATAACATCCGCAATTCTTCTTGAAGCTTCACCATCACCATATGGATTATTTGCTCTGCTCATCTTTTTATATTCATCTTCATCGGTCAGTAACTCATTCGCTAGATTAAAGATCGTGTCTTCATCTGTTCCCGCAAGTTTTAATGTTCCCGCATCAATTCCTTCCGGGCGTTCTGTAGTGTCACGTAATACGAGAACAGGAACACCAAGTGATGGTGCCTCTTCTTGGATCCCACCTGAATCTGTCAAAATGAGATGGGCATAGGCTGCAAAGTTATGAAAGTCTAGTAATTCCAATGGATCTATAAGTTCTATACGATCATCGTTACCTAATATCTCATTGGCAATTTGTTGTACCTTTGGATTTAAGTGGACAGGGTATATAACATGGATATCATCATGTGCTTCAACTAATCGCTTTATTGCACGAAACATTTGATACATGTTTTCACCAAGATTTTCTCGGCGATGTGCGGTCATAAGAACTAAGTGTTTGTCCCCTAACTTATCCAGTATAGGGTTTGAGTAAGCATCATCTACAGTTGTTTTTAATGCATCAATTACCGTATTTCCTGTTACATAAATACTGTCCGCTAGTTTATCTTCATTTAATAAGTTTTGCTTTGCCTTTTCCGTCGGTGAAAAGTGTAAGTCTGCAATGACCCCTGTTAATAGACGGTTCATCTCTTCTGGGAATGGCGAGTATTTATTCCATGTACGAAGGCCTGCTTCAACATGACCCACTGCTATTTGATTGTAGTAACCTGCAAGCGAGGCTGCAAATGTTGTACTGGTATCACCATGGACCAATACAATATCCGGTTTAGTTTCTTTCATCACTTCATCAAGACCCTCTAACGCACGAGTGGTTATTTGTGCAAGTGTTTGTTTTGGCTTCATAATGTCCAAGTCATAATCAGGAGTTATATCAAAGACTTCAAGAACTTGATCAAGCATTTCACGATGTTGCGCGGTTACAGTTACGATTGCTTCGAACTCATCAGAGCGTTTCTGTAATTCACGAACAAGTGGAGCCATTTTAATTGCCTCTGGCCTTGTACCAAAGATTGTCATTACTTTGATAAGTTTATTCATTTTCATCCCCCGTTTCTAAATAGTTATTTCGGCCAAATATAAATTTCCTATTTTTAAAAACATACAATAAATCTTTATAAAAGATCAAAATTAATATGGCAGTTACTATAAGGCCTAAAACCATGTTGATCAAGATACTCGTACTGAAAATAGAATAAAAAGCATAGCCAGATACTAGTAAAGCCATAAAGTAAATCCTAACTAAAGGATATTTAACTTTATAGAATTTAAGTGATATTTGGGTCCTCAATGTAAAAAATATAATATAAGCAAACGCAGTAGATAACGATGCTCCGATTGCACCATAATTTGGTACAAGTAACCAATTTCCAATGATATTAACAACACAAGCTATTACTGCTATAAGAATATGCCACTTGGTTTTTTTATAAAAATTGATTCCTATTACAGTAGTTTCTGATATAGTATAAAATATGGGCATAAATACGAGGAAAGGCATTATTGAGGCTGCTTTTTTATAATCATTTCCGAGCAACATCACAATAACATCTTTTCCTGCAATGCTCCCAATAGCCACCAAAAACATAGCAAACGCAATAACTGTAGAAATATATCTAAAAAACGACTTATCTTCCGGATTACTTTCGAATTTTTCGTAAGCAACAGGCGTCCAGAACGTAGAGAAAGTAGATTGCAATACCAATACTAACGCTACTAATCTCATAGCCGCAGCATATAAACCTAACTCGTTAAAATCACTCCATTGCCTGAGTGCTATTTTATCAAATGATTCAAATAACCAAGTGATAAAAATAGTTAATACAAATGGAGCCCCAAAACGAAATATTTCAGACTGAGAGTGTTTTACATCTTTAATTTTCAGGTTCTGCACACTCCAAAATTGTTTACCAAAATATATCGCTACTATAACTACAAGGATTAGTGTAATAACCCTGGAATAAATTAATACTTCAAAACGAGATCCTATTGTATAGAAAAGCAACAAAATAAATACAAGATTGAAGACTTGCCTGAATATTTGTAATAGGGAATATAAGTTTCCTTTTTGTTGCATACGGATAACTAACTGACCATATCTAAATAATAATTGCGCAATAATACCGATAGCTATCCAGATAGCAAAATTAAAATCTACCCTGCCTATTAGAAATAATGTAATAGGTTTATACCACACTACCAAGATCACTAGTACCATAGAAGTTGTAATTACTGGTAGGCGTAAAGAATTATATAATAAAGCGCCACGTTTACTTGGCTCTTCCTCATAGAAAAATCGTACAAATGATTGATCTGTACCAAAAATCGTAATAATCATTCCCACCTGAAGAAATAAGTCAAACATAGATACCTTACCAAAAGCCTCTGGTGGAAGCAATCTAGTTGTTAACATTGTAGTGGCTAATCCTAGAATTAATCCTACCCAACTACCGTATGAAAATTTCATAAAACTTTTAAATAAATTATCTTTCATATTCTTCCTTCTTTGTATAATATTATAGAATTTTTATTTTCTTCAATAGGCTGTAAAAATAAGAGGATCCAATCTTACTCTGAACCTTTTCTGTTATGCCTTTAGTTCCTAACAATTTTGTAGAAGGATTGTTCACAACAATCTTACTATCTTTGAATATATTATTAATCTCTATTTCTCTATCTTGCCACTCCCAATACTTTAACGCTTCTTCCCTAGCGGATTCCTTCATCTTTATTAATATCTCAGGGTTATCAATAAAGAATTGCATACCTTCAATTAGTGACGGTTCGTTGACAATGGATAATGGCCAATAATAACCATCTCGTCTACTTCTAAAATAATCCACATCTACTAGATATCCTACCCTATTATTAATAACCTCGTTCATAGGTGGATGATCTGTAGTTATTACAGGCAACCCTGATGCTAATGCTTCATACATAGTAAGACCTAATCCATCTAACATTGTAGGATAGACAAACACATCTCCTAAATAGTAGAGTCCAGGAGCAGTAATTGTTTCTTCTATGACTTCTATATTATATTTATTCAACTCTTTATTTTCATATCCAAAAATCTTCTCTAAACTTTCCTGTGCATGGATAATTAACTTCGCACTCTTATAAATACCACCTTTAATAAATGCATCTACCAGAAATGTCGTTCCTTTGCGATTTGACATTCCCACTGAATGAAAGAAAGTTAAATCTTCATCTGGTTTTTCTAGCGGTTTAAATAAGTTTGTATCCGTTCCCCACGGTACATAGAAACACTGCGGATGATCTTTAAACACCGAATAATGTCTTTTGGTATTACATATTAAAAAATCATATAACCAAAATTCTTTAACAGTATCTTCTTTATAGTAATCAATATAGGCGCCGATCTTCACCGAAGGAAAAGCCATTTTAACTTTATAAACAATATCTATTGAATTTTGTTCATTAAAAAAAATCACATTAATATTATTTTTTTTAATCCATTTCTTAAAATGACTATAATTAATATTCGTTCCTAATAATTTCGGACTCCATGTTACGTATGGAAAATCCCAATTAGAATCGTTTTTACCATAATCTTCTCCCCCCCGCGCATAGACAAATACTTTATGATCTTTTTTTAATAAGTCTAAATAAGATTTAGTAACGTATGCTGCACCTCTCTCAAACCAGGTACTAACGAAGCCAACATTCATATATTTTTCACTCCTTCTAAAAACTATGCTAATTCAGAATCATACATTTTAGATGATTCAACTAAATATCTAACTATGTCAGGTAATGCTGGCAATAAAAAGAAAACTATTATGCTAATGGTCTGACTTGAAAAGGTGGGATTAAGAAATGAGACAAATAGAAATATTAATAGGGATACAAAGAGGTTCCCATTAAAATCAAGCTTTTTCCATTGCTTATTAATATATTTATAAAAGGTATAAAAAAACAATAAGTAAAATGACAATCCAAATACTCCATAACGTGCCAGATCATCTAGTATTTGAGAGTGATAACCTACTCCAACCCCAGATACGTAGTAATATGGTCCTACTCCAGTAATAGGATGATCTATAAAAGTATTAAAAGACATATCATATAGTATAGTTCTATTAGATAAATGACTAGATGTACTTTGAACTCCTTTTAAATTGTTTCCGATGTCATGGAGCCGTTCACTAACATAAGGATTTTCTAGATTGTATGCTACTTTATTTAAGTAACCGCCTAAAGTTTCATTGGGAAGTAATTGATAGACAACACAAGATAGAATAATAACCAAGATAATACTTCTGGGTTTCATCTTGGATATAAGACCTAATACAATTCCCAAAATCAGAGAGATTAATGCAATGGTGAACGAAGATTTTAAAGTTATATAAAAGATTAGTATTATTAATAATAAGAATGAGAGTTTTAAAAGGTTTATTTTCCCTCTTGTTCTTCTAAATATCATAAAACTAATTAAGGTGGGAATAAATATTATAAGTCCGTATACAAAATCAAATCCCCCAATATTTTTTGAATTCAACATAAAATTGTCCTCTACTAAAGTAGAGGAGGAGGTTAACATTCTTGCTGCACTTGGTATTGAAATTAAGCCAATAAGTGTTGTGATACCTGTAATAAATAAAGATATCAATACTAAAGTCCCGATTCTTCCAATTACCATTCTCCATCCTAAACTAGCATAAAAGTGATACACATAGAGAGTAAACCAAAAA
>Ga0079225_10002335_pt1 | contig 10872 bp, 9 predicted proteins | sample Poulit2012_FD_76344 | JGI IMG/M metagenome (GOLD analysis project Ga0079225, IMG submission 76344) | Agricultural soil microbial communities from Georgia to study Nitrogen management - Poultry litter 2012 | ecosystem: Environmental > Terrestrial > Soil > Agricultural land | place: USA: Georgia...
CGTGCTTGTCGTATTGTGCCCGGGACAGGGCTCTCAAACTCCAGGATTGTTCTCCCCCTGGCTGCAATTACCAGGAGTCGAGGAGCAGTTGGCTCTTTACTCGGAAGCAGCGGGCTTGAATCTAGTTGATGCTGGAACAACAGCTGACGCCGATGAGATTCGAGACACTGCCGTAGCGCAGCCTCTCATTGTTTCTGCAGGGCTAGTAGCTCTCGAAGCCTTATTTCCAACTGAAGTCGACCTACGTGCCACGGTCTCGATGACCGCCGGCCACTCTGTTGGTGAATACACTGCCGCTGCCGTTTCCGGCGCACTGACTCCCGAGCAAGCACTCATGCTCGTTGCCGCTCGTGGTCGAGCCATGGCCGCTGCCGCTGCAGCCGCCGATGAAACTGGAATGTCCGCCATTTTAGGAGGAGATTCCGACGAGATTACGGCTAAACTCACTGAGTTAGATTTAGTGGGAGCAAACGTCAACGGCGGCGGGCAAATTGTTGCCGCAGGCACAATCCAGAACCTAGAAAAATTGGCAGAAGATCCGCCCACTCGTGCGCGAGTCATGCCTTTACAAGTAGCCGGAGCCTTCCACACCAAATACATGGCACCCGCCGTAAACGAAATGGAGCGTCTTATCAGCTCCGTCAAGGTACGCACACCAGACATCACAATGCTTTCCAATGAAGATGCGTCAACCTTGGATGACGGCCCCACCCTCTTGCAGCACCTGGTAAACCAGATCTCTACTCCTGTTCGCTGGGACCTGTGCCAAGAACGGATGGGAGAAGCAGGCATCACCGGGATTATTGAATTAGCACCGGGAGCCGTCCTGTCAGGTCTCGCACGACGTACCCTGAAGGGTGTGGAATCAGTAGCAGTAAAAACACCAGACGACCTTGAAGCAGCCCGCGACCTCGTGCGCCGACATGGCAAGGCAGGAGAGTCCCTGTGAGCCATCCCGTATTAAATCAACTGAGCGGCTCCCACCACACCCGTATTGTTGGTATCGGTGCCGCTCGTGGTGAAAATGTCGTTACCAACGACGACATCGCTGGCCCCATCGATTCTTCAGACGAATGGATCCAACAGCGAACCGGCATAGTGACACGTCGCAGAGCTGGAGCCGATACCGACGTTCTTGATCTCGCAGAAGAAGCGGCCGTCAAAGCATTGAGCGACGCGGATTTACCTGCAAAGAACGTGGATGCTGTCATCGTCTCCACCGTGACATATTTCCATCAAACTCCTGCTGCAGCAGCTGTGCTGGCTGATCGTATCGGCACTACCCCAGCAGCAGCGTTTGATATTTCAGCTGCATGTGCCGGTTACTGCTACGGCATTGGGCAAGCTGATGCCCTCGTGCGCTCCGGTCTCGCGAAAAATGTGCTCGTCATCGGCGCTGAAAAGATGTCAGACTTTGTAGACCCAACCGATCGCAGCATTTCTTTCTTGCTTGGCGACGGCGCAGGCGCCGCGATTGTCAGTGCGTCGGATGCTCCCGGTATTGGTCCCACAGTTTGGGGCTCGGATGGTTCAAAAGCCGAGGCAATCCGTCAAACGCATTCGTGGAAAGGCGTCAAAGACGATAACGCCGGCTGGCCCACACTACGACAAGAAGGACCCACTGTCTTTAAGTGGGCTGTGTGGCAGATGGCCCCGGTTGCGCAACGTGCACTTGACGCCGCTGGCGTAAAGCCAAATGAAATCCAGGCTTTTATTCCTCATCAGGCTAATATGCGCATCATCGATCAAATGATCAAGCAACTAAAATTACCTGAATCAGTTGCGGTAGCCCGAGACATTGCAGAAACAGGAAACACCTCCGCCGCTTCAATTCCCCTGGCAACGCAGCGTCTGAGTGAAGAAGGGAAAGTTCGCAGCGGCGATCTCGCTTTACAGATCGGTTTTGGGGCCGGTCTGGTCTATGCAGCGCAGGTAATAGTGCTGCCGTAAAGTTAGCGACTGGCACGACGCTAGTTTTGGACACCAACACATGTTAGTAAATTGACATGTTCACAATCACGCAAGGAGATAAAGCACATGGCCGCTAATGAAAGCGAAATTCTGCAGGGCCTCGCAGAGATCGTCAACGAAGAAACCGGACTAGACGTAGCTGAAGTTACGTCCGAGAAGTCTTTTACTGATGATCTTGACATCGATTCGCTGTCGATGATGACCATTGTGACGCTGGCTGAAGAAAAGTTCGACGTGCGCATTCCCGATGACGAAGTTAAGAACCTCGCCACTGTTGGTGACGCCGTCAACTACATCACCAAAGCGCAAGCGTAAAGCATTTTGAAATTCACAGCGTCACTCCAGCGTCAAGCTAATTTGTGACGCACCAGGCATCGGCGTCGAGGCAAGAAGCTTCGGCGCCGATGTGTTTCTTACCATCAACTCTTAGGACTGGTTATGACACAGCCGCGTTCCGTCGTTGTTACTGGTATAGGCGCCACCACTCCCCTGGGCGGAGATGCGCAAAGTTCATGGCAAGCGGCTCTGAACGGTAAATCCGGTATCGACACGATTAGCGCCGACTGGCTTGGCGACCACGAGGACCTCCCGGTCAAGTTTGCGGGGGAGTTAGCAGTACCGGCGAAAGATGTTCTACCTCGCCCTGAACAACGTCGATTAGACCCGAACGCGCAATACGCTTTATTAGCAGCGCGTGAGGCGTGGGCGGACGCTGGATCGCCAGACGTCAACCCAGAGCGATTAGGTGCAGCCGTTGCCTCTGGCATTGGCGGAGTATGGACGTTACTGAGTGCGTGGGACACCATGAAGGAGCGTGGTGCACGCCGCGTTATGCCGATGACTGTCCCGATGCTGATGCCGAACTCGGCCGCTGCTTGGGTCGCTCTTGAAGTGGGCGCGCGTGCGGGAGCCCACACAACTGTGTCTGCGTGCGCCTCGGGGGCTGAAGCTATCGGATACGCCGCTGAGATGATCCGTAATGGCCGCGCTGATGTTGTGGTCGCGGGGGGCACAGAAGCACCGATACATCCCTTGCCCATTGCGTCTTTCGCCGCGATGAAAGCTCTTTCAATTCAAAACGACGCACCTCAAACGGCGTCCCGACCATATGACGTAAGCCGTGATGGTTTCGTCATGGGGGAAGGCGCAGGCGTTGTTGTTCTGGAGTCAGAAGATCATGCCAAAGCGCGAGGCGCCAAGGTCTACGCCGAAGTAGCCGGCATTGGTCTTACCGGTGATGCTCATCATATTGCAGCTCCTGAGCCAGAGGGGCGCGAACAAACACGAGCTATGAAGATTGCTATGCAGGATGCTGATGTATCGACTGGCGATGTAGTTCATGTCAACGCTCACGCAACTTCAACACCAGTAGGCGACATGATTGAAGCTCGTGCAATTTCTGGCCTATTTGGGGCAGACGCCGACCATGTACGACTTTCGGGCACGAAATCCATGACGGGTCACTTATTGGGAGCTGCTGGTGCTGTTGAGTCAATCTTCACCATTCTCGCCCTTGAGAACCGGCTCGCTCCTCCGACAATTAACGTCACTGAACCAGATCCGGAATTGGAACTTGATCTCGTACGGGATACTCCTCGCGAATTGCCCTCGGGGCAGATAGCCGCGATCAACAATTCGTTTGGCTTTGGTGGGCATAACGTGGCTTTGGTTCTTCGCAGTGTGTGACGCCGCCGCGCACTCATTTTAGAATCGAAAATGGGTGGCGTGCGAACCTCGTTGTTCGCACGCCATCCATTTATTATGTGTTTAATGCTTCATCCAACTCTATGGAGCCAACGCACAGGTGCACCTGCCCCGGCGTAGCGAAATGGCTCGAGTTCATCGTCCCACGCTTGGCCCAGAGCCAAGTCAAGATCTTCACGCAATTTATCAGCATTCCCCGTTGCCTGTTCGACCACGGCGCGAACACGATCTTCCGGTACCAGGATATTGCCGTGCACGTCCGTTACAGCGTGAAATATGCCCAGTTCCGGGGTGTGGCTCCAGCGGCCACCATCGACGCCCGCAGAAGGTTCTTCGGTGACTTCGTAGCGCAGGTGGGTCCACCCGCGTAGCGCTGATGTTAATCGCGCTCCTGTGCCCTGCGGTGCCTGCCACGACAACTCAGAGCGCAGCATGCCCGGCGCAGCCGGCTGTTCAATCCAATCGAGTGATGTGCGCGCGCCTGTAACCCCGCTCACGGCCCACTCGATATGTGGACACAGCGCGCGAGGTGCAGAGTGCACGAAAAGTACACCACGAGTCATCGCTCCAGACATAGCGCCTCCATTTCGGTTTGAGGTTCGTCTTCCCCAACGTCCTCATCCCGCGAAGCACTCACGGAGTAATTACTCTCTAGGGCTTTTCGATCTTTATGATCTTGTAACAACCATTATGCAGTAAAAAGCCATAATTACCAACGCCACGTACGTATACCAACGTAGTGATACGTACGTGGTAACGATCTGGCTATCCAAAAGTATATAAACGGCGTACCGTAATTGGCATGATGAGCCGCAAATCAAACTCAATCCCATCGTGGGTCATCGACGCGCTCCCGCCGATTCCAGGCAGTGAGCGTCCCATGAAAATTTTGGCTAGCGCTGAACTGAAGAACGGTCAGTGGGCGGTTGCTACAGCTACCACACTCTTAGTAATCAGTCAGGGTGGTGTAGAAGTTGACTTTGATTGGGACATAGTTGATACGGCCTCCTGGGAGAACGAAGACGACACGATTACGGTCGAATGGGTCACTGGTCAAGAACCCCTCACACTACCGTTGGCCTCTGACAAAGATGCTCGCTTCGCCACAACTTTGCGAGAACGCATACAGGCATCCGTTGTGATGAGTGAGACCGTTGATATTTCGCCCGGTGTGACAGCCAAGGTTGCACTCCGACGAACCGCCACTGGCAAGATCGCGTCTCAAGTCATGGGGGGATCAAATCTAGACCTCGATGACCCTAAAATTGCGCGGATTGTCAACGATGCTGAAGCCCGCTTGAGGGAGCATGCAGGGCTGCCTTCCTAGGCTGCTAGACTATTCTCTCGGCGCACATAGCCCCGGTCAAGCAACAGTATGATCGGCTAGTACGCTGTATGTCAGAAGCGCTTTCCCGCGTAGCTCAATGGCAGAGCACCCGACTGTTAATCGGGCGGTTGCTGGTTCGAGTCCAGCCGCGGGAGCAGATAAAAATCCCGGATTGGCTTTGATGTCCAGTCCGGGATTTTTATTATTACTTATTGCAGATATTTCGAGCCAGATACTTTGCCGCGAAAAGCACCGTATCTGTACATCGATGAACCGGTGGGCCAGGCGGGACTTGAACCCGCGACCAATGGATTATGAGTCCACTGCTCTAACCGGCTGAGCTACTGGCCCCGCGCGAATATCGTACTGGGGTACGTTTCGCCGACGGCGTCCACAGTAGCGTTACAGCTTTTTGCCGCGTTATCTGGCTTCGGGTTCGATTTAGTTAGTCTTTATTGAAGGCGTCTTTAATGTTCTCTCCCGCCTTCTTAACATCAGCCTTAGCCTGTTCGGCCTTACCTTCAGCCTGTTGCTTGTCATCTCCGGTGACTTTCCCGGATGTTTCTTTGATCTTGCCTTTGGTCTTATCAGCCATGTTGCCAAATTTGTCTTCCGCGCTCATTGCGCCTCCTTTGGGGCGTAGGTATCCCCCAATCTATTCCCAAGCTGAATTGGGCGCATCTCAAGTCGTTTCCGAAGTGGGGTCAAGCCCTGTGTAGTAGACGTATCGTGGCAACATTGCTTCTATGGCCGTTAGAGATATCCGTGTGATCGGTGACCCTGTATTACGTACCCCGTGTGAGGAAATCACCACAGTTAACGATCAGGTACACCAGCTGGTTGACGATCTTCTTGAAACGGTCGATGACGACGGACGTGCAGGCTTAGCTGCGAATCAAATTGGCGTTAACCTTAGAGCTTTTTCTTATAATGTCGATGCTGAGATCGGCTACGTTCTGAATCCCCGAATTGTCGAACTCTCCGAGGAGACTGAAGAGAGCGACGAAGGCTGTTTATCGGTTCCCGGCTTGTGGTTCCCTACCACTCGCGCGTGGTACGCAGTTGTGGCCGGAATCAATTTAAAGGGTGAAGAAGTCGTACTTGAAGGAACCGGACTGATGGCGCGCTGCTTGCAACACGAGGTGGATCATCTCGAGGGCAAGTTATACATCGATCGGCTTGATCGTCCGACTAGAAAGACGGCAATGCGCCAAATCCGAGAATCGATTTAGTTCGTTATTCTTCTCGGAGGCGACGGCGCCGCATTTCAAGTTCTAATAAATCCCTTTGGGCTTGCTGATAGTCCGGGTTGGCGACGTCATTTCCGCGCTGTAATTGACTGCGTAGATCTGCCATTTGGCGTGTTATATCCACTTCGAGAAGCGCGCGAAGCACACCCTGCGCGTAATGCGGCAGAGCATGAGGACGATCTTCTGGTAAAGGAGACACTGCTAACTCGGTTATGAGATTTTCAATTATGGACGGCGCTGAGTCCCGTACCGTTTCTGCCCACTTTTGCGTAGCACTATCGCTTTGTCCCACACCGAGGTCACGGGCGGTGTGAAGACCACCGGCGGCACGAACGGCGTCATGAACCGCTCGATAAGACGAGACGCTGAAGGAATCTGCCGGTAGGGAATCAAATTCATCGACGTCCAAATACTGAGGCAACTGTAAAACCACCTCGAGTACTTGCCGCTCTAGATTCGAAACCCGATCGCCCGCTGGCGGTTTCCCCATCTGATTTCGGTCGGGTTCAGCCGCAAAGGGGCGAGATTGCGCTGACGCAAGTGAGTTACGCCCCGCCTGGTAGACAGCTCTACGAACGGGATCTGTGTCCATACCGAGCCAACCAGCAAGCATACGGGCATATTCGGGCCGAAGGGCGGTATCTCTAATGCCTGCAACTACTGGCGCGGCAGCTCGCAGCCCTCCTACACGACCTTCAGCAGTGTTTAGATCAAACTGCTGCAATGTAGTCCGAACCACGAATTCAAAGAGCGGCTGACGGGAAGCGACTAGATCTCGTACGGCTTCATCACCGCGGTTTTGTCGAAGATCGCACGGATCCATACCTGCCGGAGAGATAGCAATAAATGTCTGCGCGAGGAACCTTTGATCCTCTCCGTAGGCACGCAATGCCGCATTGCGACCGGCATCGTCACCATCGAATGTGAAAATAATTTCACCGCCCACGGACATTCCAGAGGCCAGTTGAACACCCGCACCAGCTGACGAGTCTCCCAGTAGTCGTCGCACAATTCGAACGTGTTCTGAACCGAAGGCTGTTCCACATGTGGCAACTGCAGTGGTAACGCCAGCTAAGTGAGCGGCCATCACGTCGGTATAGCCTTCAACAACGACTAACTGTTTCTTCTTGGCTATATCTCGTTTCGCGAGGTCGACGCCATAAAGGACCTGAGATTTTTTATACAACTGTGTTTCGGGCGTATTGAGGTATTTGGGGCCCTCATCGTCGTCGTGTAACTTGCGGGCACCGAAACCGACAACATCACCCGTCAGGTCTCTAATCGGCCACATGAGTCGGCCGCGGAAGCGATCGTAATGTCCGTTTCGCCCCTGAGACACGAGCCCTGATGCCGCTAGTTCCGGTTCGGTAAAACCTTTCCCCCGCAATTTCTTTAAAAGGTTCTCCCATCCGCGTGGGGCGTAGCCAATACCAAAGTGTTCCGCCACGGAACGGTCAAAACCTCGATCAGTGAGGAAACGCCGCGCCACCTCGGCTTCGGGAGAGCCCAGGTTCTCTTGAAAATACTCGGCGGCGATCTTATGTGCTTCTAGTAGCCGGCGTCGCTTACTTGGCTCTTCTCCCGTGCGCTGCGTGGAACCTTCCTCATACCGCAGTTGCATGCCAAGACGACCGGCAAGATGTTCAACAGATTCAACAAAACTCAAATGGTTCAACTTCTGAACGAAGCTGATCGCATCTCCCCCTTCCCCACAGCCGAAACAGTGCCACAGCCCCAATTGTGGACGGACATGAAAGGAAGGGGTGCGTTCGTCATGAAATGGGCACAGACCTTTTAAAGAGCCCACTCCCGCGCCACGTAGCGTGACGTGTTCACCGACAATTTCGTCGATTTTTGAGTGTTCTCTAACTGCATCCACATCTTCACGAACGATTAAGCCAGCCACAGTTCGAATCCTAGAAGCCTCACTGTTCCTCTATTTAGTTGGTACCCCGGGACCCTGTTTTCAACCTCTTCACGGCGCCATAACCACTACGACGAAACCACAAGACGTTGATGCCACTGAACCGCTGAAACATCGGTTAACGAGGCGACTTGGTCAACCACAACCCGGAGGGCTTCAGCATCAGATCGTGCCTCCTAATAATCAGCGGCGAACGCGGGTTCTAAAGCCTCTTCTTCATATTTAACGAGAGTCTGCACAAGTTCAGTAATCAACTCACGCTGCCGCACGTATTCCCGCTGCCTACCCTGGGCTTTCATCACGAATTCAGCTGCAATGCCTTTCATGACGGCAATCTCCGCCAATGTTTCGGGTGGAATCACCAGTTGCGCTGCATAGCGCGTGAGTTTCCCGTCGCCGTATTCAGCGCGTGTCGCGTGTTCAGCCGCCAAGCAAAATCGCCCGATGAGTTGACTCGTGAGGTCTTTGAGTCGAGCTAAAGCTCGTCGAGAACCGTCAAAACCTTCCACCCACCACGGCAAAGTTTGCAGGCGTGAAATCGCTTCTTCGATGCCGTTGCGATCAACCGGAGGCGCATACCATTCTTCGACTACTTCGCACACACGATCGCGCACTTCCCCGTCGCGAAGTTGCCGTAAATCTAGCCAACCCGCCACCACGGCGTCCTCAACGTCGTGAACGCAATAGGAGACGTCGTCGGCTAAATCCATCACCTGGGCTTCTAGACATAAAACTCGGGTGGGTGCACCGTCTCTAAGCCACGTGAATACTTCGCGGTCATCTTGATAGACTCCAAATTTATGGGTGGTGCTTCCCCACGAGTCTACGGGCCCCTCCCCTTTGGCCCAGGGGTATTTTGTGACAGCGTCCAGTGATGCACGTGTGAGGTTTAAACCTCGGGGCTGTCCCGTCAGCACGTCGAAAACCTTCGGTTCCAACCGCGTCAACAGGCGAAGGGTTTGCGCGTTGCCCTCAAACCCTCCGATGTGTTCAGTTAACTCCGCTAAAGCACGTTCGCCGTTGTGCCCAAAAGGCGGGTGCCCCAAATCGTGTGCCAGGCACGCAGTGTCGACCACGTCAGGGTCGCAGCCCAGTGCTTTGCCTAACTCTCGACCCACCTGCGCCACTTCGAGACTGTGGGTAAGCCGCGTGCGAACAAAGTCATCACTTGTCGGACCCACAACCTGCGTCTTTGCCCCTAATCTCCGCAGGGCGGATGAATGCAAAACCCGCGCACGGTCACGTTGGATAGGCGTACGTTGTGGGCTTTTTGATTCTTCAGCCGCCCAGCGTGCATGGTCCGTTTCCCGATACCCATCTTCGAAGCGGATGTTCATACTTCGACTCTAGAGCCATAGTGTGACTTTGTGCGGCTTTTTTGCATTCCTTACCTCACTCATTAAGACTAAAACCATGACCGTTGACTCTTCTTCGAATGCTCTCACTACCCACCTGGTTCACGACGCCGGGCCCGAAGGGCCGTGGTGGCGTGATGCGGTGATTTATCAGGTGTACCCCCGCTCGTTCGCGGACGCGAATGGTGACGGCGTGGGTGACATTCCAGGTATTACCTCCCGTTTAGAGCATTTGCAGAGCCTGGGTGTTGATGCCGTTTGGCTTTCGCCCTTCTATTTATCACCTCAAAAAGATGCCGGATACGACGTCACCGATTATCGCGATGTTGACCCGCTGTTTGGCTCGCTGGCTGATTTCGATGCCATGCTCACCCGCGCACACGAATTGGATTTGCGCGTCATTGTTGATCTGGTTCCCAACCATTCGTCCTCCGAACACGAATGGTTCAAAGCAGCATTAGATGCAGCCCCGGGGAGCCCCGAGCGTGAACGATACATGTTCCGCGATGGCAAAGGGGAAGATGGCACCCAGCCACCCAACGATTGGAAGAGCGTTTTCGGCGGGCCCGCGTGGACTCGAGTGCGCGAATCCGATGGGTCATGGGGGCAGTGGTACCTGCATCTTTTTGATTCTTCACAACCAGATTTCAACTGGGAGAACGCCGAAGTTCGAGAAATGTTCGAAGACGTCCTGCGGTTCTGGTTAGACCGCGGCGTCGACGGCTTCCGTGTTGATGTGGCGCACGGGATGATCAAAGCGGACGGTCTTCCCAACTGGGATGCTGCGTCCGCAATGATCGCCAGTGGTGAATCTGCACAAGGAACGCCGACTGAAACCGAGACCGAAACGGGCAACGGGAACGCCGGCCCCATGTGGGATCAGGACGGTGTCCACGAAATCTATCGCGCATGGCACAAGGTTTTAGACACTTATCCGGGCGATCGAGCGCTAGCCGCTGAAGCCTGGGTCGACAATCTGGATCGTATGGCCCGGTATGTGCGTCACGATGAGATGCATCAGGCGTTTAATTTCGCGTATTTGACGGCTAAGTGGGATGCGGAAGAGCTTCGTCGCATTATCAATGAGTCTTTAGAGGCTTTCGGAGGTGTGGGGGCTCCCAGTACGTGGGTGCTGTCAAACCACGATGTTGTTCGCCATCCATCTCGGTTCGGTTTACCGGTACCTGGTGCTTTCCCGAAGGGTATTGCGGCGCACGAAACTCAGCCCGATGAAGAGCTTGGGTTGCAGCGTGGTCGGGCCGCGACTCTTTTGATGCTGTCGCTTCCCGGTTCGGCTTATATGTATCAGGGCGAAGAGCTTGGTTTACCCGAGCACACGAC
>Ga0079225_10002337_pt1 | contig 10871 bp, 8 predicted proteins | sample Poulit2012_FD_76344 | JGI IMG/M metagenome (GOLD analysis project Ga0079225, IMG submission 76344) | Agricultural soil microbial communities from Georgia to study Nitrogen management - Poultry litter 2012 | ecosystem: Environmental > Terrestrial > Soil > Agricultural land | place: USA: Georgia...
CAGGGTGGTGCCCGGCGCCACGGCACATACGCGTGTGCCGCTGGCGGCCACCTCGCGCGCCAGGCCCAGCGTGAACACTTCCAGCGCGGCCTTGCTGGCTGCGTAATGGATGTATTCGCCCGGACTGCCCGTTTTGGCCGCAACCGACGAAACGTTCACGATCACGCCGGGTTCGCCGTTGCGTTCAAAGCAGGCCAGGGCTTCACGGCAGCATTGAATCGCCCCATACACATTCACCTGAAAGACGCGTTCTATCGTCTGGTCGGTCGTGTCTGAAAACGGTCCGATGGGGCCCGTGATTCCAGCGTTGTTGACCAGCGCGGTCAGCGGGCCCAGCTGCTGCTCCGTTTCACGAAACAGACGCCGCACATCATCCGGATTGCCGGCGTCGCCCTGGATGGTGGCCGCCTTGCGCCCGTATGCCCGCACCTGTTCGGCAACATGCATGGCGGCACCTTCATCACGCACGTAGTTGATCGCCACATTGAATCCGTCGCGAGCGGCGGCGATCGCGGTCGCCGCCCCGATACCCCGGCTGGCACCGGTGATCAAGACTGTTTTTTCTGTTGCCATGGTGTGCCCCCCCAGCATGTTATTGCTTTACGTGGGGGAGATCATAGCTTGTCTTTGTGACGGTCACGCAGGGTCAGGCTGACGAAGAACACCGTCCAGCCATGAAAGAGCAGATCGATGCCAAGAAGCAGACCCAGCACCCAGGCGCTGTTGGCCGGCCAGTTGATAGCGATCAGCAGGCCGACGGCAACCGTCAGAAAGCCGGAAAGCGCGACCCATTGCCAGCCGCGCTGCGACCGGTTGTTGAACCAGATCCACAGGCGCAGGGCACCAACGCCGATCAGCGTTGCCCCGAACAACAGCGTGAGCAGCGACGCACCGACAACCGGGTTGGTGACCGCGATGAAACCCGCAACCAGATACAGCACGCCACCCAGCGTCCACAGCAGAAACCCGCTCCAGTGCTTGATGCGCCAAGCCTGCACCAGTTGCCCCACACCACCCAGCATCATCAGCACACCAATAAACAGCACGCTGACCAGTGTTGCGGCAAACACATGGCCCAGAGCGATAATGCCCAGTATGCCCTGTGCAATGCCCAGAGCCATGAACCAGCCCCAGTTGGCACTGAGCTTGTCCAGGGCGCGTACCAGCTCTTCCTGTCGCTGTCTGAGTGTCGAATTGGGTTCGGTCATTATCGCTCCTGCGGGATTCATCGGAAAAAGACGTGGACCGGCCCGGATCAGTCCTTGTCACGTGCCGCGAAACTTCGGGGCCGCAGCACGTCCGGCTTGAGAAAATCTTTCTCGCCCACGTTATCATGATCTCCCAGTATACGGCCATCGAATTCGGTGCCGTACAGGGTCGCTTTGTGGAAGGTGTCATGATAGATGTCGCGGGTCTCGCGTGCGTCACCCGTATAGCGCGGATCCTGCGGACGCTCCTGGCTGTTTATATAGACACTGACATCCCAGGCCTCCTGGTCAGTCAGGCTGCGCGGATTGCCCAGCGGCATATTGTGCTTGGTGAAGGCAGCCAGCGAGAACAGACGTGAGATCCCGGCCCCCCAGTTGTACGACTGGTCGCCCCACAGCGGCGGGAACACAACCTCGCCGCGAACCGTTGCGCCAGCGCCATCGGCACCATGGCACATTGCACAGTTGGCGTCATAAACCGCCTTGCCGCGGGCCACGTCCGGCTTGATTTCCGGATCGGGCAAACGGGGATAGCCACGGCCGTACATGTTATTGCCGGGCTGATAGATCGGGACACCTTTTGCCAGCCAGGTGTGATAAGCCACCAGAGCCAGCATGTCGTCACTTCCGTACTCCGGGGGCGTGCCGTTCATGGAATACGAAAAGCATCCGGCAATGCGCTCTTCCAGCGAGTTGACGTGATCATTCTTGGGACGGAAATTGGGCAGAATGACCGCAGCGGGCCAGACCGGGCTGGAGAACGGCAAACGGCCCTCGCCCATGTGACAGCTGGAACAGTTCATATTGTTGAACACATTCTTGCCGCGCAGCTGCTGGGTGTTGATGAACAAGTCGTGGCCGCGACGAATCGCTTCTTTCAGCTTGGGATGCATCGAGGATGCTTCCAGATCGTCCATGGTCGGAGGAATATGAACAAACTGTTCCGCAGTGGGCATGGGGGCGTCAGGCGCCATCTGCGCCAGGCGCTGCAATACCTGTTCCGCATCGGCATCGGCGACCTGGGCGGAAACGGGTGTCATGGTCAGGCAAAGCGCCATCATGCCGGCAAACAGGGTCTGGCCGGACACGCGGCGTGCAATCTTGCCAGCTGAAATGTATGTCGTGTTCGTCATTGCTTCGCTCCATCATCTTGCGTACCAGCGGCCAGTGTCGGGCCATCTGACAACGCGTCAGCAGGCGGCTGTGTGCTGAGCCAGGCAGACACAGCGTCAATATCGGCATCCGTCATTCGGGTGGCGATGGCTTTCATCAGATCCAGGGGGTCACCCTGGCGCTCGCCATCGCGCCAGGCCCTTAGCTGGCTGGCGATATAGCCGGCGTGTTGTCCCGCAATATCAGGAAAGGCATGCCCCACTCCCTGATTGCCGGGGCCGTGGCAACTGATGCAGGGGACGATATAGCGATCCCAGTCACCATGCAGGGCAAGCTTGCGACCGGCCTCGAGTACCGCCGGATCGACATCGGGATCCGCATCCGGGCCCTTGGCGGGCAGGCTGGCATAATAAGCCGCCACGTCCGCAATCTGCTGATCATTCAGCATGTCGGCAAACGGTTTCATTTCGGCATTGGTCCGGGCACCACTTTTGAAAGCGTGCAACTGATTGGCCAGATAGACCGGACTGAGCCCGGCCAGCCGGGGCCACGACGATACGCTCTCCATGCCGTTGCCGTCGGCCTGGTGACAGGCGACGCACACAGCAGCGGCCGCCTGGCCACGCGCGATCGCGGCATCGGCATCGGCATGAACCTGTACAGGTGACAGGGCAAACAGCATGGTCGCGAACAGCGCGTGTCCGGCCTTGCCGCCAAGATTGAAAACAGACATATGCTTACCTGCCTTTCAGAACTGCGCTTTCGCACTATGCTTCAGCGCTCGATATTTCGTTCGTATATAAGCATATTCTAATTACATGCGGATGAATCCGTGTTGATGAGAATCAACGTAAAACACCGCATCACCTTGCTGGCGATGCGGCGTTCCGGATACTGCTGTGCTGATGAAAAGACAATCAGGCGTCGACCGTTTCCCCGGTGACATAATGACGCCAGACGCGCGGCAAGATACCGCCATGGCGCCAGTATTCAACATCTTCCGTGGTGTCCAGACGCACGATCAGGGGTACGGTCTCGCTGCGTCCGTCCGCCCGATGGATCACCAGGCTGACCTCGGTACGCACGCCGATATTGTCTTCCAGCCCGACAATGTCGAACTGTTCCGTACCGTCCAGACCCAGTGTCCGGGCATTCGTGCCTTCCCTGAATTGCAGCGGCAACACGCCCATGCCGACCAGGTTGGTGCGGTGGATGCGCTCGAAGCCTTCGGCCACCACGGCTTTCACACCCAGCAGGGCAACCCCCTTGGCGGCCGAATCCCGCGAGGAACCGCAACCATAGTTCTTGCCGGCAATCACCACCAGCGGCACATTACGGGACTGGTACACCCCGGCCGCATCAAACACTGACATGATCTCGCCATCGGGCATCACCTTGGTGACACCGCCTTCAACGCCCGGCACCATGGCGTTGCGCAGGCGAATATTGGCAAAGGTCGCGCGCTTGACGACTTCGTGGTTCGCCCGACGGGTGGTGTAATTGTTGAAATCCGGCTGCTGCACGCCTTTTGACAGCAGGAAGTCCGCTGCGGGCGTGCCCAGGCTGATGGCACCGGATGGCGAAATATGGTCCGTGGTAATGGAATCGCCCAGAATGACCAGTGGCCGCATGCCCTTAATGTCCCGTACCGGATCAGATTCCAGGGACAGGCCATCAAAATAAGGCGGCTTGCGGATGTAGTTGCTGTCCGGATCCCAGGGAAAATGATCGCTGGCTTCCTTGGCCAGGGCGTCCCAGGGCTCGCCGCCATCGTACAGCTGCGAATAGCGTTCGATGAACAGGTCGCGTTCGTAGGCACCACTGATGGCCTGATTGACTTCATCCGCGCTTGGCCAGATGTCTTTCAGGTATACCGGCTGGCCGTCGGCGTCGTGGCCCAGAGGGTCACGGGTGATATCCACGGTGAGCGATCCGGCCAGCGCGTAAGCCACAACCAGTGCGGGCGACGCCAGGTAGTTGGCCCGCACGTCAGGATGAATGCGGCCATCGAAGTTGCGGTTGCCGGACAGGACGGATGTGGTCACCAGGTCCTGTTCATTGATGGTCCGGGAAATGGCGGGCGGCAGGGGGCCTGATCCCCCGTTACAGGTCGTGCATCCGAAGCCGGCAATATGAAAGCCCAGTTGATCCAGACTGTCTTGCAGCCCGGCGCGCTGCAGCACGTCGGCAGTGACCTGACTGCCAGGTACCAGCGATGTCTTCACCCAGGGCTTGCTGCGAAGACCACGCTCGACTGCCTTCTTGGCCACCAGCCCGGCTGCCATCATGTTGGCGGGGTTGGACGTGTTCGTGCAGGAGGTGATGGCCGCGATCACCACCGCGCCATCGTGCAGGCCGAAGTCTTCGCCTTCGACCGGAACCGTTTTTTCCGGATTCGCCGGACGGCCGGCGATGCGCTGATGGTGGCCATGAAACGCCTGCGCGGCCTGATCCAGGTCAATGCGGTCTTCCGGATTGCTGGGGCCCGAGATGGACGGGCGCACCTGGTCCAGATCCAGCGTCAGGACAACATCATAGGTGGGTGCAGGCGTGGATTCGTCACGCCACAGTTTCTGGGCCTTGTTGTAGGCTTCGACCAGTTCAATGTGGTCGGTCGACCGCCCCGTCATGTGCATGTAATCCAGCGCATGGCGGTCAATGGGGAAGAACACGGCAGTCGCGCCATATTCCGGTGCCATATTGGCAATCATGCCCCGGTCGCCCAGCGACAGTTCACGCAGCCCCGGTCCGAAGAATTCGACGAACTTGCCCACCACGCCCAGCTCGCGCAGCTTTTCTGTGATGACCAGCACCAGATCCGTCGGCAGGACGCCATCACGCATCTTGCCCTTCAGTTCGATACCGACGACCTCGGGCAGCGGCATGGTGACGGGCAGGCCGACCATGACAGCTTCGGCTTCAATTCCGCCAACGCCCCAGCCCAGAATGCCCAGGCCGTTGATCATGGGCGTGTGGCTGTCCGTACTCACACAGGTGTCCGGATACGCGATTTCCGCCCCGTTCTGTTCATCGGTCCACACGACGCGGCCAATGTTTTCAAGATGCAGCTGATGCATGATGCCCTTGCCGGGGGGCACCACACGCACCCCGTCGAAACTGCTGCCGCACCAGCGCAAGAAGGCGAAGCGTTCGCCGTTGCGCTGATATTCGCGCGCCAGGTTCACTTCAGCGGCATTGGGATTGGCCCAGCTGTCGACCTGCAGCGAATGGTCAATAATGACATCAATAGGCACTTTAGGGCGCACCTGCGAGGGGTCGCCCCCGGCATCCTGCACCGCTTCGCGCATGGCGGCCATGTCCAGCAACATGACCAGGCCCAGGATGTCCTGTCCGAAGACACGGGCAGGATAGAACGTGATGCCGTCGCCGGCCTTTCGTGCCAGCAGAGATTCGATTTCACTGCGCACATCGGCACCGCGCATGGCGGCCTGGCGCATCAGGTTTTCAAGCAATACCCGCAGCGAAAATGGCAGGGTATCGATACCGGGGACGTCGGCGATCGGAACATAGCGTACCGTACGGCCGTTGACCTGCAGGTCTTTTAAAGCGGGGGTCGGGATCATGGCAGCCTTTCTGTATTGGTTGAGACAAACGTTGTGCCCGCCCCACGCCCTGCAGACACCTGGACGAACACTGACCGGATACCGGATCAGGCATGTGACCGGGTGCGGACCGGGCGAGCCGGGACCCAACGTTCTGTTATACGACACAAAACAGTGTTATTGTATTAAGATCGAACATCATACAACATTACACCGGATTGGTGTGCGGAACTCGCCATGAGATATGCCATGGGACGCGTCGCAACCGCACGCCGGCCTGCATCAGTACAGAAAATGGGATTGCACCTTTGCTGATCGAAAAAACGCCTAACCCGCTGCATGTGGCCCTGGCGCATCGCGTGATCGAATATGTCTGCACAGAACGGCTGCCGCCCGGTCACCATCTGACCGAGCAAGAATTGGTCGTTGTGCTGGGCACATCCCGTTCTCCGGTACGCGGCGCGCTGGCCTATCTGGCACAGAAAGGCATTGTCGAAGCACGTCCGCCAAAGCGCGGGCTGTTCCTGGCGCACGACGCATCAACGCTCAGCGCCATGCAAGACACCTTGCCACCCGCCGATGAAGACAGCGTCTATATGGCCCTGGCGCGCGACAAGCTTGAAGGACGGCTGCCCCAGGTGCTCAGTGAAACTGAAGCCATGCGTCGCTATTCATTGACGCGCGAACGCATGCGGCGGGTGCTGGCGCGCGCGGCCAATGACGGCTGGATTGAACAGCGCGCCAGCAAAGGCTGGTCGTTTCTGCCCATGATCGACGGCCCCGAAAGCTGCGAGGAAAGCTACGCCCTGCGCGTGCTGCTGGAACCGGCCGCCATGCTGATGCCCGGTTTCAGCATCGATTCTGACGTCCTGCGTCGCATACGCGCGCAACAGGAAGACCTGGTCAATGGCGGCTACAAGACGGCCAGCCATGCTGAAATGGTGCAGGCCAACGCCAATTTTCACGAAGGCCTGGCCAGCCTGTCGGGCAACCGCTTCATTGAACAGACCATCATGCGCCAGAACCAGTTGCGGCGGCTGCTGGAATTCCATGAAACCGCAGATCGCGAACGCGTGCGCCGGCAATGTCTGGAGCACCTGGCCATTCTGGACCTGCTGGAACAGGGCGAGCGTCACGAAGCCGCCCGCCTGCTGACACAGCATCTGGAAAAAGCCGGTCGCGACAAAGCGGCCCAGTTGCGCAAGGCCAATCACCATGACATCAACTTTACTGTCCGCTAAAAGGAAACTACCGTGACACAAACTTCACTGCCCGCTGTCTTCATGCGTGGTGGCACCAGCAAAGCCCTGATGGTGCACCGGCGCGATCTGCCCGCAAGCCAGGATGACTGGGCACCTATCTTCACCGCCGCAATGGGATCGCCCGATCCCTACGGCAGGCAGCTTGACGGCATGGGGGGCGGCGTGTCGTCGCTGTCCAAAGTGTGCATTATCGCGCCATCCGAACACCCTGACGCAGATGTGGACTACACCTTCGCCCAGGTCATGGTGAAGGACGCGCGTGTCGACTACCGTGGCAACTGCGGCAACATGAGCGCCGCCGTCGGCCCGTTTGCCGTGGATCAGGGTCTGGTGCAAGCTGGCGACGGCAAGACAACAGTACGCATCTTCAATACCAACACGAAAAAAATCATCCACAGCACCTTTGAGACCGCGAACGGCCGCACCCGCTATGGCGGTGACCTGGCCATCCCCGGCGTGAGCGGTACCGGCTCGCCGATCAAGCTGGATTTCATACAACCCGGTGGCGCCACCACCGGAACGCTGCTTCCCACCGGCAACGTGACGGACACACTGGAGGTGGCCGGCGTCGGCACACTGGAGGTGTCCATGGTGGATGCCGCCAACGCGGCCGTATTCGTGCGCGCGCAAGATGTGGGCCTGACCGGCCTTGAACTGCCGGATCAGCTGGAAAGCGACCCGGACATTCTGGCCCGCCTGGATGCCATCCGGGTGCATGCCTCAGTCAAAATGGGCATTGCCCCCGACATCGAAAGCGCCCGGAAAATCACCATCGTGCCTTTCATCTGCATCGTCAGCCCCCCGGCCGACAATCCGACACTGTCAGGTGACACGGTTCCGGCCAGCGACATTGACCTGGTCGCGCGCGTGATATCGAATGGTCAGCCGCATCGCGCCTTGCCACTCACGGTATCCCTGTGCACGGCAGTCGCCGCACGCATCGACGGCACGGTTGCGTCACAGGCCCTGTCGCCGAAGGCCGGTGACGACGCCTTGCGCCTGGGCATGCCGTCAGGCATTTTGACCGTCGCGGCCGATGTGGGGCAGGAAAACGGACAGTGGGTGGCGCATGCCGGATCCTTTTTCCGCACCGCGCGCCTGCTGTTCGACGGCCGGGTCTGGGTTCCGGCAGCCGGATAAAGAATGCGCCAGCGCGCCGCGTCGCTGGCGGCTCGTCATTGCGTCATGACGCGGCACGGCCGGACAGTGACTTCTGCTACAGAGCCCTGCACGGTCGGGCGTTGATCATTGCCCCGGGGCGTTGTCCGCCTGATCCAGCTCATCAAGGCGGGCGCGCAGGGCTTCGGTCGGCAAGGTGCCATTGACACGACTGCCATCCGCAAACAGGATGGCCGGCGTGCCGCGCACCATCAGCTTCTGGCCCAGCGCCAGCACTTGTTCGACAGGAAAGTCATCACATTCGGCTGTCGCAGGCGTCTTGCCGTCGACCATCCAGGCCTGCAAGGCCGCCGCCGGGTCTGATGCACACCAGATATTGCGCGATTTGACGCGTGAATCCGGCGACAGGATCGGAAACTGAAAACTGTAAAGCGTGATGTCATCAAGCTGCCGGACACTGGCATGCAGCTGCTTGCAATAAATGCAGTTCGGGTCTTCGAAAACGGCCAGCTTGCGGCTGCCGTCGCCGCGCACAATCTTGATGGCATGCTCAACCGGCAGCGAATCAAAGGGGACTTCGGACAATTTGTCCAGGCGGGCCGCCGTCAGATCGACGCGGGTGTTGGCGTCGATCAGCGAACCCTGCAGCACGTAGTCCACGGGCTCATCAACATACACCAGGCCCATGCCGACCTGGACTTCAAACAGCCCGGCCACGGGCGCCTTGCGTACCTGCGTGACCTCGAGCCCCGGGAAGCGCTGCTCGAAAGTGGCGCCGACCCGTTCCAGCTGCGCCGCAGATGCCTGCCCGGCACCCTGGTCGGCAGCGGTACTGGCAGAACGGTCCGCGGCCATTGCGGCGTGCGCCCCGGCAGCGCCCGCAAAACCAGGCAAAATGGCCAGCAGACCTGCCAGCACCCAACTCGACAACCTCATGTGTGACTCCTGATACAGCTGTTGCGGCAACTACCGTGCCCTGGATATCAATAAGCGCTTCGCGAAAGGCAGACGATCGACCAGCCGCATGCCGGTGTTGCGCGCCCAGACAACGGGTGCCGCCCGGGTGGCAAACAGCCTGTGCAGCCCGTCCGTGGCCGCCCGCATTTCGAATATGGGTTCGGCCCGCCTGCGCCGATAGCGCTGCAGCACGCGGGTGTCCCCCACGCTGCGCCAGGACTCTTTGGCCGCCAGTATTGCCACAAGTTCCTCGACATCGCCCAGGCCCAGATTCAGACCTTGCCCGGCCAGCGGATGAACCCGGTGCGCCGCATCGCTGACCAGCGCCACGCCAGGCGCGACCATATCGCTTTTTTCCAGTGTCAGCGGAAAGCCGAACAACGGACTGCGACGCTGCAATCGCCCCATGCGCCCGCCAGTGGCGGACTGCAGGCGAACGTCCAGTTCCTGGTCAAGCTGATCATCGGGCATGCCCTGCAGCGCCTTTGCCTGGTCCGCCGGCATGGACCACACCATGGACACCTGATGCCCCTGCGCGGTATCGGGCATGGGAAGCAGGGCCAGCACGCTGTCTCCCGTGAACCATTGCAGCGCGATATTCTGATGCGGCTGTTCGCTGGTGAAATGCGCCACCAGGCCCGTATCGCCATAAGGTTCGCACCAGTGCCGTATCCGGGCGGCTTCACGTACCGATGACCGGGCACCATCGGCCCCGACAAGCAGGTCGAACGGTATCTGCCGGTCGGTATCGGTCACCACACTTGCGCCTTCCATGCGCTGAAACTTTTCAGCATGCCAGCGTATGCCGTACACCTGGATGGCCTGCAACAAGGCGCGTTCCATTTCCCCCGATTCGACGATCCATGCCAGCTCAGGCTGCGCCGCCTGCCAGGCATGCAAATGCACGACCCCGTCGCCGTCACCATAGATTTCCATGCCCTCGACCGGCGTCACGCGACGGTGATCCATCAGTTTCCAGACCCCCAGCTGTTCAAGAAACTGCTGGCTGGACGGAGAGATCGCGTAGACACGCGGATGGTAGGTGTCACCCGGGTCCGGGTCCGGATCGGTACGCGGGCCCAGCAGGACCGGATCAAAGCCGGCCCGGGTCAGCGCCAGGGCGCACGCCAGGCCGGCAATGCCGGTTCCGCAAACGCAAATCGATTGTTTTTTCATCGTGCTGACGGAGCGCCGGCACCTTTCGGCCACAGCACCCACATATCGCCGGGCTGCTTCATGCGCCCGGCCATTGCCCCGGCCTCATCGCCGAAGCCCCAGTAAAAGTCGGCGCGCGCTGCGCCCTTGATCGCCGCACCGGTGTCTTGTGCAAAGACCAGGCGTCGCAACGGCTGTGTCGAGCCCGGCATGGTGGTGGCCAGAAACACCGGACTGCCCAGCGGAACAAAAGCAGGGTCAACCGCAATGGCGCGACGGGCGGCCAGCGGAATGCCATAAGCCCCTTTGGGCCCCAGCGTGGTATCGGTAATGGCTTCCTCGCGGAAAAACACCATGGCCGAATTGGCGTTGAGCATTTCCTGCACCCGATGCGGATTGCGCTGAGCCCAGGCCTTGATGTTCGCCATGGATGCCTGCGCCAGCGTCAATTCGCCCTGGTTGACCAGCCATTGGCCGATCGAGGCGTAAGGCCG
>Ga0079225_10002338_pt1 | contig 10870 bp, 6 predicted proteins | sample Poulit2012_FD_76344 | JGI IMG/M metagenome (GOLD analysis project Ga0079225, IMG submission 76344) | Agricultural soil microbial communities from Georgia to study Nitrogen management - Poultry litter 2012 | ecosystem: Environmental > Terrestrial > Soil > Agricultural land | place: USA: Georgia...
CGAAAAGATACAGGTAAAAGTAATATAAACAGTATACAAGACAATTTAAATAATAATGTTGATTATAAAGAAAAGTACGAAAAAATAATAAATAGTAAGTCATGGAGATTAACTAAGCCACTAAGACTTTTAAGGAGATTTCTTGAGAGATGAAAAGTAATGTTATAGGTTTTATGAGAAGAGCCAAGACACCCCAACACCTTGCGGAGTTAACCGCAATTTTATGTAAAAATTACGGAATCAATCTTCTATATTTCAATCCGGGGGACATATCGACAGAAACAGGAAAAATTAAAGGCCAGATTTTACTAGACAATAAATGGCAGGATGTATCTCATGACATACCTCCATTTATTGATCTCAGGTCCCCTGTTTTTCATGTGAAGCGTTATAGAAAAAAATTAGAATTTTTGAAACAAAATTCGATATTGTCGGTGGATAAGAGATTGCCAATTCCCAAGGATAAGTTACATTATTATTTCGGAGATGACCCAGAAGTTTCCAAATATCTAATACCGTCACAAAGGATAAATAACATTAAGGATTTTTTTAGCTTTTTAAATGAATATAAGACGGTTGTGGTAAAACCTATTAATAGTAATCAGGGTCGAAATGTATCAATAATTAGTAAACATGGTTTTGGATATTTACTTGGGCAAAATAAGGAAGAACAAAAGCTAAGAAAGTCACAATTAAAGAAGAAAATAAAATCTCTATTTAAATCAAATACAATGATTGTCCAAAAATATATAAAATCAAAAACTCCTTCAGGTCATCCATTTGATTGTAGGATTCATGTGGAAAAAAATGGCGAGGGAAAGTGGTCTAATCCTGAAAACTTTTTTAGAATAGGTATCGGTCAAAAGGTTATTTCTAATGTAAATCAAGGCGGAGGTATTTCAACCGAAAATGTATTTTTAAATTCATATTATAAAAATGAATATCAGAACATAAAAACAGAGATCCGTTCTATTGTTAATACTTTACCATATAAGATTGAAAAAAAGCTTGGCAAACAGTATATGACATTTGGGTTCGATTTTGGAATAGATGAAAATGGTAAGCTATTTTTATTCGAAATAAATGACAATCCGCTTATTGCCCCGATTAGGTCGAAAGTGGCTATGCTTAGAGTTAAATATTACAAATATATTTTAAGCAATTTAAATAATTAGTTTCAGTTATTAGAATTTGAATTTATCACTTCAGATAAATTCATATGGAAAGGAATATTTGTATGCACTTTAAGATTGAACTAATTAATCAAAAAAACTTACTAAAAATAAATAATATTTCCGCTGAGAGATTGGGTTTAAATAATTTACACGTTACTGTGATTAGGTTTGGTTTTAGTATCGCAGAAGTTGAAATAGAAGCATCTTCAGATATAGAAGAAAATACCTTATTTATATCGGAAAATGTAATAAACAAAGTAAAAGTACCTAGAGATAATATATATATGTTGGAAGTTATTGACAAAGAAATAGTGCTGGGTCCTTACACGGGTATTTACATTGGTAAAGGGGATTATCCAAAAGGATGGAAGTACGAAAGATTATCATCATTTGTGAGTAACTTTCAGGAAGTCAATGGGACCCTTTGTGCATTCACTGAAAACAATGTCGATTTCAACAAAATGGAAGTTAATGGGTGCTATTATGATTCATATAATAAAATTTGGAAGAGAAGAGTTTTGCCACTGCCATCAGCTATAAATAGATATGGCGATATTAGAAGAGTGTTCAGGGACAGGATAAGAGGAATATACGGGGATAAGTACTTTAATTTTAATGAGATGGATAAATGGACAGAAATGAAAGCATTACGGACTAATGAATTATCAAAAAAGTATATACCAGATACAATAATATCTGATAATATAAATACATTTAAAAGGTTCGTAGAAAATCATGAAGATGTATATTTTAAACCAATTCGTGGTAGGCAGGGAAGGAATATACATCGTATACAAAAGCAAACTGATGATAAGTATTTACTGACAATTACATCTATCAATAGTTTCAATGAGTATAGATTCGAGAATCTTGAACAATTAATTATGGAGTTAAGGGATAAAATTATCTCCGCAAAATATATACTTCAGCAAACGATAAATATCACTATAAAAGGCCGGGTTATTGACTTTCGTATAAGATATGAGAAAGATATCAAAAACAACTGGGTTTTATCCCTATTTGCCTCAAGAGTTAGTGATCCTGGGGGTGTAGTTTCAAATAGATCAGCGGGTGGGACTGTAATAACACCAGATGAAGCTTTATCAAAATACTATGGTTACTCTGATGAAGAGACAGGAAATGTAAAGCAAAAATTAATAGATGCCGGTTTTCAAATCGTAAAAGCGGTAGAGGAAAGCAATGTAAATTATGGTAAATGTGCTGTTGATCTTGGGTTAGACCAGAATGGGCAAATTTGGCACATAGAATCAAATGTTATTGGACCGAATGATTTTACAACCTTATCTTTTGAAGGATATAAAGGTTTAAACAGGGTATCACATTTAAACGTGATGTACTCTAAACGCTTAGCTCGATTTCAAAATGCCACCCATACTGTTGAATTCGCTCAATTTGCAAATGATAAGGAACATTCAAAGGTAATTAAAAATTATATTTTGTATTTAGCCGGAAGATTTATAAGTAAAGAATTAAAAGAACAAATTTTCCGTACAATAGAAGAAAACAATGTAAAAATTAAAGAGAATGAAATTAAACGTACATACGTTTCCGTTAAACTAAATATAAGCGAGATAGATTTACTTACTCTCATAAAAAAAATAAGAAATATTGATGATCAAAATATAATTAAAACAATCTTATATGAAGAGAGTACCGTTAAAAAGAGAAAAGTAACAAGAAGTGATAGGAGCCTACTAAAAGACAATAAGAGATTATCGAAAGAAGTTAAACTACTTAATAAGGAAATAAAACAACTTAGGACAAGCACATCATGGAAATTATCAAAACCAATTCGTTTAATTGGAAAGCTATTCAAATAGTTAATATTGAAGTGGGTCACAAATTTGTGACCCACTTTTTATGTCTATCCTTTCGTATTTGTTTACAGGTAAGCAATAGCAATTAGCTAAAAGAATTTTATTCCTGATTGACTCTAGATTACATAGGCTATTATGCCCGTTTGTTTAAATTACTAATAATTTTATTACGGTTTTTGTTGAAAAAGGGTACTAAAAACCATTACAATATGATTATAGTAACACAATCAAATAGGAGGTGATTGCTAATTTGAGCATTAGAAGATTCATAACAGTTGTCACTTTATTCCTATTTATCTCTTTGCATCCACACTATACATATGCAGAACATGAAAATGAATTTGATGAAAATATAAAAAAAGATGAAGAAATTCAAGAACAGATTGATTTCACAAACAATGAAAAAATAGAACAATCTAAACAAAATCTACAGGAAGAAATAGAACAATTTGAACAAGATCTACAGGAAGATAAGAATAAGCTAGAAAAAATAGATGAAGACAAAGAGTCCGAAACTAAATTTGATAATAAATACGATATAGATGAGACAATTAAAGAACAAGAATATTCTATTAAAAGTACTATTCAAACAACTACAACACAACAATTGACTAATGGTGATTCGGGTAAGGATGTTAAAGAGTTTAAGAGAAAGCTCGTTCAACTTGGTTTTGCAACCTGGAGTAATCCTAGTGAAAACTACGGTCCAATAACGGCTGGAGTTGTAAAAAAATTTCAAGAAGCTTATGGGTTAAAAGCAGATGGCGTGGCAAGAGAAGACACCATTAATAAGGTTAATAGTCTTATAAAAGAAGGTAGATTTCTAAACGGAGATAAAGGACCGCATGTTAAAGAACTAAAACAAAAGCTCGTTCAACTCGGATTTGCAACGTGGAAAAACCCTAGTGAAAGCTATGGTCCAATAACGGCTAGAGTTGTAAAAAGTTTTCAAAAGGAATATGGTTTAATAGTTTCCGGTGTAGTAAACAAAGTTACAGAGAATAAAATAAACGAAATATTAGATCCGCCATACCGTCCTGGTGACCAGGGCCAACCAGTTATAGAGCTTAAGAAAAAACTCGTTCAACTTGGTTTTGCTAGTTGGACTAATCCATCCCCAAATTATGGAAAGCACACAGCAAACCGTGTTAAGTACTTCCAAAGGGCATATGGTCTATCCGTTGATGGGATAGCAGGTACGGAAACCATAAATAAACTGGATGAATTACTTAAAAGCGGTAAATTTCAAAATGGTGATAAAGGTAAGCATGTCGTTGATTTGAAGAAAAAACTAGTCAGGATCGGTTTTGCAAATTGGAAAAAACCTAGTCAAAACTATGGTGCGATAACTTCTAGAGTTGTAGAAGACTTTCAATCCTATTACGGTCTTCCGGTAAGTGGTGTTGCTAATAAAGCGACATTGAATAAGATTGATGAAATACTTGATTCAAAGTTTACTACTGGGAAATCAGGGAATGAAGTTGTAACACTTAAGAAAAATTTAACAAAGCTTGGTTTTGGTAGTTTTCCAAAAAAGCCATCGAAAAAGTATGGGGCAATTACCGAAAAAGTTGTAACGGATTTCCAAAGACATTATAAGCTTAAAGTCAATGGCATAGCAGATTCAGTAACTTTAGCAAAAATTGATCAAATGTTATCTTCTCGCTATCGCAATGGTCAAAGCGGAGACCATGTTGTTCAATTAAAGAAGGATTTAAATTTATTTGGAATGGGTTTTCCAAGTAACCCTTCAAATAAATATGGCAAGGTTACTGAAGGAAAAGTGAAGGATTTTCAGAGGCTTTATAATCTACCGGTAAGTGGTATTGCCGATGAAATTACTTTAAAAACGATAAAAAATAACATTACTAAAATATTCATTGACCCTGGACACGGTGGGACCGATCCGGGTGCACTAGGCCTTGGACTACGTGAGAAAAATTTGACATTAGATATTGCAAAAAAGATAGAAAAAAGGCTGAAAAATAGATACATAGGTGTTGATGTCAGATTATCTCGTACTGGTGATCAAACATTATCACTGGAAAAAAGATCAAGTACAGCAAACTCGTGGAAACCAGATCTATTTATTAGCGTCCATATAAATGCAGGTGGTGGACGAGGTTTTGAAAGCTATATCCATAATGGAAATGTATCTAATGCAACAGTCAGGTACCAAAACACTATCCATGATCACATAGTAAAGCAAATGAAGTTTACTGACCGTGGTAAAAAACGAGCAAATTTCCATGTTTTGAGAGAAACGAATATGCCTGCGATACTATTTGAGTACTTGTTTATTGATAATGGAAGTGATAATAACCTATTATCTCAATCGTCATATCGTACTAGACTAGGTAATGCAACTGCAGACGGTGTTGCCAAAGCATTAAAATTAAAGAGAAAATAATGAGAATGATAGTTTTTCAAAACTAAACTTTTTAAATGGATATTTTCAGTATCCTCCTTTATATTTATCCCTTTCGAAAGGAGGTGAGAAAGTGCAAAACGTACAATTAAGAAAAACTTTCATTATGATAATGGTTTTCTTACTCGTGACTCCTTGGCAAGTTGCCTATGCACAACAAGACACCGAGAATGAAGTAACGGCGGATACTGAAACAACAGAAGACATAGAAGATGTTGAAGAAACTGAGCAAATGGATGAGATAGAAGTAACTGAAGAAGATCAGGAACAAAGCGAAATAGAGCCGGAAGACAATTCAACTAATGAAAAAGCGCCTAGTAAGGAATTGGAAGAGGATAAACAAGAAGATACAAAAGTTAACACATTACAGTCTAAATCCCCAAAATATGCAGATGGTGATGAAGGCAATCATATTGTTAAATTAAAACAGGATCTAGTCAGATTGGGCTTTGCATCGTGGTCAAATCCCTCGCCAACGTACGGTCCAATAACCGCCGGTGTTGTTAGAGATTTCCAAAAGTATTATAATCTTAAGGTAACTGGAGTAGCAGATAAAGAAACACGGGATAAAATTGAAAAAATACTTAATCCACCATACAGACCTGGTGACCGTGGTGAACCTGTTGTAGAACTTAAGGAAAAATTAGTTAGATTAGGCTTTGCATCCTGGACGAATCCATCGATTTTTTATGGCTCAGTAACGGCAAATCGTGTCAAGGATTTTCAAGAAGCATATCTTTTAGAAACAGATGGAATTGCCGGAGAGAAAACATTAGCCAAATTGGATCAGGTTATCACTGAAGGTAAGTTTCAAGATGGTGATACAGGTGATCATATTGTTGAGTTAAAGAAAAAGCTAGTACAACTTGGCTTTGCCACTTGGAGCAATCCATCACCAAATTATGGTCCTATAACAGCTGAAGTTGTAGCCGATTTTCAACAGCAATATGGCCTAACAGTAACAGGAATTGCAGATGATCTTACTCGACAAAAAGTTGATGAAATCCTAGAACCGCCTTATCAGATTGGAGATCGTGGTGAGCCCGTAGTTGAACTTAAAAAACAACTTGTTGAATTAGGCTTTGCGACATGGTCAAATCCTTCACCAAACTATGGTACAATAACGGCTAATCGTGTAAAGGACTTTCAAAAGGCATTTGGTCTTAAACAGGACGGCATTGTCGATGATGAAACCTTAGAATTATTGTACAATCCTTCATATTACGATGGTGATTCTGGTCAACATATTGTGGATTTGAAAAAGGATTTAGTTCGGTTAGGATTCGCTAGCTGGACAAACCCTACGCCGAATTATGGCTCTATAACGATGAGAGTCGTTGAGGACTTTCAACGTCACTTTGACTTGCCGGTTACAGGCATTGCGACTAAGGAAACACGTGATAAAATCAAAGAAATACTTAATCCACCCTATCGTCCAGGTGATATTGGTGAACCAGTGGTAAAGTTAAAGGAAAAATTAGTAAAGCTTGGATATGCTTCCTGGAGTGATCCATCACCAAACTACGGAACGAACACAGCTAATCGCGTTAAAGATTTCCAAAGGGCTTATGGATTAAAAGTTGATGGAATTGTCACTAAGGAAATATTGGAAATGCTTGATGACCTAGTTAAAGAAGGAAAGTTTCAAGATGGTGATTCCGGTGAGCATGTTAAAAAGATGAAACAAGATTTAGTCCGGTTGGGCTTTGCAGATTGGACCAACCCTTCTCCAAACTATGGAGTAAATACTTCTAACCGGGTTAGTGATTTTCAGGAATATTACGGCATTCGGGTAAGTGGTGTTGCTAACCAAATGACATTAAACAAAATTGATGAGATACTAAATTCTGATTTTGTTAATGGGAAAAAGAGCAAGTCTATAGTCACTCTTAAAAAGGATTTAACTAGATTAGGCTTTGGGAATTTCCCAAGTAACCCTTCAGAATCCTATGGATTAGTTACAGAGAGTGTTGTAAGTGAGTTCCAAGAATATTACGGACTAGTTGTAAATGGAATTGGGGACCCAGTCACATTAGAAAAAATAGATGAAATTATTAATTCACCTTATCGTGACGGTCAAAGTGGAAGTCACATTGTGAAATTAAAGGAAAAGTTGGTTCAGCTAGGTTTTGCATCCTGGTCAAATCCATCACCAAACTATGGGTCAATTACTGCAGATGTAGTCTCGGAGTTTCAACGAGTTTATGGGTTGAAAGTGAATGGTATTGCTGATGAAGTAACTCTAACCCTTATAGATGAGATAATTAAAAACGGTTATATCAAAAAAACATCGTATAACATTTCACTAGATGAAGCAGTAAAAATCCAAATGTCAGCTACTCCACAAACAGATAAAAAAGAGTATGCTTGGGTTTCAAAAAATTATATTGATAAAAATAATATAGTAACAGCTAGTACATTAAACGTTCGTACACAACCTACAACTGAAAATGTCAATGAAAATAAAGTATTAGGAACCTTATCTAAAGGAACTATAGTAGAGATTATCGGTGAACATGGAAATTGGTATGCTATAAAGTATAAAAACAATGCCTGGGTGCATGCTATTGAAGAGGATGTTCGTTCCTATTTAAATCCTAACAATTTCATTAACGATGAAAAGCAGAGATTCCAATTTCTAGATTTGTCTAGTGTAAGTGGTGCAAGGGCAAAGCAATTAAATAAATATCTAAAGGGTAAAGGTATTCTCGAAGGAAAGGGACAAGCCTTTATAGATGCCGGCCGTACCCACGGACTTAATGAAATTTACTTGATTTCTCATGCAATATTAGAAACTGGTAATGGTACTTCTAAACTTGCTACTGGGGTTAAGTATAATGGCAAAACGGTTTATAATATGTACGGTATTGGTGCCTACGATAGTTGCCCTGTTGAATGCGGGTCAGAGAGAGCTTATAATGAAGGCTGGGATACGCCTGACAAGGCAATCATCGGTGGTGCGCAATTTATCGGTAACAACTATATAAAAGCCGGATTAAATACCATCTATAAAATGCGGTGGAATCCACAAGCAATGGATGAAAATGGAAGGTATGGAAAACAATACGCTACGGATATCGGATGGGCATCAAAACAAGTAAGCACAATGTATAATTTATACAAGTCCATTGAATTATTTAATCTAAGACTGGACATTCCAGTGTATAAGTAATCTATCAATCTCTTAGTCTAGTACCCAAATCCAGGTACTAGACTTTTTTAATCTGTTAAATATGAAAAGGTTTAACGAACACAATGAGAAAAATTCCAAGAGAATGATGAGTTTCCAGCCGGAAAAGAAGGTCAATATTTTGTATTGAAATAGTTTCTCATGAATTAATTGAAAACATGCGATCAAACATCAAGTCGATGGGTATTTTTAAGCTACTTGAAAAAGTGGACAAAAGTAAATTTCATCACTATTTTTTATTAAGCCATTCTTTACTTGACCTAAGTAACAAATAAAATATAAAAATTACTATGAATTAACCGCACTATACTTTTCCAATAGAAATCTATAATAACCTGCTCTCGTTAATGCAACTTCGGATTTTATTATCTCCGTACCGGGAGCGCTATTTGCCTCAAAAACAAATAGATTACCTTTACGATCTATACCCACATCAAGACCTAGTGTCATCAGTTCTGTTTTACGTACTTCCTCTATTTTTCTTGCTAATGATAATCCAAGGGCCTTTAATTCAGCATGAATATTCTCCCAATTGGCTGGATAATTAGCTTTTAAAAAGGGAATTATTTCAGATCTTCCGCCCCCGTAATTAACATTAGCAATTACTTTTTGACCAATACCGATTCGGGCAATAATTTTAATGATAATCCACTCTCCTTCTCCGTTTTTTTCTAAATGTACTCGACAATCAAAGGGGTCACCTGTTTTTGTTTTGGAAATTATTGCCTTTTGTACTACATGTAATTTAGCAGTCATTTCATTTTTGTATAACTTTTTAAATCTCCTTTTTGAGAGTACCTTCTCTCTCTTTTGAATGCCAACGATAAACTTTCGACGCCTTTTACTTATAATGTAAACACCGCGACCGTGTCTACTGTAAACAGGTTTAACAACAACTTCTTTATGTTCTCTGATACTACTTAATAAGTCCCCGAAACTATTTAATCTTCGAGTAGGTATAGAGTATTTCGAGAGATCCCTGTCATTTTCTAATACAGTTTGTAATTTGCTTTTGGATAATTTGTGTTTTAAATTGTCTGTTAAAAAGCTTCTTTCCCTAAGATAACTAATAACCTTTTTATGTTTATAACAAAAGGGTGATAAATCAATTACGCTAGGTATGTCCTCTTCAACCCTAACCCATTTATCATTGACTAGCATACGCCCAAATACTTTATGATTTTCCATATCAACATCATTCGCATTCATGTACAAAAAATCTATCCCCATAAATTTGCATAACATAGCGGTGACTTCGGCAATATGGCGTGGCTCACTAAAATTTCGCATATAACCAACTATCAATTTATTCGCCTCATTTCCCTTCTGCAAAAGGATTATATTATTTGTTATTTCTAACTTCATTAGCGGTATTTAAATACTATGAATCTCTCCCCCCATAATTCCACTAATAAAGTATTGTTGTAAAATAGCATACTTGCAACTCAGAAAACTAAACATATAGCTTTACTAAAAAGACAAATTAATTTTGAATGGTAATCTTTCAACCCCCATCTATAACTTTATAAAAGATCAGTCTCTAATGGGCTAGAAATTTTTCCATTTCATTTATATGTATTTTATATTTTTGGGATTTATCCTTTACTTATTTTGGAATATAAATATATTTAACGTAACGTTCGCCCACCACTTTTCAATGCCTTACAATTATATTTACTTTGTTTCCATTCACCACGTCATTTAATTACCGAACTAGTAAAAGTGTATTGACATATCCTTCTATCAAAACACTAATATGAACAAACGTTTTTTATGTTACTGGAACCACTAGTTTTCATCTCAGGTAAATAAGCCTGTACCATTTCTTTCAGAGCGGATTTAGAAGGCCGAAAAATCCGCCGGGTTGAAGTCATTGTTCACGGGTTTTAGCACTAATCACCTTAAGTTTATATTATCCCTTTTAAATGTCATATGGCCGACTTCATCAGGAGGTCGGCATTTCAAATACTGCTAGACAACTAAGTGCGAAATTAATCTCTATTTAAACATTGCCTAGGACCAAACAATGTTTCCACCTTCTGTCACATTTTCACATGAGTTTCCTGTAAAATTATGTTAAGATAGTTATGGCTCATATAATAAAAAAATTTAAATGAGTAGGTGCACATATGTGGGATGTTAGTGAGCTAGTAATGGCGTTTATCATTTCAAGTGTGACGACGTTGCTAGTTACACCAATCATTATTAAATTAGCAGTATATTTTGATGCGGTCGATCG
>Ga0079225_10002339_pt1 | contig 10869 bp, 12 predicted proteins | sample Poulit2012_FD_76344 | JGI IMG/M metagenome (GOLD analysis project Ga0079225, IMG submission 76344) | Agricultural soil microbial communities from Georgia to study Nitrogen management - Poultry litter 2012 | ecosystem: Environmental > Terrestrial > Soil > Agricultural land | place: USA: Georgia...
GCAAGAGCGACAGGTGCTGGGATGCCGTGGAATCACGGATACCCAGAAAGTCGGCCAGTTGACCGACCGATTTCTCTCCCTCGACGAGCTGACAGAGAATCAAGAGTCGGTGTTCGTTCGACAACGCCTTCAGGAGGGTGACGGCTTCTTCGGCAGCCATGCCCATTTCGCGGGGATCGATCTTGGCTTTCGCATTCATATCTGCGAATATGCGAATATTCGAATGGATGTCAAGAAGGAGCAGGAACCATGCGACGACGTGATTTCCTGGCCGGCGCTGCAGCAGTGACGGCTTGCACGGCCCTGGCGCAGGAGGCTTCCGCCCGAACCTCGGATTCCCGGGCCCGCCTCGTCATCGCCGGGGCCGGTGCCGCCGGGCTCTCCCTGGCTTCCCGGCTGCGCCGGCAGATGCCAAACGCCACCATCACCCTGATCGACGCCAAGCGAGACCACCACTTCCAGCCCGGCTTCACCCTAGTTGCAGCCGGCCTGTGGGAACCTGCACAGGTCATCGAGAATAACGCAGATTACGTGCCGCGCGATGTCGAGTGGATCCAGGAGGCCGTTGCGGAGTTCGATCCTGATGCCCGGCGTGTCGCCACGACCTCAGGCCGGGAGGTCTCCTATGATTTCCTCTTCGTGGCGACCGGCCTGAAGCTGGACTATGAGGCCATTGCCGGCATGGAGGCCTCTCTCATCGGCAGAGAAGGCATTGCCTCCATCTATGCCGGGCCGGAAGCGGCAGCGGCTTCGGCCGCAGCCATCGATCGCTTCATCGATAGCGGCGGCCTCGGGCTTTTCGGGCGCCCTCCGACCGAAATGAAGTGCGCCGGCGCGCCCCTCAAGATTACCTTCATCACCGATGATAAGGCGCGCCGCCAAAGCCGGCGCCCCGCCGTCGAACTGCTTTACAATGCTCACGATTCCAGACTGTTCACGGTGCCGCCGGTTAACGACAAGCTGAAAAGCCTCTTTGCCGAGCGACATATAGACGTGAACTACGACCATGTGCTCGTGGCGATCGACCCGGGCGCTAGACAGGCTATCTACCGGACCCCCTCCGGCGAGGTATCCCTCGATTACGATTTCATCCATGTCGTGCCCCCCATGCGCGCGCCCGATCCCGTGTACGACAGCCCGCTTCCCTGGCAAGAAGGGCCCCTGGCGGCCGATGGCTGGGTCGAGGCCGACATGGCCACCCTGCGGCATCCCCGCTTTCCGGAGGTCTTCGCGGTCGGGGACATCGCGGGCGTTCCCCGCGGCAAGACCGCGGCCAGCGTCAAGTGGCAGGTTCCGGTCCTGGTGGAGAACCTGCTTGACGAGATGGCCGGCCGGGAGCCCAGGCAAAGCTACAACGGCTACACCTCCTGCCCGATGGTGACCGCCATCGGCAAGGCGATGCTGATCGAGTTCGATTACGAGGGAAGACTCGTACCGTCCTTCCCCTTCATCCCGCCCCTGGAGGAGCTCTGGATCTCCTGGCTCATCGAGGAGAAGGGCCTGAAGGGTGCCTACCGCGCCATGCTGCGCGGGCGCGCGTGAGAGAGAAAGGAACCAGACCATGAGCGATTTCGACCCGGTCACGCTTTACTTCATTCTCTATGAAAGCATGGGCTTTTGGCTCTGGCTGCTTTTGAGTTTTGCCCTGATCCTTCTCGTGGGCATCGTTGCAAGCGTTCTGAAGCTGCGCCGCGCCGGCCGCGCGCTGCGTGGGCCTCTATTGGCGGCCCTGATCGTCGGGCTGATCGTGGCCGTGGCAGCGACCTTCACCGCTCCCGCCTGGACACTGGCCGATATCAGCGCGCTGACCGTGCCGTTGGACTATATCTTTGCCTTCCTCTTGGGACTGATCCCGGGTGCCATCGCGGCCGCACTGGCGTTTATCCTGGCCGCGCAAGTCGGCGCGGCGCGCGGCAGCGAGCAAGGCCGGACGGTCATGCCATAGGGTCATGACAGCCTCGACGAAGCACCGCGCCGCACTCTTCTACTAGGGAGGGAAGGCCGATTTTTTTTGGTGGAGCCGAGGGGAGTCGAACCCCTGACCTCAGCAGTGCGATTGCTGCGCTCTCCCAACTGAGCTACGGCCCCGAACCTTGGGATCACCGCGCGGGCGAAGCGACCATCGGCGGCGCCGCGGATAGTGTTCGCCGCCCCTGTCCTTGTCAAGCGTGATCGGAAGCGAAGAGCGCTCAATGACTTGCGGCTTCCTGTGACGGTCATTAGGTTGAGCGCCGGCCTTACCCCTCTTGGAGTTGGAGCTCGATGGTCGCCCTCTTCCAGCTGATCGACACCGTGATCAACATCTATATCTGGCTGCTGATCATCTGGGCGGTGCTCAGCTGGCTGGTCGCCTTCAATGTGGTGAACACGAGCAATCGCCTCGTCTATCTGGTGGGCGACTTCCTCAACCGCATCACCGAACCGGCGCTGCGGCCGATCCGGCGCGTGATGCCCGACCTGGGCGGCATCGACATCTCGCCGATGATCCTGATCTTGCTCCTGCTCTTCCTGCGCAACCTGCTCTTCTACGACATCCTCCCCGCCATGCTGTGATGACTGCCTGGCGTATCGTGTCGAAGGGACTGGAATTGAATGTGCGTCTGCAGCCAGGCGCACGGCAGGCGGGGGTCGAGGGTCTGGAGCGCCTGGCGGATGGCACTCAGGTCCTCAAGGTCAAGGTTACCGCCCCGCCGGAAGACGGCAAGGCCAATGCCGCGCTCGTGGCGCTGCTGGCAAAGAGCTGGAAGTTGCCGAAACGCGACCTCGAGCTGATCGCCGGGCACAAGGCACGCAACAAGACGCTCTTGCTGCGGGGCGACGGCAAGGCTCTTCACCGTCAGCTTGCGCAACTCTATCCGGAGAGCACCTGAAGCGCCGCTTCAGCGTCGGACGGGAAACCAAAGCCGACGCATTCCGGCTGGCCCTCGCAACGGCGGCCAGCATGATGACAAGAAATCTGAAAGACACTGGGAGATGTCCATGAACGTCAGCAAGCATGCGGAGAAGATCATTGACGGAAAGGCCTTCGCCGCCACTCTGCGCGAGAGGATTCAGGCAGCCGTCTCGCAGATCACCGCCCGAGATGGCTTGATCCCGGGGCTTGCGGTCGTGCTGGTGGGCGAGGATCCGGCCAGCCAGGTCTATGTCCGCAACAAGGCCAGGCAGACCAAGGAAGCAGGCATGGCCTCCTTTGAGCATCTCCTGCCGGAAAGCACCGGCCAGGACGAACTGCTGGCGTTGGTGGAGCGTCTCAACCGCGATCCCGCCGTGCACGGCATTCTGGTGCAGCTGCCGCTGCCGCAGCAGATCGATTCCGCTGCGGTGCTCGATGCGATCGATCCGGCCAAGGATGTCGACGGCTTCCATGTCATCAACGCCGGTCGACTGGCGAGCGGTCAGGCGGCCCTCGTGCCCTGCACGCCGCTCGGCTGCCTCATGCTTCTGAAAGACCGCCTGGGAGACCTCTCGGGGAAGCGTGCGGTGGTGGTCGGCCGCTCCAACATCGTCGGCAAGCCCATGGCGCAGCTTCTGCTGGCCGAGAACTGCACCGTCACCGTGGCCCACAGCCGTACCGGCGACCTGCCGGCCATATGCCGCCAGGCGGATATCCTGGTCGCCGCCGTGGGCCGCCCGGAGATGATTCGGGGCGACTGGATTGCGCCCGGCGCCACCGTGATCGATGTCGGCATCAATCGCGTGGAGGGACCGGACGGCAAGCATCGCCTCGTCGGCGACGTGGCTTTCGAGGAGGCGGCTGAAGTGGCGGGGGCCATCACGCCGGTACCAGGTGGTGTCGGCCCCATGACGATCGCCTGCCTGCTCGCCAATACCCTGACGGCCGCCTGTCGCGCACGGGGGCTGCCGGAGCCGGATCTGATCAAGCAGAGCTGACGCGGCTTCGGCAAAAGTTTAAGGATATTTGTACGGATCACTGCAGCCTGAGATCGCCTCGCGCTCCAGGCCGTTGCAGTTCGCTTCCAGGGGGATGGGCCGGTGGCCAGCATCGCAATCATCGGAGCCGGATTTCTCGGCCTCTCCTCCGCCTACTGGTTGAGGCGCGACGGTCATCAGGTCACCCTCTTCGATCCGCAGGGGGCGGCCGGCGGCGCTTCCTTCGGCAACGCCGGCACCTTCGCAACCTATGCCTGTATTCCGGTCAATAACCCCGGCGTCTTTCGGGATTTCCACCGCTATCTCTTCTCCGCCCGAAGTCCCTTCCGCCTGCGTCTCGGCTACCTGCCGCGGCTCACTCCATGGCTGCTGCGCTTTCTCCTGAGTTCGACCCCCAGCCGCTACGAGCAATCCGCTGAGGCTCTCTCGCAGCTTCTGGCACGGGCCTACGCGGGCTATGAGGATCTCATCCGCGAAGCCGGTCTCGAGCATTTCCTCTGCCGCCGGGGGGCGCTCTATCTCTACTCAAGCAGGCGCGGCTACGAAGCGGCCGAGGCGGCGCTCGCCCTGCGCCGCAAACTCGGGGTCCAGCTGGAGATCCTGGCGCCGCAGGCGCTGCAAGAACTGGAGCCGGAGCTGGCAGCAATCTTTCATCGCGCCGTGCGCTTTCGCGATACTTGGCATCTGCTGGACCCGGCAGGCTTTCTGACCGCGCTTCAAGACTGGCTGGTGTCCAGGGGCATGCAGCTGGAAAGGGAAGCGGTCGACAGGCTGGAACCTCGAAAGGAGGAGGTCCGGCTCCTGACCCCCGGAGGCGCTCACTCCTTCGATCGGGTCGTGGTGGCCGCCGGTGCTTTTTCCGGTAAGTTTGCCCAGCAATGCGGCGACCCCATCCCCCTCGATACGGAACGCGGCTATCACGTCACCTTCCGCGGCGGCGAAGGCCTGGTGTCACGCCCGGTCGGCTGGGCGGAGCGCGGCTTCTACATGACACCGATGTCCGGCGGCCTGCGCGCCGCCGGCACGGTGGAACTTGCCGGCCTGGCGGATCGCAAGCATCCAGCCCTGCTCGAGCTGCTGCGCTATTCAGCCCAACGCGCATTGCCGCGGCTGCCGCAAGCAGGGGAAAGCTGGCTCGGCTTTCGCCCCACTCTGCCCGACGGCCTGCCGGTTCTGGGGCGCTCCAGCACCAGTGCGCGCGTGCTCTATGCCTTCGGCCATCAGCACATCGGCTTGACCCTGGGCGGCCTGAGCGGCCGCCTCATCGCCGATCTTATTGAGGAACGGCCGCCGCTGCTGGACCTTTCGGCCTGCTCGCCGCAGCGCTTCCGTCGATCTGCTCCATCTATTTGATAAATCGGATTCACGCCTTTTATCTGAACGCCGAAGTGGGTTCAGACAAAAGGCGATCCGGTCTAAGCCATCGCGCTGAAGGCGACCTCAGCACTACTCCATCACAATCCTGGGCGCTGCGCGTCGGGCACCTTCGAGCTTGGCCTCTACCTTGCGTGCGATCTCGAGGTAGGCCTGGGCATGAGGACTGTCGGGCTTGGTCACCACGATCGGTCGCCCCGAATCCGCCGTCTCGCGGATCTCGATGTCCAGCGGGATTTCACCCAGCAGGTCGACGCCCAGCTTGCGGGCCTCCTGTACTGCGCCGCCGTGGCCGAAGATGTGGGCCTCATGACCGCAGTTGGGGCAGACATAGAGACTCATGTTCTCGATGATGCCCAGGACCGGCACATCGACCTTGCGAAACATGTTGAGGCCCTTGCGGGCGTCGATCAGGGCAATGTCCTGAGGCGTCGAGACGATCACGGCGCCGGAAAGCGGAACCTGTTGCGCCATGGTGAGCTGGGCATCGCCGGTGCCAGGTGGCATGTCGACGACCAGCACGTCGAGTTCGCCCCAATCGACATCGCGCAGCATCTGCGAAAGCGCCGACTGCACCATCGGCCCGCGCCAGATCATCGGCGTATCCTCGGCCACCAGAAATCCCATGGACATCACCTTCACGCCATAGTTTTCCATCGGCTTCAGGATCTTGCCATCGGTGGAGGTGGGGCGACCGCCGATGCCCATCATGCGCGGCTGGGAAGGCCCGTAGATGTCGGCGTCGAGCATCCCCACGCGCAGTCCCAGGCTCGCAAGCCCCAGCGCGAAATTTACCGCCGTCGTGGACTTCCCCACCCCGCCCTTGCCGCTGGCCACTGCGACAATATGCTTCACCCCCGGCACCAGCGCCCGGCGGCTGCCGGGACCGGCGGCCTGCTGCTGCGCCGGGCCGGCCGTTCTCGCCGCCGATGGCGCACCACCGGAAGCCGGAGCCCCAGCAGGACCCGAGCTCTGGGCCGTCAGCACGGCCGTGACCGAGAGCACGCCCGGCACATTGGCCGCCGCCTGCTCGGCCTCCTTCCGCAGCGGCTCCAGGTGGGGCCCGCGCCGGGGATCCACCTCGATCGCGAAGCCGACGTTGCCGTCCCGCAGCACCAGGCCGCTCACCATCTCGCTGCTGATTATGTCCTTGCCGCTGTCCGGGTCACGAACCTTGCTCAGTGCGTCGCGGATCTGGGCTTCGGTGGGACGGGTCATGCTTGCAATCCCCTTATCATGCAATATCTTCGGAGCTTCCGGCAGCAAATCACGTCGTGCAGGCCATACTGCAATGATATAGGGTGGCGCCGGCCCGTTTGTACAGCAGCCGGGTTTACAGCGACAGGAATTGGGAGTTTAGAGTATGCCTTGGCAATCCGGCGGCAGCGGCGGCGGCGGCCCCTGGGGCGGAGGAGGCTCCGGCAACACCGGCGGGCCCTGGGGCCAGGGCGGTGGTGGCGGGGGCGGCGGCGGCTTCGGCGGCCAGCGCCCTCCCGATCTGGAGGAAATGATACGTCGCGGCCAGGAGCGCCTGAAGAGTTCCGTACCGGGCGGCTTTGGCGGTGGTCGCGGCATTCTGGTGGCGATCGCGGCGATCCTCGTCCTCTGGATGCTGTCCGGTTTCTATCGGGTGCAGCCGGATGAACAGGGCGTCGTTCTCCGCTTCGGCGAGTGGGTTCAGACGACCGAACCCGGCCTCAACTGGCATCTGCCCTATCCGATCGAATCGGTCATCACGCCTTCGGTCGAGGCCATCAACTCAATCGAAATCGGCTATCGCAGTTCGGCCGCAGGCACCGGCGCGCCGGCTCGTGACGTGCCCGAAGAAAGCCTGATGCTGACCGGCGACCAGAACATCATCGATATCGACTTCTCCGTCTTCTGGAAGATTTCCGATGCCGGCCAATACCTCTTCAACATCCGCGAGCGCGAAGCCACCGTGAAGACGGCGGCCGAGGCGACGATGCGCGAGGTCATCGGCCGCACCGACATTCAGCGGGCGCTGACCGAAGCGCGCCAGAACATCGAGATCGATACCCGTGACCTGCTGCAGGACCTGATGAACGAGTATGAAGCGGGCATCGAGATCACCCAGGTGCAGCTGCAGCAGGTGCAGCCGCCGCAGCAGGTGATCGACGCCTTCAACGACGTGCAGCGCGCCCTGCAGGACCGCGACCGCCTCCGCAACGAGGCGGAGGCCTACCGCAACGATATCCTGCCCCGCGCTCGCGGTGATGCTCAGCAGATCATTCAGGAAGCCAACGCCTACCGCGAAAGCATCATCAACGAGGCCGAGGGTGAGGCACAGCGCTTCCTGAGTGTTTACGAGGCCTATCTCGAGGACCCGCAGGTCGCCACGCGCCGCATGTATCTCGAACCATGCAGCAGGTCCTGGGCAACACCAACAAGGTCATAATGGGCAATGGGACGGAAGGTGTCGTGCCGTACTTGCCGCTGAACGAACTGCAGCGCCGGATGCCTGGCGCCACCAGTGCAGAACGCTAGACGAGGAGATTGATTCATGAATTCACGTCTGGTCGTTCCACTGCTGATCCTTCTCGGCGCCATCGTCATTCTTGGCTTGTCGTCACTCTTCACGGTGCATCAGTCACAGCAGGCGTTGGTCCTCCAGTTCGGTGAACCGCGACGCGTCATCACGGAACCGGGGCTCAAGTTCAAGATCCCCTTCATTCAGAATGTCATCACCTACGAACGTCGCATTCTGAACCTGGATCCGCCGACCCAGCGGGTGCTGCTGACCGACCAGCGACCGCTGCTGGTCGACTCCTATGCTCGCTATCGCATCGTCGATCCGCTGCGTTTCTACCAGGCGGTACGCACCGAGGCGACGGCGGCCAATCGCCTGGACAACATCGTCAACGCCACGATGCGCGGCGTGCTCGGCAATGCGACCCTTGGGTCCCTGCTCTCGGATGATCGTGTCGCGATCATGAATGAGATCCGCACCCAGGTGAACGAGGAGGTCGAGCGCTTCGGCATCGATATCGTCGACGTGCGGATCCGGCGTTCCGATCTGCCGGACGAGACCGGGCAGGCGGTCTACGAGCGGATGCAATCCGAGCGTGAACGGGAAGCGGCCGAGTTTCGGGCTCAAGGCTTCGAGCAGGCCCAACGCATCCGCGCCAGCGCCGATCGCGAGGCTCGGGTGATCCGCGCTGAGGCCACACGGGAAGGGCAGATCCTTCGCGGGCAGGGTGAAGCCAGTCGAACCAGCACCCTCAGCGCCGCCTTCGGCACCGACAGCGACTTCTTCGAGTTCTATCGCTCGATGGAAGCCTACGAAGAGGCCATCGCCGGCGACAACAGCTTGCTGGTGCTGCCCCCGGACAGCGAGTTCTTCCGTCATTTCAATGGCGTGGACGGAGCGCCTCCACAGGCCGCGCAGCTGCCGGATGAGGCAGCGGCAGTTCTCCCGGGCGCGAGGGGAACTGGCCAAGGGGTGATTGGCGAGGAAGTGACTGGCGAACCGGATGCCAACGAAGCCCCGGCTGCGAGCAACTGACAGCCTCTTTGCCACCCTCCCACGGCTCGCACGGTCAGTGGCTGTTGAGTGATCGAGCGCCAGGGTAGTGACGTGACGGATCTCCTTACTGCCTTGGCGCTCGTTCTTGTCATCGAGGGGCTGCTGCTTGCGGTAGCGCCCAATGTACCGCAGAGGATTCTGTTGATGCTTGCCCAGATCCCGCATTCGGTACTACGCCGCGGGGGCTTGGCGGCAATGGCATTGGGCACCTTCTTCGTCTGGCTGCTGCGCGGCTGAGCCGAGGCCGAGCACGCTCAGACAGCTCGCCCTTTGTGCCACGGCCGGAGGGCGCTAAACTCTGCCGATCGAGGATCATCCAAGGCCGGGGCGACAACACCGGCTCACAGGAGAGGCAGAGCAGGCGTGATGCAGCACCGAGTCTTCCGGCAGAGGCCGTTCTTCAAGATCTATGCTCACGGAGTCGGGACGGCCGATCTGGGAGCCACCCGATGCGGCTGGCGACGCCTCCTGCTCGTCTGGCTGCTTGCCCTCGCCTTCCTGGGGAGTGCGGCCAGTGCCCAGGCGCGAAACACGCCGGACAGCTTTGCCGATCTCGCGGAAAGGCTCTTGCCGATCGTCGTCAACATTTCGACCACTCAACTGCTGGAGGGCGCGCCTGAAGGCGATGCCTTCGAGGACCTCTTCCGCGAGTTCTTCGAGCGCAGGGGTGGAGACGACATGCCTTCCATTCCGCCGCAGCGCCGCCAATCCTCCCTCGGGTCCGGCTTCATCATTGGTCCCGAAGGCTACATCGTCACCAATCATCACGTGGTGGAGGGTGCTGATGAGATCACCATCCGCCTGCACGACAACACCGCACTGCAAGCTGAAATCATCGGTAGCGATGACAAGACCGACCTCGCCCTTCTAAAGGTCGAGAATGGCGCACCGCTACCCGCTGCCGTCTGGGGCGACAGCGACCGAGCGCGGGTCGGCGACTGGGTGCTGGCTGTCGGCAACCCCTTTGGCCTCGGCGGAACGGTGACGGCGGGCATCATCTCCGCGCGCCAGCGGGACATCAATGCCGGCCCCTATGACGACTTCCTGCAGACCGATGCCTCGATCAATCGGGGCAATTCCGGCGGTCCCACCTTCAACATGGATGGTGAGGTGATCGGCGTGAATACCGCCATCTTCTCGCCGTCGGGCGGTTCCATCGGTATTGGCTTCGCCATCCCTTCCAGCATGGCGCGCGGCATCATCGACAGCCTGCGTGAATTCGGGGAGGTACGGCGCGGCTGGCTGGGCGTGCATATACAAACCCTTACGGAGGAGCTTGCAGAAGGTCTGCGTCTACCCGATGCCAATGGCGCGCTGGTGGCCTCCGTGGTCGCCAACTCTCCGGCCGACACCGCAGGCATTCAGCAAGGGGACGTCATCCTGGAGTTCGATGGACGTGCCGTAAGCGAGATGCGGCGCCTCCCGCGGATGGTTGCGGAGACGCCGATCGGCCGGACGGTGGAGGTGACCGTCTGGCGGCGTGGTGAAAGGCAGAAGGTGGAGGTAGACCTCGGGTTGCTGAACGAGGAAGTTGCCGCCGCGCTGCCACAGCCCGAGGTAGTCCCTGGTCCGGAGCAGAGGATCGAGGACCTGGGCCTTACCTTGAGCGGACTCAGCGACGAACTGCAGCGACGTTTTCAGATCGATCCCGACGCCGAGGGCGTGGTCGTCACGGAAGTCGATCCCGTCAGCGATGCGGCAGAGCGGGGTCTGCGCGCGGGCGACGTGATTGTCGAGTTAGACCAGGAGCCGGTCACCACGCCCGAGGAGGTCCGCCACCACCTGGAGCGAGCCCGTGAAGAAGGCTATCGGGTGGTCACGCTATTGGTCCTGCGCAACGGCGAGTACCAATGGATCGCCTTGCGGATCGGCTAGCGGACCGCAGCAGTCCGGTAGTGCGGGGAGCGGCGCAGGGTCGCCAGCCGGATCGTTCCATCTTGATCCGTCAGCGCCCCGCGCAGCCTGCGGCAGTCCATGGCTGCTGTCCCATGGGCCTGGCTTACTTCGTCGCCGGCGCCTCCTCGTAATGACGAGGGGTGAACTGCGGGCACCGCCGCACA
>Ga0079225_10002340_pt1 | contig 10866 bp, 9 predicted proteins | sample Poulit2012_FD_76344 | JGI IMG/M metagenome (GOLD analysis project Ga0079225, IMG submission 76344) | Agricultural soil microbial communities from Georgia to study Nitrogen management - Poultry litter 2012 | ecosystem: Environmental > Terrestrial > Soil > Agricultural land | place: USA: Georgia...
CTTTTTAAAGGCTTATTTGGGGTGCCCTTTTTTAAAATAAGTCTTTCTGTAGTCTCTGGATATTTATTAGGAATATTTACCTACAAATCTAACTTATTTCTTGACATCTTTATAGCTGGCTTTATACAAATTATACTAGATATTTGATATAATAATAATGATATAGCATTTTTCTGTATTAAATTTAGAGAAAGTGGGATGCGAATCATTTATGGAAAAAAAATTAGTCGCAATAGATTTAGATGGCACGACACTCAATAACCATTCTCAAGTCACTAAAGAAACCGAAACGGCTATAAGTAAAGTAATTGAACAAGGACACATTGTTTCTATTGTTACCGGACGTCCCTTTCGAACTAGTCAGCAGTTCTATAAACAATTAAAATTGAATACTCCGATTGTGAACTTTAATGGAGCTTGGTGCCACCATCCGAATGATTACAATTGGGAAAATGGGTATCACAAGCGTTTAGACCGTGATATTGCTTTGTCATTACTGCCATTAAAAAGATTTCACATCGTTAAACTGATTTCAGCAGAATCTAGAGATAATGTTTATGTTGATCGTTTAGACGATGAATCTTACAGTATGGGCTCTCCCTTAGGAAATGTCTCTACTCTTCCCTTTACAGAAGAACGCTTACAAGAATCGCCAACTTCTGTAAACGTCTTTGCTGCAGAAGAAAACTTTATCCCCTTTTTACAAGATCGTATCATTGAACGGTATGGAGATGAGATAGAAGTACGAACTTGGGGTGGACCAACACCCACCTTAGAAATTGTAGCTGCCGGGATTCAAAAAGCTATGGGCGTAGAAGAAATCGCGAATTATTACAATATTGCTCAAGAAAACATTATTGCTTTTGGAGACGAAGCGAATGACTATGAAATGATTCAATATGCTGGCCGGGGTGTAGTTATGAAAAATGGTATTGAAGGCTTAAAAGAAATCGCTGATGATATTACACCATACACAAATCAGGAAAATGGATTAGCAAGATACTTAACGAACTATTTTGATTTAACGATTTAACATAAAAAACTCGTCACACGTTAAAGTGACGAGTTTTTTTAAACTTTATATGAGTTTTTTAACAAATTGAATCAATTACGCAGCTTCTGCGATTTTATCATCCAACGGTTGTCCAATTTTCTTCGAAAAGAATTCGATTAATGGACCAGCAAAGAAACCGGTAATTACTGTTGAAATTCCAACAGGGCCTCCAAGTAACCATGCAGTAATCACAACAACTAAATCTTGGCCGACTCTAACGGGTGAATATCTCCAGTCAGTTTTAGCGGTTATCATTGGAGTAATTGCGTCATAAGGGGAAACCCCTAAGTCCATGTCCATATAAATAGCCACACCTAGTGCAAAAATAAGGATTGCTACAATGGTAATCAGTATTCGCACAACTAAACTCATTTGGTCAGCTTCAAAGAAATTACCAAACATGTTGTTAAAAAAGTTGACTTGGTAACCAACGAGAACCATATTATAGATTGTACCCCAACCAATCAAGTCTCGTTTCACAAAAAAGACAATGGCTAAGATAATTAAATTCACAACCAATTGATAGTTCCCTAAACTATAGCCCAGTAAGTCTGAAGCTCCTCTGTTTAAGGCTGTAAATGGGTCTAATCCCATATTCATTGTTTCACTCAGAGCCGCTCCAAAACTGATAAATGTAATTCCTAAAATCGAAATTATCGAACGTAATAAAAAATCTTTCCAATTTATTGACATATTTTTAATCTCCTTCCAAAAGTTAAATGTGTTCGAGTGTTAGACTCGTTTTATCCATTCATCTCCATTTTCGGTCAGTAAATCTTCTGCTTCAATTGGCCCAAAAGTATATGCTCGGTAATTCGGGAATTTCGGTGTAGACAATTCTTCCCAAGCTTCAACAATACTGTCTGTAATTCGCCATTGTTCTTTAATTTGTTCATAAGATGGGAAGTATTTTGGGTCCCCTGCTAAAGCATCGTAAATCAAATTCTCATATGGGTGGGGAACATAACGATCTTCAAAAGTATCTTTATCTGGTCCCATGAATGTAACTACCGGTTCATATTTATTATTCGGCTTTTTCTGATTGAGAACAATCACCATTCCTTGAGTCGGTTCAGCCATAAATGTGATTCGAGTAGCTACATCCGAATCGATTGTATCTGGTTGTTTCAATATGACATCAACCGCAGTGTAATTTTCAATTAACGCTTTTCCAGTTCTTAAATAGAAAGGAACTCCTTCCCAACGAGGATGATCGATGTTTAACTCCGCTGCCACATAAGTCTCAGTGTCACTATCGGGATCTACCTTATCCTCTTTGCGGTAACTTCGATAATTACCTGCACTATCTGCTTTATATTGGCCACGGACTACATTTTGTTCAACTTGCTCTTTCGTTAAAGTAGGGATGCTTTTTAGTACTTCTAATTTGTTCTTTTGAAGCTCTTCATTTGTTAATTCATCCGGTAACTCCATTGCAACGACCGTGAGGATTTGCAAGAGATGATTTTGGAACATATCTAAAAGTGCCCCATTTTCATCGTAATACGTACCTCTAGTCCCAATAGATAGATTTTCAGGCAATGAGATTTGAATGTTTTCTATGAACTCATTATTCCAAATCCCTTCAATTAATGGATTGTAGTATCTAGAAGCCAAGACATTTTGGATAAAGTCCATCCCTGGGAAATGATCCATGAAATAGATATCTTCTTTATCAAAAACTTTTGTAAACATTTCATAATACTCTTCAGCCGTTTCTAAACTATCTCCAAAAGGTTTCTCAATAATCACCTGATGATTTCCATCCAATTGCGTGAAATTCGCTTTATCTAAGTTATTCGTCGTTTCATCATAAATCTCAGGGGCAATTGAATAGTAATAAGTATATTCTTTTGAAGTTTCAAACTCCTTGGCGACTAATTCCAACTTTTCTCGAAGACTCTCTAAATCTTCAGGATCTGTTAAATCGGTTGTATGGTAGCGACAATGCTCTAAAAAATCACTGTCTAACTTATCATAATTCGGTCCATTCTCTACTGATTCACGTACAATTTCTTGAAACTCATCTTCGGTTAAATCAGTATTTGCCGCACCTAATAATGCGAAATTATCCGACAACAAACCTTGTTGGAACAACTGATGAATCGCTGGTAACAACATACGTGTAGATAAATCGCCAGTTGCTCCGAATAAAACCAATACGCCTCCTAATGCTTTATTTTCCATAAATATTCATCTCCTTTATTAAATTACTTGTATCTCAATACTTCTTTACAATAACATCATCTTTTAAAATAATCATTTATGACGGTTTGATTTCAAAGTTTTTCTGTAAATTTCATTGTAAAACAAAAAAGAGCTCCGAATTTAATCGGAGCTCTTTTGTATTTTGAGCGATTAAAGATTTTAGCGAAATCATTTAATCCATGTCTTAAATTTATTCAGTTACTGGTTCTTCAGCTAACAACTCAATTGCGTGCCAGCCGTATGTGCTTGGGTCAGCACCTGGAACTGAATCGTGTGACCAGTTAGATACACGGTTGTTAACTAATTGTAATTCTGTTCTCCAGAATGTAGGAATAGAAACTGCTTCATCCATGAAGTACTCTTGCCATTCGTGGAAGACGCCTATACGCCATTCTGTATCGAATCCTTCTTGTGAAAGCATGTCAGCCATGTACTCGTTGTTTTCTTCACTCACGAAACGTGGGAAGTTAAACGCTGCTGTTTCACCATATAGACCATCTGGAGTTGGGTCTGAACCAACACCCCATCCACCTTCGTGAACATCGATTGCTGGGTCATCCGCTTGTACTCGGTCATAGAATGCGTTTGTTTCATGTAGACGTCCTTCAAGTAACTGAACATCTAATCCAATATCATTCCATGCTTGTACGAAGTATAGAGCAATTGGTTCTGCTGCATCAGAGTTCGCACGTGCTGCATAGTTAATGGTTAATTTCTCACCATTTGGATCTTCACGTAATCCGTCACCATCAACGTCAACATATCCAGCTTCATCTAATAATTCTTCAGCTTTTTCTGGATCATGCGGGTATCCTTCAACGTCTGGGTTAAAGAATTCACCGAAGTTTGGAACGATATGTGATGTAGCTCTGTAACGTAATCCATTGTAGAACTCAGCACCTACTGAATCAATATCTAAAGCGTATCCCATTGCTTGACGTAATGATTTATCTGCCATTTTAGCGTCTGGGTTATATACGTTTTTCTCTCCGTCCCACTCACCAACTTTGAATGAGATGTAGTCGTAAGATTGACCAGGTGATCCTAAAGTAGTGTATCCTGGAATACCATCCGCAAATGAGTCATACTGGTTTGTTGGCATATTCCATGTAACATCGAAGTCACCGGATCTCAATGCTTCAACGATACCAGATGTAGGGACACGCTCAACAATGATACGGTCAATGTTTGGAGCACCTTCAAAGTATTCATCGAATGCTTCATATTCAACGGATTCACCAGCATTAATATTCGCCACTTTGAACGGTCCAAATCCAATTGGATTTTCACGTACTTCTGGTGCTGATTCTAATTCGTCTACCGGAATATCTCCTAAGTAATGACGAGGTGATGCATACGCCCAAACTCCTCCACCAGCTTGTAAGATGGCTGGTCCTTGAGGTTCAGTGTATTGAATTTCCAATGTATAATCATCAATTTGACGTAAACCAGAAATTGTGTCAGCTTCTCCAGCTTTAAATTCAGGCATTCCTTCAATCGCTTGGAAAGCTTCACTGTAACGAACCCCTGTATAATCTGGGTGTCCAACAATTTCGTGAGCAAACACGATATCGTCTACAGTTACCTCTTCACCGTCATGCCATTTAACGCCTTCTTGTAAAGTAAGAGTTACAACGTTTGATTCTTCATCAAACTCCATACTTGCGGCGCCATCAGCCCATTGGTAGTTCTCGTCTTGACGTAGAACTGAACCATACATAGGACCCATCAATTGAGAGTCTAAGTTAATTCCATAGTACTCCATATTGAAGATTCCTGGGAACGCTGAGTCTGCAACCATTGCAACTCGTAAAGTTCCTCCATCAATCGCTTCTCCTTCGTTTTCAACTACCGCTTCAAACTCAGGTAAATCAGATCCACCATCCGTTTCGCCATTTTCAACCTCAGTAGCTTCTCCACCGTTACCAGTAGCTGCTTCATCAGTATCAGTACCAGTGTCTCCACCACATGCTGCAAGTAGCATTGCTACTGCCGCTGAACTAGCAAGTAGTCCATATTTTCTTTTCAGTGACATATGACTTCTCCCCTTTTAATATAGGTATATTTTATCCCAGTCTTTGTTTTGCGTCTGACGAACGTTTTAATGCTTGTCCGACGTAGTTTATACACAGCATCAACACTAGGATTAAAGTTGATGCAGGTAGCCAAACCCAAGGTCTATTCTCCAAGTTAAATGGAGTTGTTGCTGCACTGACTAGTCGTCCTAAACTCGGTGTTTGATCTGGAAGACCATAGCCCAAGAATGTAAGACCCGTTTCCAGTCCAATATTCCCTGCATAAGAAAGGATTAATTGAACCATAATCAGTGACGTTAAATTTGGTAACATTTGCTGGAGGATGATTTTCCAAGTTGGTGTACCCATTGTCTTAGAAGCACTGATATAATCTAATCGAGATTCAGAAAGTGCTTTACTACGTACAATTCGGGCGTAACCGGTCCAAGCAAATATACTCATAATAAATATGAAACTTGTAATCGTTTGTTCAGGGACAATCACCAAGAATACAATGATGATCATTGTCGTTGGTAATGTCATAACAAAATCTGTAACTCGCATAATAATATTATCGGTCATTCCACCGTAGTACCCAGCAATCAAACCTAAAGTGATTCCTATTACAGCAACAATGGTTGTTACTGCCATCGCAATTAATACGGAGTTACCAGCGGCTAAGAACAACTGGTGGAAAATATCTCGTCCACCTTCATCTGCTCCTAAAAGCAGGGTCTTTTCTCCGTTCCAAGCATCTACAACTAAGTCCCAGCTAAATTCTACCGGTTCAGCGAAGTGGCGTAAAATATCCACTTGCATGACCTCGCCAGCGTCTAATCTGATATACCAAATCAGTGTAGTGATTAAGAATAGAGCGATAATACCTAAAGCGAATAAGGCAACTTTATCTTTTTTAAATTCACGAATGATTACCGAGAAGCCCATTGGTGGCTTAGAGTCAGTAGCTTGTTCACTAGCTGTCTCGGTATTCACTGTTCTTTCAATTTCTTCTTTTTCTTTCATAAAATTTTCTCAGTCCTTTATTTTTTCTAATAGTTAATCAATTCGAATTCGTGGGTCGACTAAGCTCAAGACAATATCAGATACAAGGGATCCAATAATTGCAATCACTCCGTAAAGCAATACCAGGGTAATAACGACGGAGTAGTCACGACCTGTTATTGATGTAATGAACAGATCACCCATTCCATTAAATGCGAAGATTCGTTCAATAAAGACCGAACCATTCAATAATCTAGAAAAAATAAAACCTATTGAGGACGCAATTGGTAAGAAAGCATTTCTGAAAATGTGTCTAGAATAAATTTTTCCTTCTGGAACACCTTTCGATCGAGCTGTTCTTACGTAGTCTTGCGTTTTTGCATCGATGACTTCATTACGTAAAGTTTGCGTTGTAGATGCTGTTCCTAATACCCCTCCAGTGAAACCTGGTAAAAGTAATCGGTAGAACATATCCCAATAGTAGGCGGCTGTACCCGCAGGTAATGTTGGACTAACCGAACCACGTGTCGGGAACCATCCTAAACGGTATCCGAAAATATAAACCATTAATAATGCAAGAACGAAAGTAGGAATTGCGAAACTGACATAGTTATAAACCATAACAATTCGGTCAAACCAACTATCGTTGAACCGACCTGCAAACACTCCAAATGGTAATGCAATAGCATACGTGAAGAATGTTGAAACGAGCCCCAAGCGTAAAGAGTTCGCTGCACGACTTCCAATTAAAGTTGTAACTGGAACTTGTTGTGCGTAACTCTTACCAAAATCACCTTGGAAAATGTTTCCTAACCATCTAAAGTATTGAACCGGTAGTGGATCATTCCACCCTGCAGCTTCTCTTAATGCTTCTAATTGTTGTGGATCAATATTAGGATCCAATTGACCAGTAAATGGATCCCCCGGCATAAAGTGAGCAACCGTAAATACAATTAAACTCAAAATAAATATTTGGGGAATCATGAGTAGAAGTCTTCGTACTACTGTTTTCCACATATTAATTTCCCCCTTCATTTTGTCCAGAAACAAGAGTGTTTGAAGAGTTTTCATTCGGATTTAATGCAACAAAGTGATTTTCTTCATAAGGTTGTAAATCGTAAACTCTACCTTTTTCATCATAATAATGAATTTCTTGTTCTTGATACTCACGTTCGACCGCTTGACGTTCCGCTTTATGTTGATCACGGTTCAATGGATCGATTTGTGGAATAGCAGATAATAAGCGTCGTGTATAAATATGTTGTGGATTATTGAATATTTTCTCTTTTGATCCACGTTCAACAAAACGACCACGGTGCATAATTGCAATATCATCAGCCATGTGTTGTACGACACTTAAATCGTGGGAAATAAATAGGTAACTTAATCCATATTCTTTTTGAATTCGTTTCATAAAGTTTAAAACTTGTGCCTGTACTGATAAGTCTAATGCTGAAGTAGGCTCATCCGCAATAATCAATTTTGGATCACTTGCTACAGCACGAGCGACACCAATACGTTGTCTTTGTCCACCAGAGAATTCGTGTGGATAACGATAAATCGCATCTTCGTTTAACCCTACAATTTCGAGTAAGCGTACAATTTCGTCTCGCTCTTCTTTTTCTGTATAGTTAAAATAATTACGCATTGGTTCTGCAATAATATCTCTGATTCGTTTTTTAGGATTCAATGATGAAGTTGAATCTTGGAAAATCATTTGAATATCTTTATTATAATTACGATATTTCTCATTTCGGTTTCTTGCTTTATTTGTTACATTGACACCTTCATAAATAACATGGCCGTCTGTAACATCTTCTAGCCCAATGATTGCTTTACCAATCGTTGTTTTACCAGAACCAGATTCACCAACAAGTCCGTAAGTCTTACCTTCCTCGATGACCATGCTTACACCGTCTACAGCGTAAACCCAGTCTTGTATCGTATTGAAAATTCCTCCGCGAATCGGAAAATGAACTTTTAAATTGTCTAATTCTAAAAATGACATGACTATTCTTCCTCCCCTTCAAAGTGGAAATATTTCCAACTATTTCCTCTTACTTTATGGTTCGGAGCAATTTCCTCTAATTGAGGATCGTCATCAAAAGCTTCATCTGGAATCCATGGAATACGATCTCTAAATCGATCTCCAGTACGAGGTAAGTTTTGTAAAGATGGGACAGTCCCTTGAATCACGTGTAACTCATCATCACCATCTAATTCATTTGGAATTGAATTCAATAGAGAGCGAGTGTAAGGATGTTTTGGTTCTGTAAATAATACATCCACCGGTGCTTCTTCTACAATTTGACCAGCATACATTACAGCGACTCGATCTGCTGTTTCAGCCACTACACCCAAGTCGTGCGTAATTAAAATGATTCCTGAGTTTGTTTCATCTTGAATGTCATTCATTAAATCAAGAATTTGTGCTTGGATTGTAACATCTAAAGCTGTTGTAGGTTCATCAGCAATGATGATTGGCGGTTTATTTGCTAATGCAATAGCAATTACGACACGTTGACGCATACCACCTGAAAGTTCGTGTGGATATTGTTTTACTGTTCTTTGAGGATTAGGAATCCCTACTTGATCTAGTAACTCAAGCACACGTGCTTTTCTTTCATTTTCATTTAATGATGTATGATAAACTAACGATTCTTCAATCTGTCTACCTACTGTCATCACTGGGTTCAGTGAACCGAGCGGATCTTGGAAAATCATACCAATATCATTCCCGCGGATACGGTTATATAACTTAGTATTTAAATTTGTAAGGTCTAATCCGTTGTATAAGATTTCACCTTTTATTTGCGTATTATTTGGATCATGCAATCCAATAATTGCTGTGGCTAAGGTTGATTTCCCTGAACCAGACTCACCTACAATGGCAAGTATTTCATTTTCTTTTAATGTGAGTGATACATCATCAACAGCGTTGTGATATACATCTCCGAATCGGAAACCAACTTCTAAATTGTTTATTTCTAATAATGTTTCTTCGGTTGCCACTACTACTAACCTCCTATGCATTTTGTCGATCAAGTATTTCATAATTAAGTTAAAAATTAGAATCCTCTAATATTCGAGTGAAAAGGCTTGAGAACAAAACGCAATACCAACACTTGCTATGTTTTTTTAACAAGTTAAGTATTATAATATAGTATTAAATTAAAAAATCAAGTCTTTTTCTCATTTTATTTTCATTTTAACTAATTTTTTATTAATTATGAATGATTTTCTTATTTTAAACTTTTGTTTTGATGTATTCAACAGCTTTTCCGACTGTTGTAATTTGTTCCGCAGTTTCGTCAGAAATTTCTTCGTCGAATGCATCTTCCATTTCCATAACTAGTTCTACAATATCTAGTGAATCAGCACCTAAATCATCTTGAAAACTTGTATCATAGGTTATTTTATCTTCGTCAACACCAAGTCTATTAACAATAATGGCTTTAATATTTTCAAAAATTTCTTGTTCCGTCATTTCAGCCACCTCCTCATTTCTACATAGTATTATCTAAGCAATATTTTTGTCAAACATACTTAAATTTTTCATTTAAATTTAACTTATCTAAAAAAATATTGATAGGTATTATTCTAACGCAATCTTTATCTGATTTCCATACTTTTCACAGATTTTCGGTTAAATACCTCTCATTTTCTTTGTTTTTTCTCATAATTCACTTATTTATAAACAGATTCGAATTCTTGTACAATATCTTCTATTACATTGGATTGTAAAATTTCACGGGTTTGTCGTAGTGAGTGAAAGACAGCCTCTTGATCTGTAGAACCATGTGTTTTTATAACAGGTGCTTTAACCCCGAATAAAATGGCTCCTCCAAATTTCGAATAGTCCAGTGCATCACGAACACTTTTTAGGTTCTCTTTTAATAAAAGAGCGCCCATTTTGCTTTTCGCTCCACCTTCTTTAATCGAATTCATCAGAATCTTCATGATAGTTTTGGCTGTTCCTTCCATTGATTTCAATACAGCATTTCCTGTAAAGCCATCCATGACTAAAACATCCGCTACCCCTTCAAACAAATCACGAGCTTCTCGATTTCCAACGAATTGGATATTGTCATTTTCTTTTAATAAATCAAACGCAGCTTTTGTCGTTTTGTTCCCTTTGTTATCTTCTGTTCCGTTATTTAACAAAGCAACTGTTGGATTAGCTACTTTATTGACATATTCAGCATAAAATGACCCGATAGTTGCAAATTGATCAATATTTTCTGGTTTCGCATCCGCATTGGCGCCTAAATCTAATACAACCATTTTTTCTCTTTCTTCATTAAGAGTCATAATGGTGGCCATTAAAGCTGGACGATCGATTCCTCGAATACGACCGACGATTAAAGTTCCTGCTGCTAATAATGCTCCAGTATTTCCAGCTGAAAATAAAGCATCATTCTCGCCGTCTTTTACCGACTGAGCCGCAAGTACCATAGAAGCCTCTTTTTTTCGGCGAATGGAACGGACGGGGTCATCGTCGCCTTCTATTTTTTCTGTAGTATGGACAATTTCAATATTTGGAAGTTGCTTTGACATATATTTATTCATTTCATCTTCATGTCCATA
>Ga0079225_10002343_pt1 | contig 10866 bp, 11 predicted proteins | sample Poulit2012_FD_76344 | JGI IMG/M metagenome (GOLD analysis project Ga0079225, IMG submission 76344) | Agricultural soil microbial communities from Georgia to study Nitrogen management - Poultry litter 2012 | ecosystem: Environmental > Terrestrial > Soil > Agricultural land | place: USA: Georgia...
AATAATAAGTCTATACAATTGTTTTTAAATTTATTTGCATATTTTAATCGGACAACATCATACAATAGTAGCAATGTATAGGAATATTTTGACGGGCAGTTGCTTACATATCAATGAGGAGGGATTTTGTTGGATCGAATTGATATCTTTAAAGATATTTCAAAGCGAACGAATGGGGATGTATACTTAGGAATTGTCGGTGCGGTTCGTACAGGTAAATCGACGTTTATTAAACGATTTATGGAGCTAGTCGTTTTACCAAATATTAAAGAGGAGCACGAACGTGTACGCGCCCTTGATGAACTACCCCAAAGTGCAGCAGGTAAGACGATTATGACGACTGAACCAAAATTTGTACCGAATCAAGCTGTTACAATTGATATTGAAGAAGGTGTAGAAGTAAACGTACGACTCGTTGATTGTGTCGGTTATGCCGTAGAAGGGGCAAAAGGTTTCGAAGACGAAAGTGGTCCTCGGATGGTGCATACACCTTGGTATGATGAACCGATTCCTTTTCATGATGCAGCCGAGATTGGAACACGAAAAGTCGTACAAGAACATTCGACAATTGGAATTGTGATTACTACCGATGGAACGATTGGTGAAATTCCAAGAAGCCACTATGTAGAAGCGGAACAAAAAGTAATCGAAGAGTTAAAAGAGGTTGGAAAGCCGTTTATCGTAATTGTTAACTCTGCCCGGCCGACGGATCAAGAAACTGAATTACTTCGTCAACATTTGAAGGAAGAGCATGACGTTCCGGTATTAGCAATGAGTGTCGAGACAATGACGGAACACGACGTATTGAATGTATTGCGCGAAGCCTTGTATGAGTTTCCAGTCTTAGAGGTAAATGTTAATTTACCGAGTTGGGTGATGGTCTTAAAGGATGATCATTGGCTTAAACAAAGTTATGAAGAAGCCATTGAATCAACGGTTCGTAGCATTAAGCGTCTACGGGATGTAAGTTCAATCGTAAACGATTTTACCCAATTTGAATATATCGAAGAGGCGAAAATTTCTGCCGTATTAATGGGAGAAGGTATCGCGGAAATCGATTTATATTCGCCACAATCCTTGTATGAAGAAGTATTAAAAGAAATCGTCGGTGAAAAGATTACCGGAAAAGACCATCTACTAGCCCTTATGCAGGAGTTTACCCATGCGAAGCGAGAATATGATCAAATTGCCGGTGCATTACAAATGGTAAAGCAAACAGGCTATGGAATCGCATCTCCATCGATAGAAGATATGCAACTCGATGAACCTGAGATTATTAAACAAGGTGCCCGTTACGGCGTTCGCTTAAAAGCCGTTGCTCCATCAATTCATATGGTAAAAGTTGAAGTAGAATCAGAATTCGCACCAATTATTGGTACAGAAAAACAGAGCGAAGAACTCGTTAAATATTTAATGCAAGATTTTGAGGAAGATCCGTTATCAATTTGGAACTCTGATATTTTCGGCCGTTCCTTAAGCTCAATCGTCCGTGAAGGTATCCAAGCAAAAATTTCACTAATGCCAGAAAATGCTCGCTATAAATTAAAAGAAACATTAGAAAGAATGATTAATGAGGGTTCTGGTGGACTCATCGCTATTATTTTATAACAGCTGAAATATGCTGTTATTTATTTTTATGAAAATGCATACACCTCCTTGAAACATCGCGTTTATTCGTTTAAGATGGAAGTATATAATTAGCTAGGACAACCGATTTCGACAAAATTTCAATTATATCGTTAAAAAGTGCACAAAATTACGATAAAGTATTGAATTTTAGAACAAAGTCGGTTAATATTAGCTTTATCATCAATTAATTTGCTTTTTTACGTATAAAAGCAAGACGATTGGTGAACAAATGTATATAGCTTAAGTTATGTAATGAGTAATGCATTTCGCAAACAAAGAGGAGGTGAATGTCATGAACAAAACAGACCTAGTAAATGCAGTAGCAGAAAAAACTGAGTTATCGAAGAAAGACGCTGCTAAAGCTGTCGATGCAGTATTTGAAACTGTCATGGATTCACTAAGTGAAGGTGAAAAAGTACAAATTATCGGTTTCGGTAATTTTGAAGTACGTGAACGCAAGGCTCGTAAAGGGCGTAACCCACAAACTGGAGAAGAAATTCAAATTCCAGCGAGTAAAGTTCCAGCATTCAAAGCTGGTAAAGCTCTTAGAGATGCAGTTCGCGACTAAACAGCTACATAGAGCCTCATAAAAGCAAAAAAGGGTACATTTATGTACTCTTTTTTATTTTGAATAAAATATCTTTTTTTAAGTTACGCCTAAGCTCAAATGTATTGACAACGGTTATAAAATGGGTGATAGTAATTAAGGTGAACGTTAAATAAAAAAATATATGAATTAGTAAATGTTCTACATAAAACTATGTTATACTTAAAAGTAATATTTGATGAAGAAAGTATAGGTGGTTCGATGTGTCTTCTATCAGTAGTGAAAAACTAAGACAAAAGCTCGAAAACAAAATGTTCCATACATTTGTTGAACAACATATGAATCGACCTTTTGTCGACTCCAAAAAATTAGATATATTATCGCTACTTTTCCACAACGTTGCATTAACTAAAGAAGAAAAGTACGATCGAATGGTTTCTATTATGCTCGTACAAATCGCCCTTGATACGCACGAACGAGTAACCCTCGACAATGAACCATTATCTGAAGAGTTAGAAAGGCAATTGTCCGTACTTGCGGGAGACTATTACAGTAGTCTTTACTATAAAGTGTTAGCTGACTTAAAAGAGGTCCAATTAATTCGCGTCATTGCAAATGCAATTAAACAAATTAATGAACAAAAAATTTCCCTTTACCAATACGAACTATCAAATTGGCAAGAATTAATGGAAACTTTTATGATAATTGAAGCGAAGCTTTTTACAAATGTCGGTAAATATTATAATGTACCACCGCTTTATTTGTCTTATATAAAAGAGCTCTTACTCATTAACCGACTAGAACAAGAGAGAAAACGAATTAAAAACAATCATTTTAGCTATATAAAACAATACGTAATACGCAACCAAATGGAATTAAGCGGACCATCGATTATCGACTCAATCAATAAGGAAATTTTCGCTCATGAAAAATTAATTGAAGAATTAACGTGTGAGGTCGCGTTAACTTATCAACAAACTAGTGACAGAACGTACTATCATACAATGTTATCAGTGGTGGAAGAAGGATAAAAATGAAAGATAATCATAAGGCTGAAAAAGTCCATAATGTATTTCAAAACATATCAGATAAGTATGATCAAATGAATTCGATTATCTCGTTTAATCGTCATCTCGCTTGGCGTAAAGATGTGATGAGACAGATGAACGTCCAAAAAGGAGCTGAAGCTCTTGATGTTTGTACCGGGACCGGAGACTGGGCTTTCTCTTTAGCAAAAGAAGTAGGTCAAGAAGGCAGGGTTATCGGTCTTGATTTTAGTGAAAATATGCTAGAAGTAGCAAAAGAAAAGCAGGCTGAACAAAAGGCTGCCAATGTGACGTTTATTCACGGCGACGCAATGGATCTTCCTTTTGAAGATGAAACCTTCGATTATGTAACAATAGGATTTGGATTACGTAATGTACCCGATTATGAACAGGTGCTACGTGAAATGCACCGTGTCCTTAAGCCGGGGGGCATTGCTGTTTGTTTGGAAACTTCCCAACCAACATTAATCGGCTATCGTCAACTTTATTATTTTTATTTTCGATTTATCATGCCTCTTTTTGGAAAAATTTTTGCAAAAAGTTACGATGAGTATGCATGGCTCCATGAATCGGCTCGAGAATTTCCGGACAAAGAACAGTTGAAGCAACTCTTTTTACACGTCGGCTTCACATCTGTACAAATAAAAGGCTACAGCGGTGGCGTAGCGGCAATGCATTTAGCTACGAAATAGTTAGGACAACACGATTAAACCGTGATAAGTAATGAGTAAAGGTGAACGAAATGAAATTTAAATCACTTTATGAACCGTTAAAAAACGAACTACAACAAATCGAAGAAGCTCTCAAAGATTCCATCGATGCAGAACATCCGATTTTTCGAAAAAGTTCATTACAACTAATCGAAGCTGGCGGAAAACGAATCCGTCCGGTTTTTGTTTTATTATCGAGTCAATTCGGTAAAGAAAATCGTAGCCAAAAAGATATCAAATCCGTTGCAGTCGCATTGGAATTAATCCACATGGCAACGTTAGTGCACGATGATGTCGTCGATGATGCGACACTTCGCCGGGGAAATCCAACGATTAAGCATACGTACGATAATCGTATTGCGATGTATACCGGTGATTATATTTTAGCAAGGGCTTTAGAGGTAGTAACGACGATCGAGGAAGCTGAATTGCATCAAGTATTATCAAAGACATTAGTCAAAGTCGTTGAAGGAGAGTTCGATCAACTTCGCGACCAATATAATTTACAGCAAAATTTACGCACTTATCTACAGCGAATTAAACGTAAAACAGCTCTTTTAATTGCGACAAGTTGTAAGCTAGGTGCAATCGCAGCCGGAGCGAAACGGGAGCATGTACGCCATTTATACCAATACGGCTATTATGTCGGTATGTCTTTTCAAATTATCGATGACATATTAGATATAACTGCTTCACCGGAACAATTAGGAAAGCCTACTGGTAGCGATTTACTACAAGGCAATATTACGTTACCTGTTCTCTGTGCGATGGAAGATGAACATTTCAAAAAGCAACTGCAAGCACTTTTCCAACATCCGGAAAAGATTAGCCAGCAAGATATCGATGAAATACTGTCGCTACTTGTAGAAACAGATGCCATTGAACGTTCCTATCGATTGAGTAATTTGTATTTAGAAAAAGCAAATATCGCCTTGAATAAGTTGCCACAAAAAGATGCAAAAACAGCCTTACAAATAATTGCTAACATGATTGGCAAGCGTAAATTTTAATAAAATTTATGAATCATTAGTTAACGTGTTGATACGTTTAATTGTATTATGTGGAATTATTTGATAGAATTTTAAGGACAAAAATAATTGATAATTAACATTGTTATAGAGGAGAAGGTTTGTATGGAAAAAACTTTTATTATGGTAAAACCAGATGGTGTACAGCGCAATGTCTTCGGCGAAGTAGTAAAACGTTTCGAACAAAAAGGTTTTAAACTCGTCGGTGCGAAGTTAATGCAAGTATCACAGGAATTAGCCGAAACTCATTACAGTGAACATAAGGAGCGTCCATTTTTCGGCGAGTTAGTAGACTTTATTACATCAGGACCAGTATTTGCGATGGTTTGGGAAGGGGAAAACGTTATTTCAACAGCTCGTACGATGATTGGTGCTACAAACCCACAGGAAGCAAATCCAGGGTCAATTCGTGGCGATTTCGGTGTGACAGTCGGTAAAAACATTATCCACGGGTCCGACTCAAAAGAAAGTGCAGAAAGAGAGATTAACTTATTCTTTAAAGAAGATGAACTAATCGCTTACGATAAACAAGATTACGATTGGATTTATTAATACCGTTTAAAGGCCTCTGTTATTGTAACGGAGGCTTTCTATTATAGCTTACATAAGGAGAGCAAGTACGTGGCTGAATACGAAGCTTTTATAGCGAAAGTTCATCAATTGTTAGATATCGATTTGCATAGTTATAAAGAAGCACAAATGCGAAGACGTTTGACATCGTTACGTAATAAACGGGGTTTTCGAAGTTTCGAAACGTATTTCAAAGCAATTAAAGAAGACGAGTCTTTGCGGGAAGAATTTATCGATCGAATTACGATTAATGTATCTGAATTTTATCGGAATCCGCGCCGTTGGGATGTCCTAAGGGAAAAAGTTTTCCCAAAATTAATTGCAGAAAAAAGACGCGATACATTAGAAATTTGGAGCGCTGCATGTTCGACGGGAGAGGAACCATATAGCTTAGCGATTATGTTGAAAGAACATTTCCCAAAGGAAAAAGCTAATATACTAGCGACGGATCTCGACGAAAAGGTATTAGAAGTAGCTAAAAAAGGTGTATACGATGAGCAGGATTTAAAAGATTTACCTCCCCATAAGAAAAGAAAATATTTCACTGAAATCGATCAAAAATTTGCAATCAATGAGGAGTTAAAGCGGAATATTACGTTTAAGCAACACGATTTATTAAAGGATCGTTATCCACGAAATATCGATTTAATCGTTTGTCGTAACGTTTTAATCTATTTTACAGATGATGCAAAAGATAAAATTTATAAAAACTTAAGCGAATCACTCCGCACGAACGGTATATTATTCGTCGGTAGTACGGAGCAAATTTTTAATCCGAAAGAATATAATTTTGACTTATTTGATACGTTTTTTTATGAAAAAGTTGAATAAAAGAAAGGGGAACAGTCGATGCGTTATTTAACAGCTGGTGAATCACATGGTAAAAAATTGACGACGATTATCGAAGGTGTACCGGCACGAATGCCTATTCGTAAGGAAGAGATCGATGAATCATTACTTCGCCGTCAAAAAGGACACGGACGTGGTCGTAGAATGCAAATAGAAAAAGACTTAGTTGAAATTACAAGCGGAGTGCGTCATGGTTATACGCTCGGCTCACCAATCGCATTAGAAGTAGTAAATGATGACTTTAAAAGTTGGGTCGATATTATGGGCGAAGAACCAATTGATGAAGATGAAAAAATTCGTCGTGTCGTCACTCGTCCCCGTCCAGGTCATGCCGATTTAAATGGTGCGATTAAATATGGCCATCGGGATATGCGTAACGTATTAGAACGTTCTAGTGCGAGAGAAACGACAGCAAGAGTCGCAGCAGGAGCTGTTGCTAAAATTATGCTTCGTCAACTAGGAATTGAAGTTTGTGGTTACGTGAAAGAAATTGGCGGTATTCAAGCAGATGAGCGACCGGAATTAACAATAGAAGAGAGAAAGGAAATCTCTGAAGAATCTCCCGTTCGTGTGCTCGATCAATCCGTAGAACAAGAAATGATGGATGCAATTGACCAAGCAAAGGCAGACGGTGATTCTATCGGCGGGGTTTGTGAAGTATATGTCGAAGGAATGCCAGCAGGAATAGGTTCGTACGTCCATTATGATCGTAAACTTGACGGTAAGTTAGCCCAAGCGGTAATGAGTATTAACGCTTTTAAAGGAGTAGAAATCGGCATTGGTTTTGAAGCCGCTCGTAAAAACGGAAGTGAAGTTCACGATGAAATTTTATGGAGTAAAGAACGAGGTTATTACCGACGTACGAATCGTTTAGGTGGTTTTGAAGGTGGAATGACAAGTGGTATGCCTCTTATTATAAAGGGTGTAATGAAACCAATTCCGACATTATATAAACCACTTCAAAGTGTCGATATCGAAACGAAAGAGCCGTTTAATGCAAGCATTGAACGTTCAGACTCTTGTGCAGTTCCTGCTGCAAGCGTCGTTATGGAACATGTCGTTGCCTTCGAATTAGCAAAAGCAATTACAGAACAATTTACGAGCGATTCCTTCCCACAATTAAAACGGGAGTTAGATGAATATCGTGAAGAAATTAGAGGGTTTTAAATGAAAGAGTTATTCATTCAGACTTCCACTCATGATTATACAGTTTATGTTGGCAAAGGCCTTCGCTACAAACTTAATGAATTGTTACCGAGAGATTATCGAGATATTTTAATCATTACAGATGATGTAGTAGCTCCGCTTTATTTAGAGGATTTTAAAGCGACACTTAAAGCTCCCTCGGTTACCGTATTCGAAGTCATTATACCTAGTGGTGAACGATCAAAAAGTATCGAACAATATTACCGATTACAAACGAAAGCCTTAGAATACAATTTAGACCGTAACTCTTTAATCGTTGCGCTAGGCGGTGGAGTCGTAGGTGATTTAGCGGGCTTTGTCGCGGCAACCTTTATGCGTGGAATCGATTATGTGCAAGTTCCGACGACTATTTTAGCTCATGACAGTAGTGTCGGTGGAAAAGTTGCGATTAACCATGAACTTGGGAAAAATTTAATCGGTGCTTTTTATCCACCCCGTGCAGTTATTTATGATATCGATACGTTAAAGTCGCTTCCGGAACACGAAGTTCGTTCTGGTTATGCAGAAATAGTAAAAGAAGCTTTCATTCAAGAGGAAGTTTTTTTATCGGAACTATTGTCGAAAAATTTAAATAATATTAGTGAACAAGAACTAATTGCACATTTATATAAAGGCATTAAAGTAAAAGCCACAATCGTCGAACAAGATGAAACAGAGGCTGATATAAGGAAATTTTTAAATTTCGGTCATACCTTGGCCCATGCCATAGAAGCAAAATTAAGTTATGGTCGCATTACCCATGGAGAAGCAGTAGCCATTGGTATGTTATTTGCCCTTAAAATTAGTGAGTCGTATTCGGATACTGATTTGCAAATAGATAAATATAAACAATGGTTGAAAATGAACGATTATCCGCTGACGCTTTTCGATTTAGAAAGTAATTCCCTCATAGAAACGATGAAATTAGATAAAAAAGCGACAGCAGACTCAATACAATTAGTATTATTGGAAAAGTTAGGGAAGCCAATTGTCGTCGATTTTTCCGAAATGAAATTAAAAACTTATCTCGATGCATTTATAAAGGAGCTGAGTGAGACGTGATACGTGGTTTTCGTGGTGCTACGACAGTTACAAAAAATGAAGAAACTGAAATCTTAAATGAAACTGAAAGACTCGTTCGGAAAATGATTGAAAAAAATCGCATTGAGCCTGAGCAGATTTCTCACGTCTTTTTTTCGGTTACCGAAGATTTAAATGCAGTTTTTCCGGCGAAGGTTAGTCGCCGAATCAAAGGTTGGAAGCATGTACCAGTTATGTGTATGCGCGAAATTGACGTGCCGAACAGTTTAGAACGGTGCATTCGAATTATGCTTGTTGCAAATACTTCCTTAAGTCAACAAGAAGTTGAACATATTTACTTGAACGAAGCAGTTCAGTTACGACCAGATCTACTCGATAAAAAGAAGGTGAAATAATGTTGGGAAAAGCAGTCTTACAAGAACTATCTGCTTATAAACAAGGTATACAAATAAAAGATGTGCAAAAAAAATATAATTTAGAAAAAATCATAAAACTCGCTTCAAACGAAAATCCGTACGGTTATTCTGATTTAGTGACGGAGACGTTAAAAGAAATGGAGCATGATTTTTTCCTATATCCGGATGGATATGCTGAACGATTACGAAGGAAGCTAGCGGAATCCTATCGTATTTCACTGGACAATCTTGTTTTTGGTGCTGGATCGGATGAGATTATTACTTTTATTTGTCGAGCATTTTTACATGAAGGAACAAATACGGTAATGGCTAAAGCGACATTTCCACAATATCGTCATCATGCCTTAATCGAAGGAGCAACAGTTAAAGAAATTCCAACTTTACAAAATGGTGCTCACGATTTAGACGGTATGTTAGAGGCAATTGATCAAAATACAAAAGTCGTTTGGCTATGTACGCCAGACAATCCAACGGGACAATTGATTCGTTATGTGCAATTTCAACAATTTATGGACAAATGTCCGGAAGATGTCGTCGTCGTGTTAGATGAAGCGTATTATGAGTATGTCGATCCTAATTTGCGCTATCCTTTTGAAGAAGTGCTCGAAAAATATCCGAATGTCATTATGTTACGAACGTTTTCAAAAATTTATGGTTTAGCCAGTTTACGAGTTGGCTATGGAATTGCGAATGAGTCGATTGCTCATCTATTAAACGTCGTTCGGGGACCTTTTAATACGACAACGTTAAGCCAACGACTTTGTGAAGCTGCCATTTCTGACCAAGCATTTGTTGAACGGACTAGACAGATGAATGCAAAAGTTCGTACTCAATTCGAGCAATTTTTAGACTCAATTGGTTGGGAATATTATGAATCTCATACAAACTTTTTACTCGTAAAAACTCCAATCGACGCTGATAAAGCTTCCAACTATTTATTACAAAAGGGCTTTATCGTTAGGTCAGGGAGTTTGTTAGGACACCCGAGGACGCTTCGTATTACAATCGGAACAGAAGAAGATATGACTGCATTACAACAAGTTATTTTGCAATTACAAAGAGAACTGGAATAAAGAGGTATGAAAATGACGCGTAAAGTGTTAGTCGCTGGGCTGGGGTTAATCGGAGGCTCCCTAGCAAAAGCGATGCGAAAAGATGAACAAAATTATGTAATCGGTTATGATTTAGATGAAGGGACGTTAGAATATGCTCTTGAAGAACAGATCGTACATGAAGTGACTGATTCAATCGAAGCAGTAATAAATAAAATCGATGTAATGATCATTGCGACACCAATTTCTTCAACAATTGAATTGTTGAAGAAAATAGACGAAATTGCAATTTCAAAACCAGTCATCGTTACCGATGTAAGTTCAGTAAAGGGTTCTGTTTTAAACGTTGCTAATGATTTACAAAATAAAAATATTATTTTTATCGGTGGCCACCCGATGGCAGGTTCTCATAAAACGGGAATTGAAGCAGCGAAAGCCCATCTTTTTGAAAATGCGATTTACGTCTTAACACCGACGAAAGATAGTCGCGAAAAGGAAATTGATTTTTTAAAAGAGACGCTAAAAGAAACGAAAAGTAATTTTATTATTTTACAACCGGAAGAACATGACGAAATGACGAGTGTCATTAGTCACTTTCCACATTTAATCGCTTCGTCCCTTGTACATCAAGCACGAAAATGGGAACAAGTACACAAATTTCTACCGGAATTAGCTGCTGGAGGTTTTCGGGATATTACCCGAATTGCCTCAAGTAATCCGACAATGTGGCAAGATATATTTCAACATAACGGTGAGCAGATGTCCCGATTATTACAAGATTGGATTAATGAAA
>Ga0079225_10002344_pt1 | contig 10866 bp, 9 predicted proteins | sample Poulit2012_FD_76344 | JGI IMG/M metagenome (GOLD analysis project Ga0079225, IMG submission 76344) | Agricultural soil microbial communities from Georgia to study Nitrogen management - Poultry litter 2012 | ecosystem: Environmental > Terrestrial > Soil > Agricultural land | place: USA: Georgia...
ATCGTCGAGCGCAGGTCGGCGGCGTCGCGGTCCCGACCGCCGTGCCGCTCGGCCAGCCAGCGCAGCGGACACTCGGTCAGGGTGCCCAGCGTCGACGGCGAGAGCGTGACGGTCTGCCCGCCGCCGGCGGGCTCCAGCGCCTCGGTGGTGCTCAGCGGGGTCATCACCGCCCAGGTCGCCGGGTCCGCGCCGGGCACCCCGGCGCGCGCCAGCCGGGCCAGCTGGGTGGCCGCACGCGCTCGGGCGGCGTCGTCGATCACCCCGGCCGGGGCGCAGACGAGCGCACGCAGCCGCCCCACCACCGCCGGGGCCGACAGCACCCGCGGCGCGGCCAGCGGGCCCGCGTCGCGCCCACCGTCGCCGTGCTCGCCGCGATCGGTGATCTCACCGAAGAACGGCGACGGCACCGCCGCGTCGTCGCCGCCGGAGCCGGCGCCGTCGACCGCGGTCACCAGCACCCGGCGGCGGGCCCGGCCCAGCGCCGCGACCAGCAGCCGACGCTCCTCGGCGACCAGCAGCGCCCGCATCGAGGCCTGCTCGGGCACCCCGTCGAGCACATCGAGGAGCCGCTGGGTGCCAAACACGCCGCCGCGCGGAATCGTGTTGGGCCACAGACCGTCCTGCAGTCCCGCGACGACCACCAGATCCCATTCGTGCCCGAGCGCGGCGTGCACGCTGAGCAGCCGCACCGCCTCGCCGGTGGGGCCGGTGTCGGTGCCGGTGGGCAGCCGCAGCGCGGCCACGTGGTCGATCAGCCCCGTCACGGTGGCCGCGCCGGTGCGGCTCACGTACTGCTCGGTGACGTCGAACAGGTCGGTCACCGCCGCCAGATCGCGGTCGGCCTGCGCGCCGGACGACCCGCCCCGCTCGACGAGGGTCAGCCAGCGCCGCTGCAGCCCGCTGTGGTGCCAGGCCTGCCAGAGCGGGTAGCGGGGGTCCTCACCGGCGGCGGCACTGCGCGCGGCATGGTCGAGCACCGCGCGCACCCGCCGCAACGGACGCGCCAACGCCGGCGGCAGGCCCGGGGGCGGGCCGGTGCGCAACGCCGCCACCAGCAGTGGCTCGCCGTCGGGGGCCGGGTCGCCGCCGCCGCGGCGCAGCGCGCGGCGCAGCGACCGCAGCGTCACCGGGTCGACCCGTCCGATCGGCCCGGTGAGCAGGCCCACCGCCCGCTCACCGTCGAGCCCGTCGACGGTGGACCGCAGCACGGTCAGCAACGCGGCCACCGCCGGATGGTCGGCGAGCGCACCGGCGGTGGCGGGCAGCGCCGCCGGCACCCCCGCGGTGGTCAACGCGCGCGCCAGCCCGCCGGCCACCCGGGGCACCGAGCGCACGATCACCGCCATCTGTGACCACGGCACCTCGTCGACGAGGTGCGCGCGGCGCAGCGTGTCGGCGATCAGGGCGGCCTCGGCGTGCTCGGAGACCGCCGCCCGGGCGCTGACCGCACCGGGCTCGGGCCCCGCCCCGGTGACCGGGCGACGTCGACCCGGCAGCCTGTCGGCGAGCGCGGTGATGGCCTCGGCGACCGCCGGGGCGCAGCGGTGCGACACCGTCAGCGTCACCGCCGGGGTGTCCGCGCCGAGCAGCGCGGCGGGATCGGCGCCGCGGAACCCGAACACCGCCTGGTCGGGGTCGCCGGCGAGCAGCGTGCGCTCGGTCCCGGCGGCCAGCACCCGCACCAGCCGGGCGGCCTGCGGGTCGAGCTGCTGGGCGTCGTCGACCAGCAGCAGCTTCACCCGGGCGCGTTCGGCGGCCAACAGCTCCGGGTCGGCCGCGAAGGCCACCAGGGCGGCGCCGACGAGTTCGGCCGCGCCCAGGGTCGGCATCGTCGCCTGCGGGGCGGCCGTGCCGACCGCCGCCCGCAGCCGCATCACCTGCTCGTATTGGCGGGCGAACCGGCCGGCGGCCACCCATTCGGGCCGTCGCTGCCGACGACCGATCCGCTGCAACGCCGCCGGGTCCACGCCCCGTTCGGCGCAGCGGGCCAACAGGTCCGCCAGTTCCTCGGCGAAACCGGCGGTGGACAGCGCCGGGGTCAACGCCGCCGGCCACCCACCGGCACCGTCGGCGAGGTCACCGGCGAGCAGCTCACGGATGATGCCGTCCTGTTCGGCGCCGGTCACCAACCGCGGCGGCGGATCCCCGGCCCGTTCGGCGGCCCGCCGCAGCACCGCGAACGCGTAGCTGTGCACGGTGCGCACCGCCGGCTCGGCGATCACCGCGTCGCCGCCGGCCCGCAGCAACGCCCGGGTCAGCGCGGTGCGCGCCGGCGCCGGCATCGGGCCCGCCCCGGTGAGCACCAGCACCGACCGCGGGGCCAGCCCGGCACGCACGTGCGCGGCCGCGGCGTCGGCCAGCAGGCTGGTCTTGCCGGTGCCGGGCCCGCCGAGCACCCGCAGCGTCCCGCGGCGGCCCGGGTCCAGCGCGGCGGCGACCTGCGCCGGCCAGCGGGGGTGCGGGGGCGCGGTCATGTCCGCATGAGACCACACGGCACCGACATCCGGCGGCCGCGGTCGGCGCGGTCGAGCCCGGCTGGGATCATCGACGGATGGACACTGCGCTGCACGTGCACCGGTTCGGGCCGGACGGGCCCCCGCGGGTGCTGGCGCTGCACGGGTTGACCGGGCACGGTCGGCGCTGGGAGCAGCTGGCCACCACGCAGCTGCCGCGGGTGGCGGTGGCGGCCCCGGACCTGCTCGGGCACGGCCGCTCGAGCTGGGACGCGCCGTGGACGATCGAGGCGAATGTGGCGGCGCTGGCCGGACTCGTCGACGCGCAGGCCGGGCAGCCGGTGCTGGTCGTCGGGCACTCGTTCGGCGGGGCGATCGCGTTGGCGCTGGCCGAGGCTCGCCCGGATCTGGTGGCCGCGCTGGTGTTGTTGGACCCGGCGGTCGGGTTGGACGGGGCGTGGATGCGCGAGATCGCCGAGGCGACGTGGGCCTCGCCGGACTACCCCGATGTCGCCGAGGCCCGCGCGGAGAAGGCGCACGGGTCGTGGTCGGATGTTCCCGCCGCGGTGCTCGACGCCGACCTCGACGAGCATCTGGTCGCCCTGCCCGGCGGGCGGTTCGGCTGGCGGATCAGCCTGCCGGCGATGATGGCGTACTGGAGCGAGTTGACACGGCCCCCGCGGCTGCCGGCCGCCGGCACCCCCACCACCGTGGTGCGCGCCACCGGCAGCGATCCGGCGTACGTGCACGCCATCCTCCTCGACGGGCTGCGCCAGCGCCTCGGCGCGGAGTTCACACTGGTCGACCTGCCCTGCCAGCACATGGTGGCGCAGGCTTGCCCGGTCGAGGTGGCGCAGCTGATCCGGGACCGGCTGCCGCGGCGCTGAGCATGCCGGCGATCACCGAGGCGCAGGTCGAGGCGGTGCGGGCGTGGGTCGTGGCGATCCCGGCGGGGCGGGTGAGCACCTACGGCGACCTGGCGGCGGCGGCCGGGCTGACCAACCCGCGTCAGGTGGGCTGGATTCTGCGCACCGACGGCGCCGACCTGCCCTGGCATCGGGTGATCCGGGCCAGCGGACGCCCGGCCCGCCACCTCGGCGCCGAGCAGTTGGCGCGTTTGCGCGCCGAAGGGGTGCTGGCCACCGACGGCCGGGTGGATCTGGCGACCTACCGGTGGCGCCCGACCGGTCAGACCCGCTGAGCCGCACGTTTCGGTGCGCACAACGCCGGTTCGCGCACCGAAACGTGAGTTTCACCGAGCGTGCGGGCTGATGGGCCGCGCGTGCACGCGGGCGGGGACGAGCGCGCGACTCTAGAGCATCATCCGCACCAGCGCGGCGGTGCGCGCCAGCCCGGGGAAGGCCTCGGCGGTCGACCGCGGGTGCAGCGCGTGCACGGCCAGCCGGAAGATCAAGGCCCGCAACAGCATCTGCGGCCACTCGGGAAGCGCATCCCACCGTTCGATGAGCCCGTCGTCGGCCTCGCCCCAGGACAGCGCGTCGACGACGACCACCCCGGCGGCCCACGACGGAGGGCGCCAGTAGGGGGTGATGTCGGTGATCCCGGGGGCGGCCGACCCGGCGAACAGCACGGTGCCGTACAGGTCGCCGTGCACCAGCTGGCTGGGGCTGTTGGTCTGCTTGCGCAGCCCGGCGAGCTGGTTGATGAGCTCCACCGACCGCTGACCGTCCGCCGAGCCGGGAGCGACCTGGGCGCCGGGGGGCAGCGCCTGCAGGGGCCGCTCCTCCCACGCCGCCCGGTCGGCGACGCTGAAGACGTCGACCTCACTCCACGGCAGGGTCGGCGCCTGGGTGAGGAACCGGGGCCGTTCGAGTTTGCTGGTGGCTTCGTGCAGCCGGATGCCGGTGGAGACCACCTCGTCGTGGCGGGGCTCGGGCGTGCCGGCCACGAAGGTGTCGGCTCGCCACCCGGCCACCACGTAGCGGCCGTCGGTGGAGCGCACCGGGCGGGCCAGCCGCACCCCGTCGACGAAGAGCGTTTCGCGTACCTTGGCCGACCAGGCGGCCCGGGCATTGTCGGCGACCAGCGAGAGCACCACCTCACCGCAGCGCCAGCCGCCTTCCCAGCTGACACCGAGCGACACCGGGTGTACCTCGCTCAGACCGAATGCCACCAGCACATGATCGGGGGGCGGCTCGAAAGTCACGAAGCCAGCCTAACGGTGCCCTCGCCGAGTCGGCGGTTAGTACATGACCATGTCGGGATCTATTTGCCGGGCCCAGGCCGCAATGCCGCCCTGAAGGTGCACCGCGTCGGCGAAACCGGCCTTTTTCAACGCGGCCAACGCCTCCGCCGAGCGCACCCCGGTCTTGCAGTAGAGCACCGGGGTGCGGTCCTGGGGCAACCGGGCGAGCCCCTCGCCGGTCTTCAGCGACGACTGCGGGATCAGCTCGGCGCCGTCGATGTGGTTGATCTCCCATTCGACGGGTTCGCGCACGTCGATCAGCGCCACCTTCTTCTCCGACTGCAGCAGCTCCTGCAGTTCGCGGGGGGTGACGGTGGAGCCGGCGGCGGCGTCGGCGGCGTCGTCGGAGACCACCCCGCAGAAGGCGTCGTAGTCGATGAGCTCGGTGATCGTCGGGGTGGCCGGGTCCTTGCGGACCTTGACGGTGCGGTAGCTCATCTCCAGCGCGTCGTAGATCATCAGCCGACCCAGCAACGGCTCACCGATCCCGGTGAGCAGTTTGATCGCCTCGGTGCCCATCACCGAGCCGATCGAGGAGCACAGGATGCCCAGCACGCCGCCCTCGGCGCAGGACGGCACCATCCCCGGCGGCGGCGGCTCGGGGTACAGGTCGCGGTAGTTGAGACCACGACCGTCGGGGGCGTCCTCCCAGAACACCGAGATCTGGCCCTCGAACCGGTAGATCGACCCCCACACGTAGGGCTTGTGGGCGAGCACCGCGGCGTCGTTGACCAGATAGCGGGTGGCGAAGTTGTCGGTGCCGTCGAGGATCAGGTCGTAGTCGCCGAACAGCTCCACGGCGTTGTCGGTGGTCAGCTGCGTGTTGTGCCGGTGCACGTCGACCAGCGGGTTGATCGCCGTGATCGCGTCGCGGGCGCTGTCGACCTTGGGACGGCCGATGTCGGCGACGCCGTGGATGACCTGGCGCTGCAGGTTGGATTCGTCGACCACGTCGAAATCGATGATGCCCAGCGTGCCGACGCCGGCGGCGGCCAGGTACAACAGCGTGGGCGCGCCGAGCCCGCCGGCGCCGATGACCAGCACCCGGGCGTTTTTGAGCCGCTTCTGCCCGACGACGCCGACGTCGGGGATGATCAGGTGGCGGCTGTAGCGGGCCACCTCGTCGCGAGTCAACTCAGCCGCCGGCTCAACCAGCGGCGGCAACGGTGTCGACACGGGAAATCTCCTTGTCGTCGTGGGCTGGGACGTCATGGCTGCATCGTCGTGGGCTGGTCGCGCCGGACCCGATCGGCAACCGACATCACAGCAGGTGACTGGAGCAACGGCAAACCGGCGCCAAAGCTTCCCGGGGAGTCAGGCGATCGGGTACGGCCACGCGTTGAACCGGCAGGTTTTGCCGTCGGCGTGCACCCAGTCCGGGTCGAACAGCGCGGCGTCGTTGTTGGCGGTGGAGAACGTCTGCTGCATCATGATCGGTGCCAGCGCCCCCTCCTTCTCGCAGGGTTCGTGGCGTTCGTAGCCGATCGCGTGCCCGACCTCGTGGTTGATCAGGTACTGCCGGTAGGACCCGTTGTCGCCCTGAAACGACATCGCACCGCGTTCCCAGCGGGCGGCGTTGATGAACACCCGCGCCTCCTGGTCGGCGCCGTAGACCGGGTTGTAACAGGAGGCCTCCAACTCGATCTCGTAACCGCAGCCCTCGCGCACCGTCATCGGGGAGGTCAGCGACACCCGGAAATCCGGCTCGTCGGGCGAGGACGCGTCGATGCGGGTGAACCCGAACTGCGCGTTGTGAATCCAGCTCTTGGGGTTGCTCAACGTCTGGTCGACCATGGTCGCGAAGGACACGTCGCCGCCGAACCCGGCGGTCTCGATGCCGTCCTCGACCTCGACGGTGTAGGTGAACATCTTGTCCTGGCCCTGCCCGACCGGGCCCATCACGCCGGGCACGATGTGCCAGGTTTTGGCCCCGGCCACCGTGTAGAAGCCCCCGTCGGGCAGCTTGCCGGTCGGCAGGTTCGCGTCGAACTGGGTCAATCCGCGCGGCGGCGCCCCCACGATCGCGGTGCCCTGCGACCCGATCGTGGGCGGGCCCTGCACCGGGTCGTCGGCCACCGTGCTCGACGCGGTCGTGCCGGTCACGGTCTGGTACAGCACCACCACGGTGACCGCGATCAGCCCGGGCAGCGCGTAGGCGCGCCACCCGTAGGTGGAGACGAACCGCCCCAGCCAGCTCTGTTTGCGCCAGCGGCTGCGTTCGCGGTCGGCGCGCATCCGCCCCGCGCCGCCGTCGAGCGGGTCCCGTCGGGCACGCAGCGGCTCACGCCACTGATCGTGGAGCACCGGCACCTGCCCGCCCCCGTGCCGCGCCGGATCGTAGGTCACCGCTCCAGAATGGCATACCGCGCCCAGCCAGCACGTTTTCGGCACGCCCGCGGCCTCGTCCGGCCCCTTCGGACGGGGCCCGCCGGTGCGGGCGACGCCGGTCGGCGCGCACCGGAGTACTGTCAGGGCGTGGTCATGGCCCCGACGCGGCCGGGCTGAGCAGCCAAGCCAGATTGAGGATTTGATGAGCGAGCGTGCGAACACGGCCGAGCGCGGGGCGCAGCGACGCGGCAACCGGCTGCCGCGCGACGAGCGGCGCAGCCAGCTGCTGGTGGCCGCCAGCGACGTGTTCGTCGACCGGGGGTACCACGCCGCCGGCATGGATGAGATCGCCGAGCGTGCAGGGGTCAGCAAACCCGTTCTTTACCAGCACTTCTCATCCAAGCTGGAGCTGTATCTGGCGGTGTTGCAGCGCCATGTCGACAACCTGGTCTCCGGGGTGCGTCAGGCGCTGCGCACCACCACCGACAACCGTCAACGGCTGCACGCCGCGGTGCAGGCGTTTTTCGACTTCATCGAGCACGACGGGCAGGGTTACCGGCTGATCTTCGAGAACGACTACGTCACCGAACCGAAGGTCGCCGCCCAGGTGCGGGTGGCCACCGAGGCCTGCACCGACGCGGTGTTCGACCTGGTGGCCGCCGACTCGGGGCTCGATCCGCACCGGGCGCGGATGGTCGCGGTCGGCCTGGTCGGCGTCAGCGTCGACTGCGCCCGCTACTGGCTGGCCAACAACCGCCCGATCTCCAAGGAGGACGCGGTCGAGGGCACCGTGCAGTTCGCCTGGGGCGGGTTGTCCCACGTGCCGCTGACCCGCCCGTAAGGCCGTAAGGCCCGCCCGCGCCGCTACTTCTTGCCTGTCTTGGTCCCGCTGGGGTCGACCGCGGCGATCCCGAAGCCCACCCGCGGCATGTCGGGGGCGCCGACCTCGATGTAGCCGATTTTGGCGGTGACGACGAGGAACCGTCGCCCCTTCTCGTCGGTGAGGGTCAACAACGCCGATCCGTCGGCCAACGCGGCGGTGACCAGGCCCTCGATCTCCTCGGGTGTCTGCGCGCTGGTGAACACCAACTCGCGCGGGCTGTCGGTGATCCCGATCTTGACCTCCACGCCGGCCCCTTTCGTTTGAGTAGACGTCCCCCCAGCAGGCTAGTAGACGGGGCGAGCGGGACCCACGCCCGCATCGACGGCGCCGCGAACGCCGACTGAAAGCGGCCCCCAGCTGCGATAACAGTTCGCTAACGGGCCCGCGCGTCGACACGTCCGCCACCCGGGGGGCCGATACCGTCGGCGCGTGACCGACCTCGATTCCCGCCGCCGTGACCGCGTGGACTACGCGGATTACCTCAGCGACGAGCCCGCCCCCGGTCACCGCCGTTACCGCCCGCACGGCGTGTCCGGCCCCTACCGCGGATTCGGCCGCTCCGATCACCCCGCTTACGGCGCCGCCGACGGCGCCGGCGCCGGCTACGGGGACTACGAGTACTTCGGCAACTTCGACGACTTCGACGACTACGAGTACTACGGCGACTTCGACTACGACGACTACGACTACGACGAGGACGAGGGATACGACGAGGGCGGGCCGCACGCGGGCCTGGTCGACCAGTGGCGCCCGGTGGCGATCACCGCCGCGGTGATCCTGGTGATCGCCGTCGTCGCCACGGCGCTGATCCTGCAGGGCGGCGGCAACGGTGGCACCGCCGGGACCGTGTCGGCCCCGCCCACCCGCACGGTGATCGCCACGCCTCCGGCGCCCACGACGTCGCTGCCGGCGGAGACGGTGACCAGCGTGCCGCCGCCCCAGTCGACCACCGCCGCACCCAGTTCCACCCCGACCACCACGACGCCGCCGTCGGCGACCGCGCCGCCGCCGCCCACCACGGCACCGGCACCGGACCCGCGCACCGTCACCTACACGGTGACCGGAACCAAGCCGTTGCTGGATCTGGTCACCATCGTCTACACCGATGAACAGGGCTTCCCGCGCACCGACGTCAATGTGGCGCTGCCGTGGAGCCGCCGGGTGGTGGTGAACCCGGGGGTGGCGGTGCGCTCGGTGACCGCCAGCAGCCTGCGCTCGGAACTCAACTGCACGATCACCGACGCGGCCGGTCGGCTGATCGCCCGGTCGGCCACCAACTCGATTCTGGCCACCTGCACGCTGTAGCCGCGGCGGGCTCAGCTCACGCCAGGCCCAATTCGCGCATGCGGGTGTCGTGGGTGTGTTGGATGCGGTCGAAAAACTCGGTCAGCTGGCCCAGTCCCCCGGTGCCGGCGAGCACCAGGTCGACCAGTTCGTCGCGTTCGGCCAGCACGTACTGCGCCCGGGTGATCGCCTCGCCCAACAGCCGGCGCGACCACAGCGCCAACCGGCTGTGCTGTTTGGTGCTGGCGGTCACCGCGGCGCGCACCTCGGCGACGACGAACTGGGAATGCTCGGTCTGCGACAGCGCCTCACGGACCACGTCGGCGGCCTCATCGGGCAGCGCGTCGGCGATCTGCCGGTAGAAGTCCGCCGCCAACGCGTCACCGAGATAGGTCTTGACCAGCGCCTCCAACCAGGTGCTCGGCATCGTCAGCCGGTGGTAGTCGTCGAGGGCGGCGGCGTACCGCGTCATCGCCGGCACCACGTCGACACCGCGGCGCTCCAAGGTGTCGCGCAGCAGGTCGTAGTGGCGCATCTCGGCGGCCGCCATGCTCGCCATCGAGATCCTGCCCCGCAGGTCGGGCGCCATCTTCGCCTCGTCGGTCAACCGGTAGAACGCCGCGATCTCGCCGTAGGCGAGCAGGGCGAACAACTCGTTGATCCCCGGATGGTCCGCCGACAACCGGGACGGCGCGGTGGTCACCTCATCGGGGGGTGGCAGGGCGTTCATTGCTCACACTCTAAAGCGTCTCGGCCGCCGGTCACCGCGGCGGCGGCGTAGCCCGCGACCCCGCACCGCCGCACCCGGCCCGGTCGACCAGCTATGATGGTGGACGATCGCGACGTTTCGCGCCGTGATCGAAAGAAATGTGCGTGCACTGGTCGGCCCATGCGGCCGGCACCGGTCGCCACCGCCGCGCGGGCGGCCCGTCCAGGTAGACCCCGTGTCGGAGTTGTCGTGCGGCCGGTGACGGACCTGGTGACCACCCCGGTGAAGGATCTGGGATCAGACGAGGTTTCCGGACTCGTGCGCGCTCGGACAGATAACGACCGCCACCGAGATACCGCGAAAGGCCGAACTTCTCCCCATGACCGCCATCACCACCCAGCACAGCTTCGCCGAGCTCGGGGTGCGCGACGAGATCGTGCGCGCTCTGGCCGACAACGGCATCGAACATCCCTTCGCCATCCAGGAGTTGACCCTGCCGCTCGCGCTGGCCGGCGACGACCTGATCGGTCAGGCCCGCACCGGCATGGGCAAGACCTTCGCGTTCGGGGCCCCGTTGCTGCACCGCATCACCGGCGACGACACCCGCCCGCTGACCGGCATCCCGCGCGCCCTGATCGTGGTGCCCACCCGGGAGCTGTGCCTGCAGGTCTACAACGACCTCACCGAAGCCGCGAAATACCTGACCACCGGCGATCGCCCCGTCGCGGTGGTCTCCATCTACGGGGGGCGCCCCTACGAGCCGCAGATCGAGGCGCTGCAGGCCGGCGTCGACGTGGTGGTCGGCACCCCGGGTCGGCTGCTGGACCTCGCCCAGCAGGGCCACCTGCAGCTCGGGGGGCTGTCGGTGCTGGTCCTCGATGAGGCCGACGAGATGCTCGACCTGGGTTTTCTGCCCGACATCGAGCGGATCCTGGCGCAGACCCCCGACGACCGCCAGTCGATGTTGTTCTCGGCGACGATGCCCGATCCGATCGTCACGCTG
>Ga0079225_10002345_pt1 | contig 10864 bp, 10 predicted proteins | sample Poulit2012_FD_76344 | JGI IMG/M metagenome (GOLD analysis project Ga0079225, IMG submission 76344) | Agricultural soil microbial communities from Georgia to study Nitrogen management - Poultry litter 2012 | ecosystem: Environmental > Terrestrial > Soil > Agricultural land | place: USA: Georgia...
CATATGAAGCAGGCGGAGAAGAACAAACAGTAGAAGCAGATTATGTACTTGTTACGGTTGGTCGTAAGCCAAATACAAGTGAAATAGGTTTAGAACAAGTAGGAATTGAAGTCGATGATCACGGACTTATTAAAATTGACAAACAATGTCGTACAAATATAGATAACATTTATGCGATTGGTGACATTGTTGAAGGTTTACCACTTGCGCATAAAGCTTCCTACGAAGGAAAAGTTGCGGCTGAGGCAATTAGTGGTCAAAAATCTGAAATTGATTATCTCGGGATGCCGGCAGTTGTATTTTCTGATCCTGAAATGGCTTCTGTCGGATATACGGAAGAAGAAGCAAAAAATGAAGGCATAAAAATAAAAGCTTCAAGATTCCCATTTGCTGCAAACGGTCGTGCACTTTCGTTGAATGACAGTGATGGATTTTTAAAACTAATTACACGAGAAGAAGACGGACTAGTCATTGGCGGACAAATTGTCGGACCTAATGCAAGTGATATGATTGCTGAAATTGGTTTAGCAATTGAAGCAGGAATGACTGCTGAGGATATTGCACTCACTGTTCATGCCCATCCAACACTTGGAGAGATCACGATGGAAGCGGCTGAAGTGGCACTAGGAACACCTATTCATTCGTTATAATAGCGCTTTTATAAGGGGCTGTCAAAATGGCAGCTCTTTTTGATTGGAAATTTTGCCTTTTATCAAGCGACAAAACATTCTACGATAATTAATATCGTTATGGGAAAATGATTATACGTTTTGCAGTAATAAAGATGGTGTTCTTTATTGGTAGTTAAATTATTAGGTAAAAATACTGTATTAATGATACGATAAATAAAAATGACTTAAAATGGGGGATACAAATAAGAATGAATTGGAAGACACGTTTTACAGAAAAATTTGCTATTACATATCCAATTGTTCAAGGTGGTTTAGCCTATTTGGCCTATGCCGATTTAGCAGCAGCTGTTTCCAATGCTGGAGGATTAGGGCAAATCACCGCGATGAGCTTAAAAGAACCTGAAGAATTAAGAAGGGAAATAAAAAAAGTTAGAGAAAAGACAAACCGACCATTTGGGGTAAATTTTGCGATAGGAGCAAGCCGCCGACCATATCAAGAAATGGTACAAGTTGCTATCGAAGAGGAAGTTCCAGCAATATCAGTCACTGGTGGTAACCCAAAAGGTGTTCTTGATTTAGTTAGCGGTCATAATATTAAAACATTAGTGTTAGTTGCAGCGAGAAGGCAAGCGGAGAAAGCGGAAGAATTAGGCGCTGATGCGGTGATGGTTGTTGGACAGGAAGGTGGGGGGCACATTGGTCGAAGTGATACAGGGACAGTTGTCTTAACACCACAAGTAGTTGATCATGTGTCAATTCCCGTCTTAGCATCTGGTGGAATTGTAGATGGAAGAGGTTTAATGGCAGCTTTTGCACTAGGTGCGGAAGGGATTGAAATGGGAACACGTTTTATTGCAACAAAAGAATGTGTTCATGCCCATGAAAAGTATAAACAGGCAATTTTAGCAGCTGAAGATGATGCAACTGTTGTGGTAAAACGAACACTTGGTGCACCAGCCCGTGCCCTTAAAGGAAATTGGACAGATAAAATATTGGAATTAGAGAAACAGCAGGTTGGATATGAAGGATTAAAGGATTACATAAGTGGTGAAGCAAATAAACGTTTTATATACGAAGGACTTAAAGAGGAAGGTTTTGGTTGGGCTGGTCAAGGGGTAGCTCGAATTAATGATATTCCCTCGGTAAAAGAATTAATTGAATCAATGATTAAGGAAGCGGAGACAATTAGAAAAAAATGGAGCAAGTAGAAAACAACGCCATTCGAGCGTTGTTTTTTTATTAAAAAGTTTATTACCTCTAAATTTTGGGAATAAATTATATAAGGCAGGAAAATAGGATAAAAAAACGTCATAACTGTATTGCACAAAAAATGAAAAACATCATATAGATAATACTATCTACAAAGGATGTGAGTGTTATGAGGTATGTAATCGAACAAGTAAGAAGAAAAGAAAACCATCAAATGCTGTCTGTTATTCGCATGGAGATTGATTATGAACTAGTAACACTGTTTGATGCAATGAAGGCAAATGATCAAGAAAAGATAAAACGGACGAAAGAGAAATTAACGAGATTAGTCAATCAGTTAAAAAACCTTTCCTTAAATAACATATAATGATTCACTTTAATGAATCGAGATTTATCGTAAACCATGATTATTTTGTCTATATCTGATACAATGAGCTGTAATTAAGAGAATAAAGCCAAATATAGATACGTTTAAACTTTGATTACGTATCAAAAAGAAGGCTTATGATCTTATAGGCTCCAAGTTGATCATTGTTGAAAAAATGGAGGCAAAATAAAGCATGGATGTCATTACACGGGAAATTCTTTTTAATCGAGTACGATTATGGATACTAGAAGCTGGTGCATTTATTCGAAACAAGATAAATGATCCACTCCAAATAAACACAAAGTCTAATCCGAAAGATTTAGTAACGGAAATGGATCGTAAAGTTGAATATTTCTTTGCAAGTAAAATTAGACGTTTTTATCCAGAGCACTCATTACTAAGTGAGGAAGGTTATGGGGATAACTTATTAAGTAGTGATGGCACGATATGGGTGATTGATCCTATTGATGGTACGATGAATTTTGTTCATCAGAAAAAAAATTTTGCAATCTCAATTGGTATATATGAACAAGGTATTGGAGAAATTGGATTTATTTACGATGTCATGAATAATAATTTATACAGTGCGATGCGTGAAAGTGGTGCCTATAAAAATGATCAAAAGCTTACACAGCTTGATAAAAATAAGACGTTAAATGAATCATTAATTTGTCTGAATCATCGTTGGTTATGTGAAAATCATTTCGTAGATGAACAAGTTATGTATCAACTTATTAAAGATGTACGTGGGACAAGAACCTATGGATCCGCGGCCTTAGAATTTGCTTACGTAGCAGAAGGAGCAGCGGATGCGTATATAACGATGAGTTTGCAACCGTGGGATATTGCAGCAGGTAAAATTATTGTTCATGAAGTTGGTGGATTAACAACTGATATAAGCGGAAAAGAAGTAGGGATGTTAGAAAAATCGTCTATTATAACGTGTAATCCAAATATTCAAAAACAATTAATAGAAAAATATTTATTAAAAGCAAAAAAAGTGACTTAATAGTCACTTTTTCGTTTTAGTATTAAACCATATCCCATAAGGATAAAACCTAACGATAAAAACAAAATGATGAATAGTAAATTTTGATACGCAATCGCTACTCCTACAAAACAAAACATGGAGACGACTAAAAAGGCAAGAAATAGCATAGGAAAGTTAACTTTTTTCAATTAGAACACCTCGAATTTTGTTCATTACTAGTATATAACAATTTAACTAAAAACGAAACTGAATTGACATAATTAAATAATTGTCTTAAGGGACGTCGCTAGTTGCTGGTATGTAGATAAAAGATTTAGTATGATAATAAGGACAAATAAGTTTGCAAGTAAAAACAGAGTGGTGAGGGAAAATATGGGATCGATTATTTATGACTTATATATTGAATACTTTGGAACAAAAAATATTATTTGGTTTTTTTATATCGTCAATCTTATTTTTAGTATTATTGCATTTAAATTAGGGTTTGCACGACAATTACCTTTATTAAAGTCAATTATTGTTTACATACTTCTAGCAATTGGGGTAGTGATTATTACCATTTTTAGCCTTGTGAATTTTCCAATTACAGAAACATTGCTTATTGTATCGATTGTTCTCGGTATTTATCGTTTTCGTTTGCATACAGAACGTAAAAACAGGCAGTAAAGAGGGACAAATCTGTTTATCCTAAGTAAAAAACGAACTACGGTAGTGATGCCCCATTGCTTCCGGAAACATTGTTGCTTTGCGAGAGCATGACCTCAGCCTAATCGCTACTTCTCTCGTGTTACAAGGATCTTCCGACGCACAGTCGAGCAAATGTCGGTGCCATTACAAGATGTGCTATTAGGCATCGACGAACTCGAGTTGTTCCTCCAGAGTTTGCGATATTTCTTACGTTAAATGATCTGTCTGTCAAGCTCACTCTTTAGTTTTGCCCCAATCTCTTTCTGTACCTGTTCATATTCGATTCCTCATTAAAATTTAATCAATTGAACAATCTCGTCCCAGTTTGATTATTACTCTATTCTTTTGAACTGTATAGTTGAAACTTTCCTGTATGATGACGTTTAATTGTCTTCTCTGTAATTCGATCATAACAAGTTTGGCAAAGATATGAAAGCGCTTTTCGGTTCATTAATTTTTTAGCTAACAGGGAATGATCTTCGATATAATCGATTTTATCACAAATAACACATTTTACTTGCATTATCTTCACCTCAATAAATGTAATTAAAATCCACTATAACATAATGTTTATAAAAAATGGGACAGGGTATTCTATAACTACAAATTGTATCCTATAAGATAGAAAGGAATGGAAAAGGATGAAAAAAAGGTATATCCTCCCACTTATGGGAGCAGTTGCGACAGTCGGTATCGGCTATCTAATGAAGAACAAAAATCAAAATAACCTAGTAGCTGAACCGTATAATGCCTCATTTGTTAATGCCGGTATCCCTGATCAAATAGACAGTATTGAGCGTGACCAATTAGAAAATGCGAAGATGGTTTCAGAAGGTTCACAATTTGGCGTTCAATATTTTAACGAAGCGGTTCAAGAGGATAGAGAATATTTATCTCAACAGGTTACAAAATAGTTTTGTATAAAAAAGGTGCTTTTTTAAAAAAAAGCACCTTTCCTTTATTGATTTGACTGTTCTTTTTGAATATCCTCTAATTCGTCTTTTTCTTCATCAGAAATTTTTCGTTCATTTTCATCTTGATCTTGTGGACGGTTTTCAGGAACAGGAAATGTCGGCATGTATCGGCTAACGATTGCTGCTAGTTCATCAAGAATTCCAGCAACGGGATGTCCTTGTTGTAGTTTATTACCCATTTCACGAATTCGTTCTGTCATATCTGCATCAGCTACAACAACGGCGGTCTTCCCGTAAGGATCGTTATGAAGAGCTTCACTTACAGAATACTTAATCATACCGGTTCGTTGCCTTTCCGTTGTTTGATCAATATCAATTCCAACTACAGCATATGGCCCTGCTATTACAGCTGCAGCGTTATTTACATCTGGAACTTCTGCTGCAATCGTTGCTAAGTGTGATGCTATTTGCTGGTTGGATACGGTCTCGTTTTCTTGATAACTCGATTGTTCGACTTCGATCTTTTCATTTGTTTGTTGCGGTGGAGTTGTTCTGTTTTGATTCGTACAACTTGTGAGCAATAAGCCTATAAGAATCAAAGGAAGTATCGATTGGAACTTCATATTTAAATCTCCTTTACTAACATACCATTTAGTTCATATTGTTAGTAAAAAAATTACTTTTATACAAAGAATAATCGAAGACATTTAGCTAGCAAAAATAAAAACTGCACGATAACGGGCAGTTTTTAAAAGTCACTTTTCTATTCAATAATGATCCCTTGTATGCCTGTAATCGGATCATCTTTATTGGACCCATCTCCAAAGTAAAGATGAACAGGACCATCTTCTTGTAACGGTTTTCCATTTAATGCAAAGAGAAAATAAGCTGATTGTAATTGTTCGATACGAATAATGACATCATCATCATTTGTTTTTAAAATAGCACGTGTAGCGTCTTCCTTAATTTCCGTCGTTTTAATAAAATCTTCAATTGGCATCACGTAGGAATTACTTAAAATCTTATCTCGTTCATATCGCTTGATACTTTTATTTACAGGAGGTCTTATCTTTGTTTGCGAATAAATTTCTTGATCAAATAATTCTGCCGTTTTCGAAAATGGTTCTTCTTTTGTCTTTTCAACTCGTTTGTTAAATGCTTCCTCTAATAAAATTTTTCGATCATCAAAAATCCAAACAGATGAATCTAATGTAATAGGAAATCGTACGTTACCTTTTATTTGAATAATCATGTTTCCACCTCTTTTGTTAAGTCTTTCTTAAGGATAACAAAGTTACCGGTCTTTTTCACGATAAAAACGTTAAATCAATTAATTAATAAAAAACATAGAACGGCTTGCTTGGACATAAAATGGATTAATTTCATTATCCATTGAATTGTCATATAAAAATATCACTTACTATTTGCAATTTATTGCATATAACGATAGTATTACTTTAGAGTGTAGTGTCCTACATTTGGTCGATGTTGGTACTCAAAATGTGATACGGAGGGAATGACATCAATGCCTCAAATAACGATGGATCAGCGTGAAAAAGCGTATGCTCTTTTAAAGGCTGATGCGGATAAGATTTTAAGACTTATTGAAGTTCAAATAGATAACTTAATGACGCCACAATGTCCACTTTATGAAGAGGTTTTGGATACGCAAATGTACGGGTTATCACGAGAGATTGATTTTGCTGTACGACTAGACTTGATTACAGAAGAAGAAGGTCGTAAATTGATTGACAATTTAGAACGGAAATTAAATATATTACATGAATCGGCACAAAACACAGTTGAATTTAACAAATATAAAGATATAAACTATTAAAGCTTTGCTTTCTACATAGAGCAAAGTTTTTTTAATGCATTCTTACTTTAAACCACTGAAAACTAGGAATATATCGTGACCTAGCAAAAAAATTTATTGCTATTCATTTATTTTTCATGTATGGTATTTAATAAAATAATGAATGCTCTAGCATTTGCTGTTCACTTGCCATATAATTTAAATAGAGAATAAGGAACAGTTTAATTTAATGCTTGGGGTGTTCGCAGTGAAAGAAAAACTAAAAGGTTATGATTATACACTTATAATCACTCCGATTTTATTAGCAGGTTTCGGCATCGTCATGGTTTATAGTGCTAGTATGGTTGTAGCAGAAATTGAAGGTTTAGGCAGCACATTTTATTTATTCAAACAACTACAATGGTTTATATTTGCATTTTTTTGTTTTATCTTCAGTTGTATTTTTCCATATAAATATTACCAAAACCTTACTAAGATGATTATATTTATCAGTATTGTGATGCTTTTTATCGTTCTGTTTTTAGGAGACACGGTTAATCAAGCGACACGATCTGTACAAATTTTAGGTGTTAATATCCAACCATCTGAGTTTGTCAAATTGGCATTAATAATTTATTTAGCATCTGTATATTCTAAAAAACAAATGTACATCGGTAATTTTTTTCAAGGCGTATTTCCGCCACTTTTACTTACATTTGGAATGATTACATTAATCGTAATGCAACCAGACATAGGAACTGCAATGATTATCATTTTAATTGTAAGTACGATCATAATTAGTTCTGGAATTCGATTTAAACATATTTTGTTGTTACTGACATTCAGCGCAACAATTATATTGCTGATGGTCCCTAGTATGATTACTGAAACACGAATTGCTCGATTTACGGGTGCATATCAACCATTTTTAAATCCCGATACAGATGGTTATCATCTGATTCAATCGTATTTAGCGATTGGAGGCGGAGGATTAGCTGGGGAAGGATTAGGACAAAGTATTCAAAAACTCGGTTATTTATGGGGAGCACATACCGACTTTATTATGGCAATTATTGCCGAAGAACTAGGACTTATTGGAGTAATAATTGTTATCGGATTATTTAGTGTAATCACATTACGAGGTTTATATATTGCGAAGAAATGTACCGATACTTTTGGTTCACTTTTAGCAATCGGGATTTCTTCTATGGTAGGAATTCAAGCAATAATTAATTTGGGTGCAATAAGTGGAATCTTACCGATAACAGGAGTTACATTACCATTTATAAGTTATGGGGGTTCATCTTTACTTGTCTTAATGATTTCGATGGGTATTTTAAACAATATTGCTAGAACCGTAAATTTAAAAGATCAAGAACCAAAGGTGATAGAATCACAAAGCATACATAATTACAGACATAGGAGTGGAAAAACATGGCCAATTTAAGGAAAATCAATAAAATTTTAGTAGCAAACAGAGGAGAAATTGCTATTCGTATTTTTAGGGCATGTACCGAACTTGATATTCGTACAGTTGCCATTTATTCACAGGAAGATGCAAGTTCTTTGCATCGTTATAAAGCGGATGAATCCTATTTAATTGGCGAGAATAAGAGTCCAATTGAAGCTTATTTGGATATAGAAGGTATTATTGAACTTGCCAAGACAGTTGAAGTAGATGCAATTCATCCAGGATATGGATTTCTGGCTGAAAACATTGCGTTTGCTAAGCGCTGTGAAGAAGAAGGAATTATTTTTATCGGTCCAACAAGTAAACATTTGAATATGTTTGGTGACAAAGTGAAAGCGAAATCACAAGCAATCAAAGCTGGACTGCCAATTATTCCGGGAACCGACGGACCTGTATCTTCTATTTCAGAAGTCGAAAAGTTTGGTGAGGAATTTGGGTATCCGATTATTATTAAAGCATCGCTCGGTGGTGGCGGGCGTGGCATGCGAATTGTTCATCACAAAGGTGAATTGACAGAAGCCTATGACCGCGCACGATCAGAAGCAAAGTCTGCTTTTGGTAATGATGAAATCTATGTTGAAAAGTTTATTCAAAATCCAAAACATATCGAAGTACAAATTTTGGGGGACAACCATGGAAATATTGTTCATTTATATGAACGAGATTGTTCTGTGCAACGCCGACACCAAAAAGTAGTAGAGGTTGCTCCAAGTTTATTTTTATCGGACGAATTACGAGAACGTATTTGTAAGGCGGCTGTTCAGTTAGCAGAAAATGTTGGATATGTGAATGCCGGGACTGTTGAATTTTTAGTAACAGATGATGATTTTTATTTTATTGAAGTAAATCCTCGCATTCAAGTAGAACATACAATAACAGAAATGATTACCGGGGTTGACATTGTTCAATCTCAAATTAAAATTGCGGAAGGACATAATTTACATGACTCTAATGTAGGAATACCGGAACAAGCAAACATTCAAACAAATGGTAGCGCAATCCAATCTCGTGTTACGACAGAAGATCCTTTAAATGATTTTATGCCAGACACAGGACGTATTATGGTCTACCGTTCTGGTGGGGGATTTGGAGTTCGATTGGATGCCGGAAATGGATATCAGGGAGCAGTTATATCACCGTATTATGATTCATTATTAGTAAAAGTATCTACATGGGCATTAACATTCGAACAAGCTGCGCAAAAGATGGTACGAAACTTAAAAGAATTTCGTATTCGGGGAATTAAGACAAATATCCCATTTTTACAAAATGTCATACTACATGAAAAGTTTACAACTGGCGATTATGATACGAACTTTATTGACGATACACCTGAGCTTTTTGTGTTTCCAAAACGAAAAGACCGTGGTACAAAGCTACTTACGTATATTGGTGATATGACCATTAACGGGGTGGATGGTGTACCGAAGAAGAAGAAGCCAAGATTTGCACCAGTTCAGGTTCCACAGGTGGATAGGTTAAATGCGATACCAAAGGGAACAAAGCAACTTCTTGATGCGCATGGTCCGGAATATGTTGCAAATTGGCTCAAAGAACAAGAAAAGGTTTTACTTACAGACACAACTTTTCGTGATGCTCATCAATCTCTTCTAGCAACACGGGTTCGTACAAAAGATTTAGTACGGATAGCAGAACCAACCGCACGTTTATTGCCGAATTTGTTTTCAGTTGAAATGTGGGGAGGTGCAACGTTTGACGTTGCTTACCGATTTTTACGTGAGGACCCATGGGAACGACTATTAACATTACGGGAAAAAATGCCGAATCTTTTATTTCAAATGCTACTAAGAGCAAGTAATGCAGTCGGATATAAAAACTATCCCGATAATGTAATCCAAACTTTTGTTAAAGAGAGCGCGGAGGCGGGTATCGATGTTTTCCGAATTTTTGATAGTTTGAATTGGTTCGAAGGTATACAACCAGCGATAGAAGCTGTACGTGAAAATGAAAAAATTGCTGAAGCGTCAATTTGTTATACTGGCAATGTTTTAGATAAAGGTCGCAGTAAATATGATTTAACGTATTATACAACGTTAGCAAAAGAGTTAGAAAGAGCAGGAGCGCACATTTTAGGAATAAAAGATATGGCCGGCTTATTAAAACCAGAGGCAGCGTATCAACTAGTCTCTGAATTAAAAGAAACGTTAACGATTCCAATCCATCTACATACACATGATACGAGTGGAAATGGTGTTTATATGTATGCTCGAGCAATTGAAGCAGGTGTTGATGCTGTCGATGTTGCCTGCGGATCAATGGCTGGGTCTACGTCACAACCGAGTGCGCAAACCTTATATCATGCATTAGAAGGTACGAAATATCAACCAGAGATAGAAGTTGAGAATTACGAACAGCTTTCAACGTATTGGGAAGGAGTTCGCGATTATTATCAAGATTTTGAAAGCGGAATGAAAGCACCACATACAGAAATATATTTTCATGAGATGCCAGGAGGGCAGTATAGTAATTTACAACAGCAGGCAAAGGCAGTAGGACTTGAGGAACGCTGGGATGAAGTAAAGAAAATGTACCGTACAGTAAATGATATGTTTGGGGATATTGTAAAAGTAACACCGTCCTCTAAAGTTGTTGGTGATATGGCTTTATTTATGGTGCAAAACAATCTTACTGAAAAGGATATATACGAACGAGGCGAGTTTATCGATTTTCCAGCATCTGTTATTGAATTTTTTCAAGGAAATATCGGTCAACCTTATGGAGGTTTCCCAGAAGAATTACAACGTATTATCCTTAAAGGGAAAGAAAAATTTGAAGTA
>Ga0079225_10002349_pt1 | contig 10858 bp, 8 predicted proteins | sample Poulit2012_FD_76344 | JGI IMG/M metagenome (GOLD analysis project Ga0079225, IMG submission 76344) | Agricultural soil microbial communities from Georgia to study Nitrogen management - Poultry litter 2012 | ecosystem: Environmental > Terrestrial > Soil > Agricultural land | place: USA: Georgia...
TCATTGATTGATCAATTCAAGGAGGAGCATGATGGCGGAATGGAAAGAATATAGCGTTCATATTAATGAAGAGGCGGTAGAGAGTGTTTCAGAGCTATTTATGGAATTAGGATCTGCTGGAGTAAGCTTGGTTGATCGAACTGATTTTGAAACGATGCCTGAATATGGATTTGATTCGTTATGGGCATTAGATGAAGCAAAGTTTCCGACTGACGGTGTGGTGATTAAAGGCTATTTTCCAGTAGAAGCGGTGCATTCAAATTTAGAAAAAACACTTCATCAGCGACTCGAAAAATTAAAAGCGTTTGATTTGAATGTGACAAATTATACAGTGGAATCAAGAACGTTAATGGATTCGGATTGGAATAATAAATGGAAAGAATTTTATCATTCTGTTCCGATTACACGTTATTTAACGATTGTTCCTGAATGGGAAGAGTATACAAAAAGAAAAGATGATGAGCAACTGATTGTAATGGATCCAGGTTTAGCCTTTGGAACAGGTACCCATCCGACCACACAGCTATCTATTCAAGCATTAGAAATGGTTTTACGTGGAGGAGAAATAATTTTAGATGTAGGGACTGGTTCGGGTGTTTTGACTATTGCTAGTTCACTTTTAGGTGCTGCAGAAATTCATGCGTTTGATTTGGATGATATTGCTGTACAGTCTGCTAAAAATAATATTCATTTAAATGAATTAGCAGCAAAAATTACAGTGAAAGAGAATAATTTATTAAAAGATGTTACAATAAAAGCAGATGTGGTGGTTGCAAATATTTTGGCTCCTATCATATTAGAACTAATACCTGATGCTATGCGTGTTTTAAGACCAGGTGGAACGTTTATTTCATCAGGAATTATTAAAGAACAAGAAGAAGAAATCTTGACTGCATTAAAAAATGAAGGGTTCAAAATCCGACAAATTAATCAAATGAAAGATTGGATAGTTATTATTGCTCAAAAACCATTAAATAAATAATAGCTCTCTATATTTTAAAATTTGGATGATTTAAAACTTTATAAAAAAGGGGTATTTATTCATGGAAAACATTGCTCAATATATTGACCATACAATACTAAATGCGGATGCTACAAAAGCAGATATTCAAAGAGTTTGTGAAGAAGCAAAAGAATATAACTTTAAAACCGTTTGTATCCAACCGTACTGGGTAAAATATGCAAAAGAAATATTAGGAGACTCAAAAGTAGGGGTGACTACAGTTATTGGTTTTCCACTAGGAGCAAACACAACTGAAATTAAAGTAGCCGAAGCTAAGTTAGCAGTAGCTGAAGGGGCATCTGATGTTGATATGGTGATTAATATTGGTGCGTTAAAATCTGAAGATTATGACACCGTCTTAAAAGATATTCAAGCAGTTGTAGATGCCGTTACTGGCCAAGCAATCGTAAAAGTGATTCTTGAAACTTCTTTACTCACAAAATCTGAAAAAATCCGTGCTTCAGAGTTAGCGAAACAAGCCGGTGCAGATTTTGTTAAAACGTCCACTGGTTTTTCAACTGGAGGAGCTACATTGGATGATGTCCAATTAATGCGTGCCACAGTTGGTCCAGATATGGGGGTAAAAGCTTCAGGAGGGGTTCGTACCTTTGAAGATGCTAAGGCAATGATTGAAGTAGGTGCAACTCGCATTGGTGCCTCAAGTGGCATTTCAATTATAGAAGGCTCTAAAGAAGTAGAGTAATTTTAATTAAGAAAAATAATGAAATTTCTTTCATCATGGGCTTAAATGAATCAGTTGAAAACAAAGACCATAATCGTTATAATTAAGAGAACAAACCAGCACTGACCAGTGCTGGTTTTTGTAAATCATTTGTAGGATAAAAAAAAGAAGGTGTCTGAAATGACGAAAAAAACAGATTATACAGCACAAGAAGTCATTGCATTATGCTTAACTTATATGAACAGTGAGCATGTTAAATTCGTCAATAAAGCGTATGAATTTGCAGCGAATGCTCATAAAGAGCAAATGCGAAAATCGGGAGAAGAATATATTATTCATCCGATTCAAGTTGCCGGTATTCTCGCTGAAATTAATATGGATCCTGTAACCGTCGCAACAGGCTTCCTTCATGATGTTGTTGAAGATACAGAATATTCATATGACGATATAAAAGAAGAATTTTCTGAAGAAGTAGCTGATTTAGTAGAAGGGGTTACTAAATTAGGAAAATTTAAGTTTACGTCGAAGCGTGAACATCAAGCAGAAAACCATCGAAAAATGATTCTAGCTATGGCACAAGATGTACGTGTAATTTTAGTGAAATTAGCTGATCGTTTGCATAATATGCGTACTTTACGATTTCATAAAGTTGAAAAACAAAGAGATATTGCGACAGAAACACTTGAAATTTATGCCCCTTTAGCTGATCGATTAGGTATGAGTCGTATTAAATGGGAATTAGAAGATTTATCTCTTCGTTATACAAATCCACAACAATTTTATCGTATTGTCCATTTGATGGATTCTAGACGTGAAGATCGCGAACAGTATATTAAAGACTCTATCGAAGCAATTAATGAATCGATTGAAGAATTAGATATTCAAGCAGATATCACCGGACGGCCCAAGCATATTTACTCTATTTATCGAAAGATGAAGACGCAAAAGAAACAATTTGAAGAAATTTATGATTTATTAGCTATTCGTGTTATTGTTGATTCCATAAAGGATTGCTATGCGGTTCTAGGTGCGATTCATACTCAGTGGAAACCAATGCCTGGCCGTTTCAAAGATTATATTGCTATGCCAAAAGCAAATATGTACCAATCTTTACACACAACAGTACTTGGTCCAAATGCGACACCACTTGAGGTTCAAATTCGGACTCATCAAATGCATGAAATTGCAGAATATGGGGTAGCCGCACATTGGGCTTACAAAGAAGGGGTCACGACAAAAGTTCAAAATGATCAATTAGGTGATCAGCTTTCTTGGTTTAGAGATATTATTGAACTGCAAAGTGAATCAAATGATGCGTCTGAATTTATGGATGCGATTAAACAAGATTTCTTTACAGATAAAGTGTACGTTTTTACCCCTGGTGGCGATGTAATGGAACTTCCAGATGGTGCCAGTACGCTTGATTTCGCTTATCATGTTCATTCAGAAGTTGGCGATAAATCAACAGGAGCCAAAGTCAACGGAAAGATTGTCCCGTTAAATTACAAATTGAAGACAGGAGATATTGTAGAGATTATTACTTCCTCTTCTTCTGCTGGCCCAAGTAGAGATTGGCTGAATTTTGTCAATACATCCAAAGCTAGAAATAAAATTCGCCGTTACTTTAAAACTCAAGATCAAGAAAATGCCATTGAACATGGACAAAAGATTGTTACAGATCTAATCTTGGAACTCGAATTAGATCCAAAAGATTTCATGACTGATGAAATAATGAATAAGCATGCAGAAAAATTTAATTATAAAGATAGTGATAGTCTCTATGCAGCTATTGGCTTTAATGAGATTAGACCATTAACCGTCGTTAACCGTTTAACAGAAGAGGCCAGAAAAGACCGCGATAGAAAATCATCAAAATTATCAAACGAAGCGACGATTGAGAAAAAGCAAGAACCTGAAAAAGTGACCATTCATCATGAAGATGGTGTGGTTGTAGAAGATGCTGAAAATCTATTATTACGATTAAGTAAATGTTGTAATCCAGTGCCTGGAGATGAAATTGTAGGGTATATTACAAGAGGACGAGGAATTTCTGTTCATCGAAAAGATTGTCCAAACGTTGTAGCAGAAGCGGACTTAGAAAATCGTTTAATTGAAGTCGAATGGGAAAATAAAAAAACAGAGAAAATTTATGATACAGATTTAGAAGTTTACGGTTTTGATCGATCAGGTTTATTAAATGATATCCTTGAAGTGATTAATAGTATGACCAATCGATTAAGCAATATAAATGGCCGTGTAGACAATAATCAAATGGCAACCATTCGAATAACGATTGGTATTCATAATATAAAAGAATTGGAACGTATCATTGATAAACTCAATCAAATTCCAGATGTCTATTCCATTCAACGAATTACGTTATAAAAATTAAAATACGAGCGAAGAAAGTGGTCGAACAAAGTGAGAGTTGTGATTCAACGTGTATCAAAGGCGAATGTAGTCATTGATGAAAAAGAGAACGGAGAAATTGGGCGTGGTTTTCTTTTACTGGTAGGTGTGGAAGAAGAAGATACAAAGGAAGATGTAGATTATTTAACTCGAAAGATTTCTAATCTACGCATTTTTGAAGATGAGGCGGGAAAAATGAACCTCTCTTTACGTGAAGTAAAAGGAGAGATTCTTTCTATTTCTCAATTTACACTTCACGCAGATACCAAAAAAGGAAATCGTCCCAGCTTTATAAAAGCCGCTAAGCCCCAAAAGGCTGAATCGCTTTATGAAGAGCTTAATCAAAATCTGCGCAATGAAGGATTTAAAGTAGAAACTGGAGTTTTTGGAGCAGATATGGCTGTTTCTTTAATCAATGATGGTCCGGTAACGATTCTAATCGATTCAAAAAATAAATAAAACAAAAACTCAGTAAGTAAAAGCGACAAATCGTTGCTTCTTTACTTACTGAGTTTTTTTATTTTTAATTATTGGCTATAATATTCACGTAAAGCTTGATAAATAGCTTCTACAACAGAGGCTTGATAGGATTGTGAATCAATATATTGTAGATCTAAATCGCTGTTCATATAGCCTAATTCAAGTAGAACAGCTGGTTGTTGATTGGTTCGCAATACATAATAATCACCCATCCGCACACCATTATTAGTTAAAGGAGCACTTTGTGTTAAGTAACGATTAATTGTATTGGCGAGCTCAAGATTTGATTCATAATAATAATAAGAGGTTGTACCACTCATCGTATTGGCTTGTTCAACAGCATCATAATGTAGGCTAATAAACGCATCAGCATAGTTTGCATGAGCAGTTTGTACACGTTGTTCTAATGAAATATATTGATCAGATGAACGAGTCAAGATAACATTTGTTCCTGCATCTTCTAAACGATTTTTTAATAATTGAGCGGTATTCAATGCTACGTCTTTTTCAACAATTGATTGATTGGATGCCGTTGCTCCTGGATCATAACCTCCATGGCCCGCGTCAACAACAATTGTTGCTTCAGCTAAAGAAGACACCGTACGTGCATATTGTGCTTCATTTGTTTCGGTAGTTGTTTCTGTCTCATCGGCTTCTGTGTTTTCTTCAACAATACTAGAAACCCAAGCGGCTACATAACCTGTAGTATTTTCATCGATTCGAACATGATACCAATCTTCATTGTTTTCAATAAATTCAAACCTTTCGCCCGGTTGAGCCGTATGGATTATTTCGCCTTCGGTTGAAGGTAAGGTTCGAATGTTTGTTGGAGTGTCCCCCATTTCTACAAAAGAGGTGGAGGTGTCTGAATTTGTTGTTTGACTTTCAGCACTCTCAGCATTTGTAGGTGCATCGATCATTTCTATGTAACTTCCATGAATCCAAGCGACTCGTCCCATATATAAAATTTGATACCAATCACCATCTTGATAAAGGACTTGTAATTCAGCATCTTTATAAACAGTTCCTAAGATTTCTGATTCAGCATTTGAAAACTGTCGGATATTTACTGCTTCTCCTGTGACTTTTGCAAATTGTGCGTCTCCTTGTGTTATTTCTCCGGAGCTGACTAACCAGCTAGCCACCCAACCCACTTGATCATTGTTTAAGCGAACTTTATACCATTTGTTTTCTTCACCCAAAAGAAATAAACGATCATTTTCTTTTGCTTGAGTCAAGACTTCATGTGACAAACCGGGTCCTAAACGCACGTTCAAAACAGCCGTCTCCACTCTGACGGTATTTTCGTTGGCTAACGCAACCATCGCACCAAAAGTTAAACTGATTAAAAGAATAAAGAAAGCAATAAATGCTTTTTTATTGGGTAATTTGTTCTCTATCTTTTTTGTAATTGTGTTTGAGGACATAAATTTACCTCCTATTTAGCTGAAAACGGCTTATATAATAAGAATAGTATATCAATCTTAAATTAGTTTGTAAATACAAGCATTAAACAAATTGTAAAATGAAATTAATTTTTTTACTACATAACTAAAAAACTCTCTTTTTTAGTTATATCTGGGTGTTTACGCAATTGACAAAAGGGGGGGCCTATGGTAGGATTACTTGTGATAACTTTTTAATAAGTGAGATCCAGAGACAGAAAAAGTAATTTTATTTAAACTATTTACAGAGAAGGTTTTGTAGTTGAGAGAAGCCAATAGTAAATAAAATGAAAGACATTCTTGAGGATGACAGGAAAACTGTCACGTTAAAGGCGTTAACGAAGAGGGAATAATTTGTTTTATTCCAAATAAAGGTGGTACCACGTTACGTCACACTAAATATAAACTTACACGTCCTTGTTCGAAAGAATAAGGGCTTTTTTTATTGAAATTTTACAGAGAGGGAGAAACCATGAAATACCAAAAAATAAGAGGAACTGCTGATTTGTTACCTAATGAAACCAATAAATGGCAGTATGTAGAAAATAAAATAGAAGATTTATTAGAAAAATATTCTTACCAAGAAATTCGTTTGCCTATTTTTGAACAATTTGAATTATTTGCTCGCGGGGTAGGAGAAACGAGTGATATCGTTTCAAAAGAAATGTATGAATTTTACGATAGAGGGGATCGACATCTAGCTCTTCGTCCTGAAGGTACAGCAGGCGTCGTCCGTGCTTATGTAGAAAATAAAATATATGGACCTGAACATCATAAACCTGTTAAATATTATTACACAGGCCCTATGTTTCGTTTTGAGCGCCCACAAAGTGGTCGTATGCGTCAATTCCATCAAATAGGTGTTGAAGTGTACGGTAGTAATAATCCTGCTGTAGATGTTGAAACTATGGCATTAGCGATGGATATTTTTAAATCTTTCGGTATTAAAGACTTAACCTTAGTGATTAATTCATTAGGAAATACGGAATCTCGCTTGGCTTACCGTGAAGCTTTAATTGATTTTTTAACTCCTCATTTTGAAGAATTAAGTGACGATTCTAAAGAACGTCTGCATAAAAATCCTTTACGTGTCTTAGATAGTAAAGATAAAAAAGACCAAGAGATTGTAAAAGAAGCACCTTCTGTTTTAGATTACTTAGATGAAAACTCTAAAAAGCACTTTGAAGAGGTAAAAGATATGTTAGAACTTTTAGAGGTTTCTTATGAAGTCGATCCAAATATGGTGCGCGGTCTGGATTATTATAATGATACCATTTTTGAAATAATGACCAATGATCCAAATTTTGGAGCCAACACAACGATTTGTGCTGGTGGACGTTATGATCAGTTGGTAGAAGAGGTTGGGGGGCCGGCGACTCCTGGTTTTGGTTTTGCTATTGGTCTTGAACGTTTAGTGATGTTACTAGAAGGCATTCATTATGATTTTCCAAAAAGACATCAACTTGATGCTTACATTGTAACAATTGGTGATGAAGTGAATAGTGAAGCTTTAAAATTAGCAAATGTACTAAGAAAACAAGGACTAATTGTAGAAAGAGAATTTATTGGCCGTAAACCAGGTAAACAATTTAAAACTGCAGATAAATTAAATGCGAAAACAGTATTTACTTTAGGTACTCAAGAATTACAAAATCGTACAGTAAATATGAAACTTTTATCAACAGGTAAAGAAATTTCATTAAATCTTGAGGAAATATACGCCGATAACTTTAAAAATGAATATTCGAAAATACTAAAAAAATTAGAAGGTGAGGATTAAAAAATGAGTAGAACAAATTATTGTGGAGAAATCACTAAAAAGAATATAGGAGAAACCGTCACCTTAAATGGTTGGGTACAAAAACGACGCGATTTAGGTGGCATGATTTTTATTGATTTAAGAGATCGTACTGGTTTAGTTCAAGTGGTATTTAATGCAGAAGAAGGGAATGGTTTATTACAAACTGCTGAAACACTTCGTGCAGAACATATCCTTGAAATTACAGGAAAAGTAGTTGAACGTTTAGAGGGCGCAGTCAATCCCAATATGGCAACAGGTGAAATTGAGATTGAAGCAACAGAACTAAAAGTTTTAAATACATCTAAAACCCCTCCGTTTGAAATTACGGATCAAATTAATGTGTCAGATGATTTGCGACTAAAATATCGCTATATTGATTTACGACGTCCTCGTATGCAAGAAAATATTTTAATTCGTCATGAAGTAAAAAAAGCAATACGCAATTATTTAGATGATCATGGATTCATAGATATTGAAACACCTTATCTAACAAAGTCGACACCTGAAGGAGCGCGTGATTATTTAGTCCCTTCTCGTGTCCATCAAGGTAAATTTTTTGCTTTACCGCAATCTCCACAGTTATTTAAACAATTATTGATGAGTTCTGGCTTTGATCGTTACTACCAAATTGTTCGTTGTTTCCGTGACGAGGATTTGCGTGGAGATCGTCAACCTGAATTTACACAAGTAGATATCGAAACTAGCTTTTTAAGTGAAGAAGAGATTCGTCAAAATACAGAAAAAATGTTGAAACATGTCGTTAAAGAAGTCAAAGATCTAGAAATTAAAGAAGACTTTCCAATGATTACTTACGATGAAGCTATGAATAATTACGGAAGCGATAAGCCAGATATTCGTTTTGAAATGAAATTAAAAGATGTAAGTTCTGTGGTAGCTAATTCTGATTTCCGTGTCTTTACTTCTACAATTGAAAATGGTGGTTTTGTAAAAGGATTAGCTGTTAAAGGCGCTGCGGATGAATTTACTAGAAAGCAAATTACTGAATTAGAAGAGATTGCTAAAATTCATGGCGCAAAAGGATTAGCTTGGATTAAAGTAACCGATAAAGGATTAACAGGTCCAATTTCAAAATTCTTTGCGGAAGAAGAGATGTCAAATAAATTATTAGAGGCAATGGATGCTGAAGCTGGAGATTTATTGTTATTTGTAGCGGATAAAAAAAGAGTGACGCATGATGCCTTAGGTGCTTTACGTGTTCATTTAGGAAAAGAATTAAATCTATATGACCCAGAAGAATTAGCCTTTATTTGGGTAGTAGATTGGCCTTTATTAGAATTTGACGAAGATGAAAATCGTTATGTAGCTGCTCATCATCCATTCACCCATCCAAAACCTGAAGATGTAGATAAATTAGCGACCCATCCAACAGAAGTTTATGCTCAAGCCTATGACATTGTATTAAATGGTTACGAGATTGGTGGAGGTTCTATCCGCATTCATGAAAAAGAATTACAAGAGCAAATGTTTGAATCATTAGGATTTACACAAAAAGAAGCTGAGAGTCAATTTGGCTTTTTACTCAATGCTTTTGAATATGGTTTCCCGCCTCATGGAGGTATTGCTTTAGGATTAGATCGACTTGTTATGCTTTTAGCAAATGAACCAAACATTCGTGAAGTGATTCCATTCCCTAAAAATGGTCGAGCAGTTGATCCATTAACGGATGCACCTACAGTTGTGTCAGACAACCAACTGCATGAATTAGCCTTGCAAGTTACAACAACTCCTAAAGATAAAAATTAAAAAAGATAAAGAATTAAAACAAAGGAGAATGTAAATGACACTATTAGGGTCACATGTGAGTATGAAAGCTCCACATATGGTCTTGGGTTCAGCAAAAGAAGCCACTTCTTATCAGGCAAATACATTTATGATTTATACCGGGGCACCACAAAATACGCGTCGTCGAGCAATAGAAGATTTAAAAATCCCAGAGGCTCATGAATATATGAGCCAAAACAATATAGACGTGAAAGATATTGTGATTCATGCTCCTTATATTGTAAATCTGGGGAATACATTTAAACCTGATAATTTTGAATTTGCGATTGAGTTTATGAAAGAAGAGATTCGTCGAGCGGATGCGATCGGGGCAACCCAAATGACAATGCATCCAGGTGCACATGTTGGTGCGGGCCCAGAAGCAGGGATTGATAAAATTGCTGAAGGTCTAAATCGTATTTTAAGTGCTGATCAAAATGTACAGATTGCTCTAGAAACGATGGCTGGGAAAGGGACAGAAATTGGTCGTTCCTTTGAAGAATTAGCTCAAATTATTGAACGTGTGGATTTAGAAGATAAACTATCTGTTACATTAGATACTTGTCATACCCATGATGCGGGGTATCCGATTAAAGATGATTTTGATTGGGTTTTAGATGAATTTGATCGAATTATTGGTCTAGATCGCCTAAAGGTTATTCATGTGAATGATTCAAAAAATCCACAAGGTGCAGCAAAAGATCGTCATCAAAATATCGGATATGGTGAAATTGGGTTTGAGAGTTTGAATCATATTGTCCATCACCCTAAATTAGCCCATTTACCTAAAATTCTTGAAACGCCTTTTGTAGGGGAAGATAAGAAAAATAAAAAAGCCCCTTATGCCCATGAAATTTATATGTTAAAACAAAAAACTTTTAATGAAGATTTATTAAAAGATATTATGAACGAAACACCTATAAATTAAATAGTAAAAAAGAAGCTTAAAAGTGTAGAATGAATACATTTTTAGGCTTCTTTCGTTTTTTTGAAACTAGGTAGCTTATCATTGACAGAAGATCTTAATTAAAAGAATTCAATGAACACCTGTGCTATAATAATAAAGTAAATAAGCAGAAGGGGTGTCTCGTAGATGAAGGATAAAATTATTGTCATTGTTGGACCAACAGCTGTTGGCAAGACAGCATACAGTATAGAACTCGCTAAACAATTAAACGGTGAAGTGATTAGTGGGGATTCTATGCAGATTTATAAAACTTTAGATATTGGTACAGCAAAAGTTACCCCTGAAGAAA
>Ga0079225_10002350_pt1 | contig 10856 bp, 16 predicted proteins | sample Poulit2012_FD_76344 | JGI IMG/M metagenome (GOLD analysis project Ga0079225, IMG submission 76344) | Agricultural soil microbial communities from Georgia to study Nitrogen management - Poultry litter 2012 | ecosystem: Environmental > Terrestrial > Soil > Agricultural land | place: USA: Georgia...
AACCATGAGGGTGTCCTGATTGATAATGAATGGATACTAGACCTGACAAACAGTCATCAATAACTTTACTGACTCGTTTAATATCACGAAAGATAAAATCTACATGATAGCCCTGTATAACTAACCAACCACCTCCATTTATCCATTCGCCCCATTCACCTAAAGAAGTAATTAAATGCTCTTTTTTATCGTCATTAAGATTAAAAGCTGCTTTTTCTATATCATTGCTATTAAATCCTTTTGATTCATCATAGTAAATTCCAATATCTATATCAGAATCCGGACTATGAGTTCCTCTTGCCCTAGATCCACCTAACACAATTCCTACCACACCTGACAGTCCAGCTAGTTCTTCTTTTATGTCTTGAATTATATTATCGACAGCTGTCATTATTTTTCACTCCCATTTTATTATAGTAATAGGTAAGCCCTTGACGTTATCGCCAGCTTTTACCCACTTCGCACCGTACGTGCGACTCTCACCTCACACGGCTCTCTAACTAATCCAATTCATTCAGTATGTTTATGTATTGCAAGATGAAATATAGAATCAGATTGCTACGTTCAGACATTGCTTGCGAAATTTATTAACTTCTTTAAATCGTTTTTCATTTAACTTAAACATATTCAAGGACATCTGTATTTTCTCTTTGTCTCCGAGATGAATAAGGAGATAGATGGATTTGTGCGATATCATTAAGCTACCGTTTGAATCATCTTTTGTAAGATAGCACGGTATCTTATGGTGACAATGCCATTCGTCCGGACCTAATTTAACTCCTGTGACAGCACATTTTCCATTTTGTGCGATAAAACGTCTCGGTATAAATTGTTTCATCACATGAGCTAGTGTTTGATTATTAATGTTTTTAAAAAAATGGTTACTGAAATATATTGAAATTCCAAGGTAATCCTTTAGCTCAACTAATGACTTGGTTTTTTAAATAGCCAGAAATTTGGGTGTGAGTATCTGCTTTTGTGGAATTGATCTGCATATATGTTTAATGAAATAAAAATGTTAATTTTTAAAAGCTTAAACCGCATTCTTCTGTTGAAAAAATGCGGCTTGTTTCATAAAAAATTCTTAACTTTTTACATTCACTCCACCAGTACACTTTCATTTTTTCTTTATCTATATTAAGACCCTTCAATCATATCCCGTCTACTATAACCGAGATAACCAATTACCATTAAAATGATGCTAATAATAGTTATTATAATGAAAATGGAAGAATCAAAATTCTCCATTGGCATTTGTGGAATCCAGCTTTGAATGGCTGTTTTTGAAAACCATTCTGGTAAGTCTAAGATACCGCCAAAGTAGTTTAGTACGAAGGAGTAGGCAAGATAAATATAAACTACTTTACCCAGTTTAGGTGCCCAACCTAGGGCTAATGCCGCAAGACCTGTAAAGAATAATACGGATGGTAAAAAGTTGTAGCCAGCAACTAGAAAATCAAATATATCCATTGTTGAACGATCTCCCATAGCCGTGACTGCTGTACCACCCAGACCCCCAGCAGCTAATAAAATTCCGACTAAACCTGCAAAAATCGCTATACCAATACTGGTCCAGTAAAATTGGCTGCGGGTCACTTTTGTCGCATGAAGCTGACTTAAGTGTAAGCGGCTTTCTTCTGCGAACAGTTTATTGACAATGGCAATTGGTAATATCGAAACCAAACCAATCATGACCATCATAATCGTGCTAGTGAATGATTCTTCGATGGAAACACCTACATGAGAAAACATTTGTTTCACCATTTCATTGCTTTCTAGAAAGGTCTGCATATCTCCATAAATCGAACCATAAGCAGCCCCCATAATAACAAAAGCAACCAACCAACTAATGACAGTTCCTTTGTTAAGCTTGATAAGTAACCCACGGACAGACAACAAGGATTTTTTTGCGCTTTCGCGGCCTTCTCTTGCAGGTAGATAGCCAGCTCCCATATCGCGAGCCCCCTCAAGGGCAAAAGCAATGGTCACCACGATTATACTGAAAATCAAAGCAAAAATAAGCGGAAGCCAATTATTTTCCGTAAAGGGATAGGTTAGATAGGTCCACCCCATAGGATTGATCATAGATAAATCAACATTGGAGACGTCAGTCCCTGCACGGACGATATAAAGTAATCCTACAATTCCAAGAGCTGAACCCGTTGCACCAGATGATGTTGGCATAATCTGCGCCATAACCAAAGCGATCACAGCACCGATTATACCAGCCATACCGACTGATGCACCAAATAGAAAGGAACCTTCCATAGAGATCGTATCGGCACCGAAACTTATCATAATCCCGGCAATAAAAAGCGCCAATAAGCCATTAATGAAAACCGTCTCTGCTATTGTAGCAAGAGAATTTGCTTGACGACCTATATGAAACGAGCGCACAAGCTCAGTGAGACCAAGATCTTCTTCTTTACGTGTATGACTTACCACGTGTAATACAGCTATGATCATCGCAAACAAGCCACAAAATAGTAACATTTCATGCGCATACATTGCACCTAAGGTATAATTCGTTGCTGTTTCGACTGGCGTAGGACCCACCATGGATATCATAGCAGGGTTTTTTAATGTTTCGAACATTCCGATCAAACCTTGCCCTTTTGCTATTTCTTTAAAAGCTGGAACAAAACCAGCTGAGAATAAGCCAATTCCTAAAATCCAAACAATCATTTTTTTCCAATCACGCTTCAGATATTGTACAAACAGTGTATCCCAACGTACAAATTTTTCCTTCATTGTATTTCATCCTCCTTTCGGGCACTTAACCTTCATAATGGCGCATGAACAGATCTTCAAGTGTTGGTGGTACAGCTTCAAACTTATTGACACCTAATTTGGTTGCTTCCTTTAGAATATCATTGATATGTTGATTATCAGCAGAGAATGTTGCCTGATTTTCCTTTTGTGTGAAATCATGTACGCCGTTTACAGTGGCCATTTCAGCCACGTCACCTTCTGTTGCTATAGTTACAGTAGAACGGGTCAGATGACGTAATTCATCAAGGGTACCAGTTTCGACAATTTCACCCTGGCGTATAATGACAACCTTATCCGCTAAACGTTCCACTTCACTTAAAATATGAGAGGACAACAAAATTGATTTACCTGATTCTTTGATTTTTTCAACTTCTTCTTGAAACACTTGTTCCATCAAAGGGTCAAGACCAGAAGTTGGTTCATCAAAAATATATAAATCTGAGTCAACAGATAGTGCTGCAATCAAACCAACCTTTTGACGATTTCCCTTCGAATATCCTTTGGCTTTTTTCTTAGAATCCAATTCAAATCGTTTAATTAAATAATCGCGTTTTTTCTTGTCTCCGCCACCATGCAACTTCATGAACAGATCAATAATTTCACCGCCTGTTAGACTTCCCCATAGCGTGACATCCCCCGGGACATAAGAAATGCGTTTATGAATTTCAATGCTGTCTTTCCAAACGTCCTTACCGAATATTTCTGCAATACCAGCATCTCGCTTAATAATACCCAATAAAGCACGAATAGTTGTTGATTTACCAGCACCGTTAGGACCAATAAAACCGACAACTTCTCCAGCCTCTACAGTAAATGTTACGTCACTTAATGCTTGAAACTTGCCAAAACTTTTTTGTAAACCTTGCACTTTTACAACTTTCGTCATAACATGAACACTCCCTATTTTAAAGATTTAGACACCTTTTAATAACGTATTTTTCAGTTTATATGGAAGTTTAAATCTCTAAAGAAAAACTATTAATAAACATCGATACCCTTTTCTAAAATTGTAAACTCCCGCTTTTCGTTAAATATCCAACTCAACACACTCATATTTCATTCTTATTTGTAAAAGCTGTACTTCAGTATTTCAGAATAACTTCCCCATTCTTTGAGATATTGCTCCCCAAATTCGCTTATATGTTCAAACGTATTTATTTGTTTGAGACCTTTCTCCCCGAATCCGAACATCGTCCAATTCAAGATTTCAATCGCTTTTTCGATATCTATTCCTTCACGGAACTTTGAGTAATCGATCTGTTCATACATTTTTTTCTTACTCTTATCATAGATAGGTTCAACCTTTTGCTTAATAATTTCCTTTACTTCAGCCGATTCCTCTTGCTTGGTAGAAACCAGGAAATCAAATACTTGTGGGAATTTTTGTTGTGTATGCAATTTTTTCAATCCAATATTTTCGATTCTTTTAAATATATCGGTTTCATTCAAATCGATTTGTTCAACAATTAGTTCAATAATTTGCACACTGTACTCGATTAAATATACATAAAGATCTTTCTTGCTATTAAAATAATTAAATAATGAACCCTTAGAGATGTTGGCTCTTTTTACAATTTCATTTGTTGATGCTTTTTCAAAACCGCTTTGGACAAATTCCATTATTGCTGCGTTAATAATTTTCTTTTGTTTTTCTGATTTTAAGTTAATGAACTTGGAATAAATGGTGATAATCTCCTTTCCGGCAAGATTAAAATGACCATATCGGTCATATACAGTGTAGCTTAAATGACCGTTTCGGTCAAGAGGGAATATAAAGAAACGGAGGTTTAGTATAGATTTGGAGAAAAACTCAATTAAAAATTTTATGAATTAAAAGAGACCATTTTGAAAATAGATTGATAAAGGGACTCTTTTAGAGCAGTTTTTAGTTTGTTATTTTATAAAACATGGGATTTTTATATCTATGATAGGCAGCAAGTGCACCGTTGCGGAAGGTGGATATGTTGCTTAGCACAAAAAATCCCTTTAGACAAAATCCAAAGGGGTATTACGATACAGCTTTATTCAGCAAACTTTCAAGCAACATTTGCACAAAATACAGTAAAAGTAATAATACAAGGAATTCCTAACGCCCATATCCAAAAATCAACAGAACCAACCATATCCAAATAAAATTCAGTATGCATAAACCACTGGAAAGTAGCCAAGAATACAATTCCACATAAAGTGGAGAAAGCGATGAACAGTATTAGCAAAAATATAACTAATACTGTTTTCCTCACCGTCTGAACCAAAACAACCATTACGAACAACCTCTTTCACTAAATAAGCCATATAAATTTCTGCCCAACATTTCTAATGCCTCTTTTTTCAGTTCATAATATCTTGTTCTTCCAATAAACAATTGAGGATAAATGACTTCATCACAGAATCTAGAGCCATCATTACGCTTACTCATGTACTTTAATTCAATTAATTTTTGTTCAACTGGATCAAGTGATTCCACTGCATAAAATAATGTATCTAACCATTCGCTTGCTTGAACAGATTTTAATGCAAATTGCTCTGTTTTACTATGATTCAGATTTGATCCACCCGGTGTATCCGATATAACGGAAGTAATACTAGGTACCTGTGTTCTTTGTGACATCGCCTTTATTTTGAAATAACGGTCTAACCAGTTTTCTTCCGCATATTCAATATAAAATTGTTGTTCATCTTTTAAAAATGATTCAATTTCTTCTTTCGTAAAAATACCTTCCATATCAGCAGCAAAATTCATTTATCATCATCCTTTCATTATCATCGTAAAGATTCCATTCTTTCTGCTTAATTTCCTTTCAACCTATTGTCAATTCATAAATTCTTAAGTGAAATGTCATTCAATAAAGCATTAATCCGCTCATATAGAGGCTGTGGAGATGAATAACATTCGTGATATTCGGCAGATACAATTTCATACATCCCATACCTTGTTTTCGAAATTTGCAAGTTGGTTTCAGGGATTTGTATTGATTGATTCACCTTCAAATGCAATATATTGTTATAAAGGGGATCGCTTTCCTTCCCAAGATATTCATAAACATGGGTTTGTTTATTCACGTCAATCATGTTGTCCCTCCTTCCAACCCGCAAATTTCCTTTTTTAAAACTACTTTTCTCGTTCGCATGCTTTCTCATTTCTTACAAATGGATTTCGAATGGCATACAATAGCTCACCGATATATTTTTCTTCTTCGCTATTTATTCCATAAAGTTGTTGCATAACCAGTTGATAAGATGAAAGTGCTTCACCGATATAATGTGCTTCAGAATAACTTGCATGTATTTTAATTTCTTTTTTGTTGGCGCTATTTAAAGCCCGCATAAGAAAATACCTCCCGAAATTTATTTAAACCGCATTTATCGCATTTTAATATCCTTCAAAGAGTGCTATAATATCTACGAGTAAGTCAGGAATGTCTAAAAGATACTAGGCATATCTTCTACTAGGACGTTCCTGTTCTATTAATCTTTTTTTAGTTTCTTCTGCCGTTGGTACATATTTGTCGCCAACGGCACTTTTATGCTCGTTCCATTCCACCCATTTACGTTCTGTCTCTTCTTGACTATCCTTTGGATCAAATACCATTACACTTTTCATTCCTTGCCACATTTAGAACCTCTCCCTTCGTCTATAACTCTCACCTTCTAGACGTATTGCTTTTGCTAAGTCCATCATCCGGTCAATAATCCGGCTGCCATTATTTCCATATTTATCGGTAAGCATTTTTTCCGAATAATTGGTTGAACATATGATAGATTTATTCAGTCGCATATCAAATACTTTATATAACACATCAGATGCCCAACTCTCATAACCATATTCATTTGCTTTAACGTACTCAGAGCCAATATCATCCAGCACCAGCAGGTCTAATTCATCTATCATTTTGAAAATCTGCATCTCATTTATGCTTGAATCAGGTTTGTATGTGTTCTTAATATAATCAAATAAATCAGTGACCTTGATATAGAGCGTTTTATACCCTTGTTGTCGCAACGCTTTTGTAATTGCGAAAGACAAATGACTTTTTCCCAGACCACAATTACCACTAAATAGAAGTGATTTAACGCCATCAAAGGTATTGACATACTGCATTGCGATTTCTTTTGCCTCTGATTGTGACTTTTCTTTCGGTATATAGGAGTCAATCGTTGCTTGCCTTAAATCGTTTGTGACTCGCTCAAAACTTGCAATAAACCGCTTTTCTTTTAGCTTTTCCCTTTCTTCCTTTGTCGGTACGTTTAAATCCTCTAATAGCTGTTGATCAATACAATGTTTACATGCTCCAACAATTCCTTTAGATGTTTCATATAATTTGTATATACTCCCACACTGTTCACATTCTTTTTCACTACATTCTTTAAAAGGAAAAGACGTTTCGAGAACCGATCCAATAGCTTTCACTTGTGCACCTCCTAGAATCTATCTCTATTAGGGTCATAATCTATTTGACTCGCTACTTGTTTTTTTCGCTTTTTATGGCTATTATCTATTTCTTCAACGGTTAGTAAGGATTCATTTTCCCAATTCTTTAAGATCCCTTCAGCATATTTAAGTCGTCTAGCATCATTTTCACATGCAATATTTAATGCCTTTAAAATGACTTCACTGGGTTCTTTAAATGATGAATCATCCAACCACAACAACAACTGTTTTTTTGCATGAATGTTGTTCACACCAAATCCGTTTTTATCCCAGAACTGAATAATCTTTGCTACATCTTTGTCTTGTTCTTGTTCTATTTCTATATCTTTTTCTTTATCTCTTTCTAGTTCTTCTTCTGTACCGTCACGTGACGTCACGCTAACGTCATTTGTTTTACTTTCAAGTAATTGCTGCTGTTTCTTCCTTTCCCGATACCTTTTGTTACGCTCTGCATTCAACTTTCTTACACGATCCATTCCTTCAACATTTTGATGCTTTTCCCAGTTTGAAATTCGAATAAATGAATCATCATCAATAAAAATCATCCCAAATTCTCTTAATGTCTTTAAGGCAAGCCTTACTGTATTGAGTGATCTATCGAATATAGTTGCAAGCATTTCCTCTGTATACGGGACATTTTCGTTCAGATAAATATAGCCGTTCGCATTCGTCCTTCCGGCCTGAGAAAGCAGCTTAATCCATATGATTAGGATAGTATCAGCCTCTGGAAGCTTTTCTATTAGTTTTATTTTTTCATCATCAAACATGGAAGTACTTAACTTAATCCATTTAATGTTGCTCACTTGTTTTTGCCCCCTCTATTAAATAGACCCATAGTCTTCATGTAATAGCCACTCATCAATTGCATTCAGATTAAAAAGTAAGATGCCGGCACTAGGACGATTAAATGGAATATTTTCTTGTTTGATCAATCGATATATTGTTGCTTCAGACATCTCTATACCAATTTCATTAAGTAAGTATCTCGATAAGCTTTTTGCCCCTCTAACAACCCGAACCTTGGTTTCCTTTTCTAAAATTTCCACTCATATAACCTCCTCATGTTTTATCCTTTACAAAATACTTTGTTTCAATTTGTTACATTCATATTCAAAAAAAATAGTCCAATCAAACTGAAGATAATTAGCAATATTCTTGGCAACTTTTGTACTCGGATTTCTTTTGCCATTTTCGATCATGTTATAATAAGATCTCTCTATATTAACCCGTTTGGCAACTTGCTCTTGGTTATATCCCTTTTCAACCCTATATTCTTTCAGCCATGTTCTCTTTACTTCCATATGATCACCCCCTTATATTGTAACAATCCGTTACATTAATAATAGTATCATTTTGTTACATTGTCAAGGTTAAAATAATGAAATGTGTCGTTTTGTTACAATCTATTTATTGTAACGCTCCGTTACAGTATAATGAGGATATTAGGGGGATAACAATGCTAAATAAAAGGTTGATTCATTTAAGAAAACAAAAAGATATGACCCAAGACCAAGTTTCTAAAATAATTGGTGTTACAAGACCTGCTTATACAGCGTATGAAAAAGGATCTCGAACACCTGATTATGATATTTTACAATCCCTTGCCGACTATTATGATGTTAGTATTGATTACCTTCTTGGAAGAACAGATAATCCTGCACCAATAGATAGAAGAGACGAAAAAGAGTTTTTTAAGGCACTATCGGATCCTGATTTAAAAAGATGGTATGCAGAATTGCCACAATCTGAGGAAGAGGATTTAAAGAGGCTACGTAAAATGTGGGAAATTATTAAAAGTGATCCAGATAGAAAATAAAATTGTAAGTTATCTCTAGTTCGACTAGAGATTTATTTTTAACTCAAAACGGAACACATGTTTGCATTATTGAATAAGAAGTATATAATAAAAAGAAAAAACAGCGTAATTGGAGGTGCTCTTTTGGAAGTTCATGTATACTTTTTAGAAGGACACAGCGAAGTGAATACATTAGATGGGGAGATTAATGTTTTTCTAAATAAGGACAAAGAACAACAAAAGATATGGAACGATCTGATTAATTATTTGAGTCAGTTGACTGAGATTAACAATGCTAAAAAATGCAAAATTACCATTTCAAAAGAAAAGGAGAATCAAAAATGGCATCATTCGTCGAATTAGTTCCAAACAAAAAATACAAGTTGTTCGTGGAGTTAGAGTCTAATCCCGATGGCTCAAGAAATAGACGTACTAAAGTTGTTCAAGCGAATGGGAAAAGAGAGGCAAGGAGACTTTTAAGTAAATTTGAGCAGGACATAATGGAAAACTCCCACTTATCTATTGATAATCCATTTATGCCAGCATTCATAGATAGGTGGCGAACAAATTACGCAAAAACAGAATTAGACGCGGCAACACTTGAGAGTTATGATATCTCTTTAAAACAGATTAAAAGGTATTTTAAAAAGAAAAAAATAAAGGCTATTAGGCCTTTACACATTATTGAGTTCTATACTGAGGAAAGAAATGCTGGCAGAGGATCATTGGAGACGAAACATAAGGTGTTGCAATCTCTTTTTAAGCATGCAATCTTATGGAAGTATATAGAAAAGGATAATAATCCTATGGAAGACGTGGCAAAACCGAAAACAGAAAACAAACAGCACAAAGACTTTTATAATAAAAATGAATTAAAGATACTTTTTAGACTGCTGGAGGAACAACCTGAACACCATCAATTAATGACAAAATGTGCTTTATACGGTGGTTTAAGGCGTGGAGAAGTACTTGGCATAGCAGAGGACTCAATAGACTTCGAAAACAACACAATAACAGTTAGACGCTCTCTACAATGCACAAAGTCGAAAGGGCTTGTACTAAAAGAAACAAAAGGAAAAGATGCCCGAATCGTTATACTACCGGAAATGTTCATGGAAGAAATCCAGGACTATTATAGAAAACGTACACAACTTAAACGTGATATAGGGAATTTATGGACAGGATTTAAAGATCAAAATAAGAAGGATATCTTTTTATTATTTGGTGATGAATGTGGAAAACCATATCGCCCGGACTCCGTTTCCCAATATTGGGGTAGATTTATGAACCGTAATCAAGATAAAATCAAGCGCATTCGATTTCATGATTTAAGACATTCGTCCGCATCTTTAATTTTAAGCGAAGGTGTTAATATGAAGATTGTGCAGAAGCGGTTAGGACACAAAGATATTCGAACAACGCTCAATATGTATTCGCATATTACAACAGAGGATGAACAAAAGGCTAGCGACGTTTTCAACGTTTTTTATTAATTCGTCACTCGTTCCGTCACTCGGTAGATTTGTTTGTTACCTTTTTAGAGTGAAAACATTTCAAATCAAGTCATAACAAAGATGTGTTTTCTGCTTATTCCCAAAGAAAATAAAAACGCCGCACCCTCTTGTATCAAGGGGTACAGCACTAAGCTCCCAGCCAGAATCGAACTGGCAGTTTTGCCTTACCATGGCAATGTTTTACCGTTAAACTATGGGAGCAAAATATACATGACCATAACCTTACCATGGAAGCGCTCTACCTGCTGAGCTATGGAAGCATAAAAATGGCTCCACAGGTAGGGTTCGAACCTACGACCGATCGGTTAACAGCCGATTGCTCTACCACTGAGCTACTGTGGAA
>Ga0079225_10002351_pt1 | contig 10855 bp, 8 predicted proteins | sample Poulit2012_FD_76344 | JGI IMG/M metagenome (GOLD analysis project Ga0079225, IMG submission 76344) | Agricultural soil microbial communities from Georgia to study Nitrogen management - Poultry litter 2012 | ecosystem: Environmental > Terrestrial > Soil > Agricultural land | place: USA: Georgia...
CTCCCCCGCGTCCAAGTGCACCCCCGCGCCCGTGGAACAGCGTGAGTTTAATGTTGTTCCGCTCCGCCCACTGCGCCAGTTTTTCCTGCGCCTCGTAAAGCGCCAGGGTTGCCGCGACCGGGCCCACGTCTTTAGACGAGTCCGAATAACCAAGCATGATCTCTACACGGCGATCGGTTTGTTCAAGGCGACGGCGATACGGCTCAAGTTGCAGCATCGCGTCAAGAACGTCGGGAGCCGCATTGAGGTCATCGAACGTTTCAAACAGCGGTATGACGTCGAGCGCCGGTATTTCGTCTTGCGACCCGAATGCCGCTTGCGCGAGGCGATACACGTCGGCCACGTCCTGGGCGCTGGTCGCAAACGAGATTATGTAGCGGCGCAGAGCCTGTTCTCCGTGCCGGCGCTGAATCGCTGCAATTGCCCGGAAAGTGTCGAGGACCTCAATTGACATGGGCGATAATTCATCCAGTTCGCCCGCCGACTGCGCATCGAGTTCGGCAAGCGTGCGGCGATGAACCTCGGAGTGCTGCCGCACTTCGAACTCGGCTAAATGAAAACCAAATGTCTCCACCTGCCAAATTAGGTCCTGGACCTGCGCAAACGCGCGCAGCGTGTCGCCAGCCTCGACCAGCGAATTCTGCAGCGTGCGCAAGTCGCCAAGTAATTCCTCGGCGTTCTCATATGCCAGATCTGCGTCGCGGTCCCGCGTCGCCCGCAACCGGAACGCGATCATTGCCATTACGCGCCGGTGCGGTTCATTGGGCGCACTCGCCGCGATCTCGTCCGCCTGTTCCATTGCCAGGGACCGCTGCGCATTCCACAACTTCAAAAGATTTTCCGAGGCGGGGGTAGTCTGCGCATCCAGGGTGAGTAGATCGGAAACCTCGTCCGCCGCCTCAGTGAGCGCGGAGAGAATCTTCTTACTTGCCATCGCGGCCGCTTCGCGCGTGATCGCCGCGGTCACGTTCGGGTTGCCGTCCCGGTCAGAGCCAATCCATGATCCGAGACGAACGAAAGCCGGAACCTGTGGCGCCCGCCCGTTCGACCCGCCGACCAGTTCATCAAAGCGGCGGTAGACGGCTGGGAAAGTGCGGAACATCGTCGCCTCAAACACTCCGAGCGCCGTGCGCACCTCATCAATAGGAGTGGGCTTGTCTAACCGCAGCGGTGCCGTGCGCCACAGTGTGTCGATCTCGATCAGCAGTTCGCGCTCATTATCGCGCAGCCCGAATTCGGTGAGTCGAGAATCGCCCCGCGCCTCCAGCAACTCTGTAATTCGCCGTATCGCTGCGTTGATCGCCCCACGCCGCGCCTCGGTGGGGTGCGCCGTTAACACCGGCCGAAACTCGATGCCATTGACGCGCCGCGCGACCTCTTGGGGCGAATATTCTTCGCGCAAGCGACGCACTGCACCGGCTAAGGAGTCCTCCGGCCCGGTCTCCCCCTTGCCCTCGCGGGCACGCAGCACGCGCACGCGGTGCGCTTCTTCGGCGAGATTAGCCAGATGGAAGTAGCACGTAAACGCACGCGCCACCTCTTCGGCGCGGTCCAGCGTGAAACTCGCCACGAGTTCTTCTGCCGCCTTCATCGATCCGGCACCGGGATCCGTGTACGCCGAAATCGTTAATTCTCGCAGTCGTTCAACGTCTGCGAGCAATTCCGGGCCACTTGCCTGCGATAAAACCCGCCCCAGCAGGTCGCCAAGCAGGCGCACATCTTGGCGCAATTCATCGGGCATCTCCTGCGCGGCGTTGCGACGCGAATCGAGATTTACCCCGGCTGATTCGTCAGTTGATGAGTTTTTAGGCACTACCGCAGAATACTCGGCGCCCGTTTGTAGGTTGCATCTGTGTCTCAACAATTGATTATGGACGGCGCCTGGCACCTCACGCTCGGACGTCACGCACTCCTTCGAACCTTTGCCTGGCCCCAGAAGCCTGCCAATTTACGGGTGAAAGATTGGCCGCATTTCTTGCCAAGTTTGAGCGCGCGCGAAAACGGGTATGCGATCGCGCGCAATCTTTGTGGTTACGACCTGTCCACCGGCAAGATTCTCTTCACTCCAGACGTCGATCCACGAGCCCGGCGGTAAATAGGTGGACCACTCATCAACGGATTCCTCAACAACCGGAGACACCAGCAAGTCGTCGCCCAAGAACCATTGAATTGGGTGTTTCCAGACGTTCTCGTCGTCTGGATATTCGAAATACAGCGGTCGCATCAACGGGGCGCTGCTTGCAAGCGTTTTAGCCGCCTCTTGGGCCAAATATGGCACGAGTCTTTCGCGCAGATGCACGAGTTCCCTCACCTCAGGGATCACTTCTGGGTCATTTTGCTGATGGGCAATATTCCACGGCGTGCGATCGCGCACTGGCTTGCGATGGTGATTGAATTCCGAGTGGTACTGCATGATCGGGACGAACACGCTTGCAGCCATCGCGCGCACATACAGTTCTGCGCTTGGCAAATCGCCTGAGAATCCCGCTATATCCCAACCCCAATAAACAATTCCCGAAGCCGCAGCTGACAGACCTGCCAGCATCGACCAACGGAAGGCTTGCCAAGTCGAATTTTCGTCGCCCGCCCAAAAAGCGCCATGTGGTTGTGATCCTGTGAAGCCAGCTCGTGAGAAGGTCACCGGTGCTTTTCCTGCAGATTTCAGTAATTTCCCATACGCGGCAGGATAAGCGACAGCAAAAAGGTTATTCCCAGCATCGCCCTTGGTTCCATCGAGATATACAAGGTCTGATCCCCAAGCGTGTTCCCCACCGTCGGTCTTGAATCCGTCGATGCCCAGGTCCTCGACTAAGTACCGCCGCTTTTCAGTCCACCACTGTGCGGCGCGGTCATCGGTGAGATCTGGCATGAGCCCTAACGGAAACCACCAGCCTCGATTGCGGTAAGGCCGAAGTGATCCATCCGGCGCTGTCTCTCGCACAAGCACGTTTTCGCGAATCGCGGCGTCAGCATCTGCGCGTGCTTGGCCCGTGGGGTGTGGTCGCATTTTAATGAGCGGGATTTGCCACAGATGCACCTTGATGTCTTTTGCATGCAACGCATCAACCATCCCCTTGGGGTCAGGCCATGCACCATCTTCAGGGAACTCAAAATCGCTCAGCCGCAACGGGGCACCGTCTTGCGCCACCTTGTATTGCGCATCCCGGAAGGCCGTGAATGTGCTCTCGTCGCTCCATGCTTCAATCACAACGGAGCCGACTGGTATGTCGTGTTCCTCATGCAGCCGCATCTGTTTTTCAACTTCTGCCTGCGTGTTCCATTCGTTCCCACTTGCCCATAGGCGAAAAACCCACTGCGGCATCGGGCTAGGACGTCCCACTTCGGATAGGAAACTATCGAGAACCTGGGTAGGCGAGCCCGCATAGAGCGATAAATTCAGAATCTGAAGTTCGTCCGCCGCTGCCTCGACTTCCGCTTCAATTAATAGTTGATCAGGGTCAGTCTTACCCAGATCGAACCAAACGCGTCGCGACGTCCGCACATGAAAACCCCAACCCGTCCCACCAATTACGTGCGCGAAGGGCATAGGAAGATAGGTTTTCCGTTCGGCACCCTGATTTTTGTACTGTTCAAACACAACCGAGTCCAACTGGGTTCCTCGATGGTCGAGGACGTCGAACCGTTCGCCGAAACCTGTAAGCCTTTCCCCTTCGTCCAGTGGGAGCGCAAAGCGGACGCGATATGCACGGGTTAAGTCACGCAGGACCTGAACACTGCCAGGAATCTTGGAAATCCCTGTGTGGCCCATCGTTTTAACTAGATCATCAGATGCGGTCTCCCAGCGCGCGACTGTGCATTCGTACCACCGGGTTTTTTCGGTTTTGCCTTCCGTCTTACGTGCGATGAACCGGTAGCGCAGTTCGCTGTGAGCAGAAAGATCTGTCAATTCTAGTTGCCAACCTCCGGCTTCCCTCGCTTTGCGCGCTTGCGCAGAAGCGAGGTGGCCGCCATCAACTGATTGCCCACGGGAGGTCCTGGCAACTGGCGTCAAAGCATGGGTTATCACTTGCCCACCGGCAATGCTTATCTCTACGTCAACGGCGGTGACATCAGCCGATGTGCGCACACCAAGACGCATCGGCTCGCCTGCAATGGGTTGAACGGGCCACCGCTGTTCTGTGTCGGCTGAATAGGGATGGCCGGACCCGGTAGGACGATGGCGAATCATTTCAGTTTCCTTCCTTCAAAGCAGTTGCAAGGCGTAAAAACATGGCATGCGACCACAAGAGGGGGTTGGCGACGGGCCCCCAGCGATCAATCCATTCCTGCTCATAATCTGGGGCGAGCAATTTATCTGATATTTGCTCGGGCATAAAGCCCGCATCGTTGGCGGAAGATGCAGCCCAATGAAGCAGTTCTTCCGCTCGTTCCTCGTTACCAACCTTGAGATGTGCGAGCCCTAAGAAACACGACAGCAGAGGCCATCTGCCGCCACCAAAAAACGTGTCGGCGCGAAAGCGATAGACGCCATCGTCTACCGTCAGATCTGCTTCAATCTGGTCGATAGTGTTTTTCGCCACTTGAGAATCGGCAGGAATTATGCCAAGGGGAGCGATGAGCGCTGACAAACTTGCGTCGACTTCAGACGTGCCCAACCATTTCGTTAAATGACCGTCTTGCACGCCCTGTTCCAAAATGAGTTCGATGATCTCTGTCACGGTTTCACGGGCAACTTCGGTCTGTTCAGTTGTAAGCAAGCCAAAATCAGCAACGGCCCGCAAACCCGCAGCAATGCATCCCAGCGTAGAAACATGGGTTTGTTCACTGTGCTCTTCCCACCAGTCATAGCACGGGCGACGCCAGGAACTAAGAAGATAATCCACCGTCAACTCCACAGCTTCGCGCCACCGCTCTGTATCCAAGTTGTAGCGTTTTGCGTGAGCGACAACCGCCCAAAGCCACGTGCCATACCCGTCAAGTTGGAAATCCCACCACTTCGCATCTCCGATGCCACCCGCAAACGTGAACCTGGTCGGCAGCATTTCTTCATCCGAAAGGGGAGAGATATCGGCCGCGTTAACAATCGAGTTGATATTAGGCTCATAGCGCTGCAATATCGCTGCACACCAGTCAAAAAAAGCGGAAGCCGAGCCTTCCTCACCTGCTGCAGAGATGCCATCTGCAATGAACGCGCCGTCCCTAAACCATGAAAAGCCTTTATAAGCCGAAAAACTGGGACTTGCCGGGTAGGCACCATTCTTCTCTTGCAAAGAAGTGATTACTTCTCGTGACTGGGAAATAAGCGCACCAAAACCAGTATCAATACTTGACGTCATTGCAACGTGATTCCTTCATAAAAGGTGGGGCAGGCAAATGCCCGCCCCACCGGGTTGATGTAACTTAACAGCCCTTAAGAAAGAAGGGCGTTAACTTTTTCCTCTGCCTGTGTCAAAGCGTCTTCTACACTCAGTCGTCCGGCTGCTGCCTCAGATAAGACCTCAGAGACGATGTCTTCCATTTCAGCCTGATGAGCACCGATAGACGGGGCAAGAGCAACCTCGTCAATCGCCGCAAATACTGCTGCTCGGTTCTCAGGGTTGTCCTTTGTCAGGTAAGGCTCGAGCGCATCTTCGTCAGAGACCGGAGGCAACTCCCATCCTGAGTCCAAACGGACATCAACCATCACGTCCGAGCTGGTAAGAAATTGGGCGAACGCCTGTGCAGCATCGATGTTTTCTGAGCCGGCAGAAACTGCTACGCCATTCGAAAACAGGGCGCTGGCCTGTTGACTGTCACCCGGTTCTACAGCGATATCCCAATCGAAATCAACGTCCGCTAAGTCACCGAACATCCAGATACCTGTGTGCCACATAGCGAGTTTTCCTTCAGCAAACAAGTTGCTGTCGTAGTCCGGTGTACCCGCACCCTGTTCCACTGTCGGCATCGTTGAGCCACTCTTAGCGACCAACCATTCAGCAGCCGCGACTCCCTGGGGAGAGTTAAACGCTGCTGCCGAGGAGTCATCGTTTAAGAACTGGCCACCGGCTTGGGCCACAGTCTTATAGAACTCGTGATAGCTAATTGGTTGATAATCGCCAAAAACACCTTTATCGGCGTCGTTGAGTTTTTCGGCTGCCGCTTGCTCATCGGCTCATGTCCAACCCGCCTCCGGATAATCGACACCTGCTTCATCAAAGAGATCTTTGTTATAGAAGAGCACGACCGTAGAGAATGAACTTGGTAATGCGTACTGTGTGCCGTCAGTTGCGTAGGCATCAGCAAGCGAGTCCTGATAAACCGACGTGTCAACGTCTGAAAGTGGAGCGAGGACGCCGTTTTCTTGATATCCCTGATAGTTGGCAAACTCGATGTCAAACAAGTCGGAGGCCGTACCTCCAGCGATGTCAGTTTGCAGTGCAGTGAAGTATTCATCGTAGGCGAGAGTCTTCACGTCGACTTTGATATTTGGATTATCGGCCTCAAACGCGTCGACAATTAATTGCAGATTGTCTTCGTTACCGCCATTAGAAATGAAGTTGGTGTACGTAATCGTCACCTCTTCTTCCGGGTCAGCCTGTGTGTTATCTCCATTTGATTCTGCGGGAGTTCCGTCCGAATCGGCCGGTGCGTCTGATGACGAACCGCACGCACTCAGTAAGAGACCTAACCCAGCAACTAGCGCAATTGCGCTTCTAGAAGTCTTGCGTACCACTTTTATCTCCTTCGATTTTGATGGCATTTGTTGATAGAACTATTTGATTCCCGATGAGGCCACTCCCTGAATTACGTAGCGTTGAGCGAATATGTAAATCGCTAACATGGGAAGAATGCTCACCACAGAGCCCGCCATGACAATGTCCCACTGGGTCGTGTATTGACCTTGTAAACCGGCCAATGCCAATGGAAGGGTCTGCAATTCCTTCGACCGCAAGATAATTAGCGGCCAAAGAAAACTATTCCAACTGCTCATGAAGGCAAAAATCGTGAAAGTCGCAATTGTTGGTCCCACCAGCCGCATAATGATTGTGCTGAAAATCCGGAAGTGACCAGCGCCGTCTAGAGTCGCGGCTTCGTCTAGTTCTCTGGGGATCGAATTCATGCCTTGCCGAAGCAAAAACACTCCGAATGCACTCGCAACGCTCGGTAACAGAACACCCCAGTAGGTATCTACGAGGCCCAGGTCGCGCATTTGGACGAAAAGCGGAACTATGAGCACTTGTATAGGAATCATCATCGTGGCCAGATAGAGGCCGAACACGACCCCGCGACCCCGAAAAGGTAGTCGACTAAACGCATAAGCTGCCAACGATGAGGTGATTACCTGAAAAATTGTTGTCGCGACCGCTAAGCCGATCGAGTTCAAAATTACGCGCGCAAATGGCGTGTTTTTAAAAAGTTCGGTGTAGGCGTCGAAGGAAGGGTCATCCGGTATGAGGCTTGGTGTCGACGATAGGCCCGCTCCGGGTGAGATCGACGTTATTACGGTCCACAAGAACGGAAAGAACATCACGACCGCCCCGAGGATCACAAGAGCTGTAAGCCCAACCCGGCTAAGTTTCTTATGCATAGTTCACCCACCTACGCTGACCTCGCAACTGAACGATGGTTACCGCTAGCACCAAAATGAACAGCAACCATGAAAGCGCCGATGCCTGGCCCGCAGCCCCGTATCGGAACGTGAGGTCATAAATTTGCTGCACCACTACCGTGGAAGACCCCGCTGGACCTCCCCCAGTCATCGCATAGACCTGGTCAAAGACCTGAAAACCATTTATGAGCGAAATCACCAGGACGAAAAAGGTAGATGGTGAGAGCATCGGAATGGTGACATTGCGCAAGCGCCGCCACCAACCGGCGCCATCCACTTTTGCGGCTTCATATATATCCAGCGGAATTGCTTGCAGACCAGCAAGCAGAATGATCATGACAAAACCGAGGTCTTTCCAGGCAGAAGCCAAAATAATTGAGGGCATCGACCAACTTGGATCCGTCCACCAGCCTGGTCCGTCAATCCCGAATATGCCGAGCACATAGTTGACAACACCCACTGACGGATTCAGCAGCCAGCGCCATACGAGAGCCACGACTATCCAACTCGTGACAACGGGCAAGAAGTATGCGCCTCGTAGGAAATTGCCAGCAGGTATTTTCGCATTCAGCGCGAGCGCCAATGCGAGGCCGCCAATGTAAACAAGAGGCAAGTACCCCGCTAAGTAGTAAAGCGTGTTGAAGAACGCTCGCTGGGTGAGCGGATCTTGAATCAGCGTGAGGTAGTTCTCTAGCCCCACCCACTTCATTGGCGCGAGCAAGTTCCACTCATGAAAACTAGTCCATAGTGCCCGCAGCATCGGAAATATCGTGAACATCACAAGCGGAACCGCGCTAGGCAATAAGAACGCTAATACAGTTAACACGTAACGCAGACCCCTGCGACGATGTTTTCCGCGGCGAGGCTGCGTGTTTGGCGACCGAATCGGGCCCGTTCGCGTCGGCGACTTTAAGGCAGTCATGCTTCAGTGCTCACGTCGGTTCGATTGGGCTGGATTTCTGCCAATCGCGCGCGCACCAGGCGACCTTGCTCACCAGAGTTGCCAGTTTCGTCGAAGGGAGTTGCTAATACGAGGCTTGCCGCACCATGAGCCCAGCGATCGTCTTTCCAAGTTTCTACCGCCACCGGAATCGCTCGTTTATGCAGCATGAGAGCGGGCCTGAAGGCTGAATCAAACGTTGCTGACCAGTGAGTCCATGCGTCTACGCCCTCACCGAGCACAATGACAATTTCTGGATCAAAAAAATTAACTACTCCCGCCAGAGTCCGACCGAGCAAAAGCCCGGCTCGAGCAAAGAACTCTTTCGCTTCGCCGTCACCTTGATTGGCTTTGTCTCGCAGAACATCGATCCCCTGATCAGCGGCGATAACATCGTCGGATCGCGCTTGCTCAACTATGGCTGCCTGGCTAATAAGCGCTTCCAAACATCCGCGTGCACCGCACTGACATTCGGGGCCGTCTTCAATCACCGGAATGTGGCCAATTTCTCCCGCGCCGCCGCTGTGTCCCCGAATTACTACACCACCCGCGATAATGCCCGCTCCAATACCGGTTCCAATCGTGGTAATAAGTACGTTCTCGCGGCCTTGCGCCTTGCCGTGCAATCTCTCCGCGAAAGTCAGCGCGTTAACGTTGTTGTCAATCAAAACTGGGAGTTCTAGTTCGTGGCGTAAAGCATTGCCCAACTGCACGCCGTTCCACCCGAGTTGAGTTGAGTCAACGATGCCCGCATCTTGGTCAACTACATTTCCGGGCACGCCTACGCCGACGCCCAGAATTGGCCCGCTTTCTGCTTTCTCGATGAATGATCGCAAGAGTTTGGCAAGTGAACTAACTGCTGAACTTGCGGCTGCGTCAAAGGGCTCCGTCGCTGAACGTGCAATGTTGCCCCCGATACCCACCTCAACAAATGTCAAATGATCGTCGGCGACTTTGACTCCAATTGCGCGGCCAGCTTCCGTCCGCAGCCCGAGAAGGCGAGCGGGGCGGCCTCCTCTAGATGGACTGTTGTCGAGTTCAATCAGGAGCCCATCGGCGATCAACTTGCGGGTGACCTTCGTTATCAGGGCAGGCGAAACATCGAGAAGTCGCGACAGGTCCGCGCGAGATTTCGGTCCGAGCGCACCAATTTGCGCTAAGACAGCTGATCTATGCAGATCTGCGCGTGCTGAATACGATGCCACCGTGCTACCCCTTTGTTTAGGTGTAAATGAAGTCTAAAAATAAGTCGCCCCAAATGTCAAGCCCCAGTTTTCAAACAGCCCGGGCTCGGCGCTCATATGGTTCGAATCCAGCCCCGCTCTTTTGCGTCGCCCCCGGCCCAAAGGTCCCGGGTTTTCAACGTTTTTACGGCCTAACCTGGAGGCATCAGCATCAATCAATCACAAGGAGGAAGCATGGGTAGGGTCGCTGGAAAGGTTGCACTCGTAACCGGAGGTGGACGAGGACTGGGCGAAAGCGCCGTCCGCCGTCTCGTCGCCGAAGGAGCCAAAGTCGTCATAACCGATGTGTTGGATGCCGAAGGCGAGGCGCTCGTTACCGAACTTGGGGACGACACCGCTTACTTCCGCCTCGATGTCACGGATCGCGATAATTGGGAAGACGTCGTCGCTAAAACCAAGGAACTCTTCGGTGGTCTCGATGTCCTCGTCAACAACGCCGGCATTGCAGACTTCGGCGGTATCGCTGACTTCACTTATGAGCAGTGGGATCGCATAATCGACATCAACCTCAACGGTGTTTTCAACGGAATGAAGGCCGCATTACCCCTCTTGCGCGAGTCCACAAAGAACGCATCCATCATCAACCTGTCATCCACCGCCGGCCTCCAGGGCTATAACGCACTGTCCGGCTACGTCGCCTCCAAGTGGGGTGTGCGCGGACTATCCAAGGCCGCAGCAGTAGAACTTGGGCCCGAAAACATTCGGGTCAACTCGATCCACCCCGGTGTTATTGCTACTCCGATGACTGAGGGTCTCGACACTCCCCAGGAGCACGTCCCCCTCAAGCGCGTCGGCCAACCAGACGACATCGGCAACCTGGTTGTTTATCTGGCATCTGATGAGTCGACTTTCTCGACGGGCGCCGAGTTTGTAGCTGACGGAGGTGAACTCGCCGGACTCCCGGACACCCAACTGCAGTAGTCATCGCCTCCAAACGTCCTAATTCGCACGTATTAGCCGGTTTTGCGCCTCCAAATCTCCCGTTTCCAGCGCAATACTGGCGCCAACCCTCATTTTCCTCTTCCAATCCGTGCGAATTAGGACATGCACGTGCCCGGGCGAGGTCGCCCAATTAATCCTTGGTGAGATCATTAGAGCCGTGATCGATTTTTGGCCCCGCGC
>Ga0079225_10002352_pt1 | contig 10853 bp, 9 predicted proteins | sample Poulit2012_FD_76344 | JGI IMG/M metagenome (GOLD analysis project Ga0079225, IMG submission 76344) | Agricultural soil microbial communities from Georgia to study Nitrogen management - Poultry litter 2012 | ecosystem: Environmental > Terrestrial > Soil > Agricultural land | place: USA: Georgia...
CCGTCTGGGCTGAACGATGCGACACATGATTCAGGGACGATGATGCCGTACCCTGAATTGTAGGCGTCGACGGCTGTGTGCATGATGCAGATGTCCGTCACTACACCGGTCAGAACGACGGTGTCGATGCCCCGTTCCTGCAGCAGGTGGCGGAGCGGTGTGCCGCTGAATGCACTGTAGCGTGTCTTATCCAGGAAAAACACATTATTCTGGCCTTCGATTTCTTTATACTTCTCCAAAACTTTGCCGTACAGCTCACGGCCCGGCGTCCCGGCAATGTTGTGCGGCGGGAACAGCTTGTGTTCCGGATGGTGCGTGTCGTTTTCGTAATGCAGGTCCATCATGAAAAATATATCCTCGCCATTTTTATCTGCTGCATCAATTCTGTCGGCAATACTATCTTCGAGTGCGATTGCAGGTTTCCCCGCAGTCAATTTTCCGTCCAGTGCCACAAAGTCGTAAGAGTAGTCGATGACTAAAAGTGCTTTTTTCATAAAATCATTCCTTTACATGGTTTCTATTTGAGATTACAAAAATCACGTTCAAAATAAAGACCGCCAAAATCGCTATGACGAAGAAGGAAAAGTACATTCCGCCGTCGGTTCCCGTAATGACGGCACCGCCGATGACCGGACCGAGTATACTGCCGATACTGAAAAACATGCCCGCAATCAGATTGCCGGCCGGAAGGTTGTAAGCCGGCGTCATATCTGCCATATAGCTGATGCCGAGCGAATACATCGAGCCGACAAAAATACCTGCCAAGGCAAATAAAACCATCAGCATGATGAATGAACCGCTGAAGATTTCCATCAGCAGAAATGTGCCGAGCCCGAGGGCGAGCAGTACACTGATCAGCCTGCTGCGGCCGACTTTATCACCGAGACTGCCGATCGGCACCTGGAGCAGAATCGCGCCGAAAGAAAACATCGGCAGTATCCACGTCACTTCGGACACTTCAAAATCATTACGGAGAGCATATACCGGGAAGTTTGTGTTCAGCGAACCTTCGAAAATGCCGAACAGCATCGGCATGAGAAAACATGCCCAGCTTGTAATGATCACCGCTTTGAAGTTTTTCAAAGTGTTGAAGAAACTGCTCGGCACGCCGGCATCGGCCGGTTTTTCCGAGCGGGCGCCGGGCAGAAGGAAAATCAGCGGCCAGGCGATCATCGTCAGAACAGCAGAAACGATGAACGGCAGTGCTTCATTGATGATGACAAGCTCACTGACTTTCGGGCCGACCATGAAACCGAAGGAAAAGAACAGACCGTAAAATGCAATGATCTTTCCCATCTGTTTCGGTGGCGTCGACTGTATCAGCCAGGTCTGTGTACTGAAATGGAGCACGTTGTCAGCGACCCCGATAACAAGGCGGAGTACAAACCAGACCCATATGTTTTCAAGGAACGGGAATAAAAACAGGGAGATGCCGACCGTTGCACCCCCGATGACGATCATCGGCAGGTAGCCGTACTTTCTGAGCGGTGCCTCGATGAACAGTGCGGATACAAACACTCCGATGTACAGTCCGGAAGCATGCAGACCGCTGAGCGTCGGTGAGATGCCGCGGTCTTCAAATATAAATGAGATCAAAGGCAGAAGCAGCCCTTGGGAAAAACCTGAAATACATACTATAATGGATAGTATAATGAATTTTCGTCTGAAACCGTTTGTATCCATGCAGACCTCCGATGTTAGAATGTTCTAATCTGATTATCCTGTGGTAAAATGTTCATGATTGAATTATAACTGAAATACATACGCATTAGAAAGGGTGGGCTCAACAATGTACCAATACGAGGACGACAGTTTTATGCTCCATACAGATTTATACCAGATTAATATGGCAGAAGTCTATTATAATCAGGGCATCCATAACCGCACGGCAATATTTGATCTTTATTTCAGACGGATGCCTTTTGAAAACGGATACGCTGTTTTTGCCGGCCTGGAAAGAATCATCGATTATCTTTCAAATTTAAGATTTACGGATTCGGATATAGAGTACCTGCGTTCACAGGAATACAGCGAAGAATTTCTGGGCTATCTGAAAGGCCTGAAGTTCACAGGAAATCTGCGTGCAGTGGAAGAGGGGGAGGTCGTCTTCAATAATATGCCGCTTGTGCAGGTGGAAGCACCGCTTGCAGAAGCCCAGCTCATTGAAACCGCGCTGCTCAACATCGTCAACTATCAGACGCTTATTGCGACGAAGGCGAGCCGCATCCGTCAGATTACGCCGAATGAAAAGCTGATGGAGTTCGGTTCCAGGCGTGCGCATGAATTTGATGCGGCCATCTGGGGCGCAAGAGCGGCAATCATCGGCGGATTTGACGGCACGAGCAACGTCAGGGCGGCAAAGCTGTTCGATCTGCCGCCGAGCGGCACGCACGCCCATTCGATGATCCAGGCTTACGGCGATGATTATGAAGCGTTCAAAGCATACGCGACGACACATGAGGACTGTGTCTTTTTGGTCGACACTTTCGACACACTGAGGTCGGGCGTGCCCAACGCGATCAAAGTGGCCCGCGAAATGGGAGACAGGATCAACTTCATTGGTATCAGACTGGATTCGGGAGACATCTCATACTTGTCCAAAAAAGCGCGTGAAATGCTGGATGAGGCCGGCTTCCCGGAAGCCGAGATCATCGTTTCGAACGATCTGGATGAAGTGACGATCCTGTCGCTTCAGACGCAGGGTGCAAAAGTGGACAGCTGGGGCATCGGGACGAAGCTGATCACCGCCTACGACCAGCCGGCGCTCGGTGCAGTATACAAACTTGTCGCGGTAGAAAACAAAGACGGCGAATTTGAGGGCCGCATCAAGATTTCCGGCAACGTGGAGAAGATGACTACGCCTGCGAAAAAAAATGTCTACCGCATCATCAATAGACAGACCGGCATGAGTGAAGGCGAGTACATTACAGAGTACAGCGAAGAGCTGAATACGGATGAACCGCTCCTCATGTTCCACCCTGTGCATACGATCAAGCGCAAGCTCATCTATTCCTTCGACAAAGTGGAATTGCTTAAAGATATTTTTACAGAGGGTAAATTGGTTTATAAAACCAGTACAGTGGAAGAGATAAAGGAACGCCTCGACAGCAACCTTGCCATTTTATGGGAAGAGTACAAGCGTTTCTTAAATCCGGAGGAATATCCTGTCGACCTGTCGAGAAAATTATGGCAGATCAAACAGGATCTGATCGAGGACGCAAGCAATAAAAAATTGGAGTGATTGTAATATGAGACCACGTCAGCAGGAAATTATAAATGCACTGCATGCAAAAAGCGAGATTTCACCCGGGGAGGAAACGAGGGAAATCGTCGATTTCATCAAAGATTACATGAAGGACCACCTTTTTCTGAAATCCATGGTGCTCGGAATATCGGGCGGCCAGGACTCCACCCTGCTCGGAAAACTTGCACAGATGGCGGTGGATGAACTGAACGAGGAACAGAATGAGGAGAAGTATTCATTCCATGCCCTGAACCTGCCATACGGCGAGCAGGCGGACAAGCAGGATGCGATTGATGCGGTTGAATTCATCAGTCCGACATCAGTCCGGAAAATAAACATCAAAGCGTCGGTGGATGCGAGTGACGATGCATTGAAGGAAGCGGGCTATGAACTGTCCGATTTCATCAAAGGCAATGAAAAGGCGCGTGAACGGATGAAGGCTCAGTACGCCGTTGCAGCTGCGACAGAAGGTATCGTGCTCGGCGCCGATCACGCAGCAGAGGCATTGACCGGCTTTTATACGAAACACGGTGACGGCGCATGTGATATTGCACCGCTCGTCGGGCTGAACAAGCGCCAGGGCCAGGAAATTTTAAAATATCTCGGAGCGCCGGAGCATCTGTATAAGAAAATACCGACGGCCGATCTTGAGAGTGACCATCCTATGCTGAGCGACGAAGAGGCGCTTGGTGTCAAATATGATGCGATCGATGACTTCCTGGAAGGCAAAGACATCAATGATGAAGATTATGAAACGATTATCAACTGGTATGATAAAACACAGCATAAGCGTGTGCTTCCATACAACCGGTACCATTCATATAAAAATTAATTTATTACCGGAAGGAAAATGAAAGATGTTCGAAATGATTTCACAAAGTGTGGTATTGATGGTCATTGTCATATTTGTCATCAATATATTTTACGTAAGCTTCATGACTTTACGCACAGTCGCGCTGACGAAAGGTTACCGCTATATGGCGGCTTCCGTCAGTATCTTGGAAACCCTGGTCTATATTATCGGTCTCGGGCTGGTGCTCGATAACCTGGACCAGCCGGTGAACATCATTGCATATGCACTTGGCTTTGGTGCCGGTATTCTGATGGGCCTGAAAATCGAAGAGAAGCTTGCGCTCGGCTATATGGTCGTCAATGTGACGACAGCGGAACGCGACCGGGACCTTCCGGACCAGCTGAGAGTTCTGGGATACGGCGTAACGCACGGTACGGCATACGGACGTGACGGCGAGCGGACGACGATGCAGATCTTAACGCCGAGGCGCTACCAGAATAAACTGGTTGAAACAGTAAGAGAGCTTGATGAGAAGGCATTTATCGTCGCCTATGAAACAAAGACGATCAGCGGCGGCTTCTGGACGAAAGGCGTCAGCAGCCGTAAAGTGGCCGATTATGAACCGGAAAATGTCGAAGAGATTTTAGAAGAAATATATGAAGAGGAAATGGCTGAAGCAAATGGCGAATCCAAAAAAGAAGAAAAGATTTAAAGTGGAAGAAAATGAATCGATCAGCGACTGCCTGGCGAGAATGAAAGCTGAAGGCTACACTCCGGTCAGACGCTCTGAAGTGCCTGTTTTCAAAGAAGAGAACGGCAAGCGTACCGTCAGCCACCAGCAGATAGAGTTCGAGGGCAGACGCATCGAAGATTAACAGCCGGAAGTGACCTTCCGGTTTTTTACGTTGTTTTACAGAAATGATCCAACCGGCGGAAAGAAGCACTTTATTTTCTGTTATAATGGAAGGGCATAAAAATTTAAGGAGCGAGCGTTTATGATTTCACGTTATACGAGAGATGAAATGGCAGCAATCTGGACAGATGAAAATAAGTATAAAGCCTGGCTGGAAGTTGAAATTCTGGCGGCGGAAGCATGGGCGGAACTCGGCATCATCCCGAAAGATGAAGTGAAGAACATCCGGCCGAATGCGAAGATTGATGTGGACCGCATACTTGAAATAGAAGCGGATACGCGTCATGACGTCGTCGCATTTACAAGACAGGTGTCGGAAACACTCGGCGAAGAGAAAAAGTGGGTGCACTACGGCCTGACGTCGACGGATGTCGTGGATACGGCGCAGAGCTACATAATCAAGCAGGCGAATGAAGTGATCGAGAAAGATCTCGGGCGCTTCATCGAAGTGCTCGGCGAGCGTGCAAAAGAGCATAAGATGACATTGATGATGGGGCGTACACACGGTGTGCATGCAGAGCCGACGACGTTCGGTGTCAAACTCGCTTTATGGTATATGGAAATGAAGCGGAATTTAAAACGTTTCAAAGCTGTAAGGGAAGAGATCGAAGTGGGCAAAATGAGCGGTGCCGTCGGCACGTTCGCAAACATTCCGCCTGAAGTGGAAGAGTATGTATGTGAGCATCTCGGCCTCGATTTTGCAGAAGTGTCCACGCAGACACTGCAGCGTGACCGTCATGCCCATTACATCAGCGTGCTTGCACTGATTGCCACATCAATCGAGAAATTCGCAGTGGAGATCCGCGGGCTTCAGAAGACGGAAACACGTGAAGTGGAAGAGTCGTTCGGCAAAGGCCAGAAAGGTTCCAGCGCGATGCCGCACAAACGGAATCCGATCGGCAGCGAGAACGTGACCGGTCTTGCACGTGTCATCAGAGGTTACATTTCAACGGCGTATGAAAATGTGCCGCTTTGGCATGAAAGGGATATTTCCCATTCATCGGCGGAACGGATCATGCTGCCGGACGTGACGATTGCTCTCAACTATATGTTGAACAGATTTACAAACCTCGTCAAAAACCTGACAGTGTTCGAAGACAATATGAAAAACAATATCGATAAGACGTTCGGCCTCGTGTACTCACAGCGTGTCATGCTGACGATGATCGATAAAGGTCTTGCAAGAGAAGAGGCGTATGACCTTGTGCAGCCGAAGGCGATGGAATCATGGGAAACGAAAGTGCCGTTCAGGGAACTGATATCAGCAGACGAACGGATCGCTGAAGTGCTGAGCGGGGAAGAGATTGACGGTCTGTTCGATGAAAACCATCACCTTCAGCGTGTCGACATCATCTTCAGACGTGCAGGCCTCGAGTAAAATAAAAAGAGGTGTGAATGTGAATTTTACAACTCGTATACTTTTAATCGCGGCAATGCTCCTGGTCATTGCAGGCTGCTGGAACGGAGAGGCGGAACCGTCCGATGTGCCGTTCGATACATTCAGCAAAACTGTCGAAATGTACGACGTCAGTGAATTGGCAGTACCGACATGGAGAGATGTGGACGGTGTCACATACATCAATGATATTCTGATCGTCAATGGGGACTACGGTCTGCCGGCCGGCTATAATCCGGGCGTTGAACAGGAAGTCATCGAAGCATATACCGCACTGATCGATGATGCGGCGGCGGAAGGGTTTGACCTCGTCATCGTCAGCGGATTCCGGTCGTATCAGGACCAGCAGGAAGTCTATGATCATTTTGTTGAGACTCTGGGGCAGGAAGAAGCAGACCTCCGAACACTGCCGGCCGGACATTCCGAGCACCAGTCGGGCCTTGCAGTGGATATCGGTTCGGTGGAAAGTGCCTCGACCGCTTCAATTCCGTTCGGTGAGACGCCGGACTATGAATGGATGAAAGATGTGGCACATGAGTACGGCTTCATCGTCCGTTATCAGGAAGGCAAGGAAGACATTACCGGGCTCGATTACGAGCCGTGGCATATCAGATATGTCGGCGTGGAAGCGGCAACAGAAATATATGAACAGGACCTGGTGCTTGAAGAGTATTTGGGCATCGATTGAACCGACGTCATGATAAGCCGCTCTTATCATGGCGTTTTTATATACAATTTGATGAATTCACATATAATTAATAAAAAGATGCCCGTGAAAATGATATAATATTTTTATGAAATTTATTGGGAGTTTTTAATATGTTAAAAGATGCGAAGCATATATTCAAGTTGGATCCCGCGAAGGAAATATCGGATGAAGACCTGGAAAAGATTGCAGAGTCCGGGACAGATCTGATCCTTGTCGGCGGTACGGATGACGTGACCGAGGATAATGTATTGTATGCACTCTCCCGGGTCAGGCGGTTTTCGAAATCCGTCGCTCTCGAAGTGACCAATAGGAATGCGGTCATGCCGGGGTTCGATCATTACTTTATTCCGAGCGTGTTCAACACTTCAAATATCAAGTGGCAGCACGGCCTCATGCTGGAAGCTCTTGAAGAGTACAGCCACCTGATAGACTATGAGGACATTTCCATGCTGCCCTACATCATTTTGAATGAGGACTGCAAAGCATTTGAAAAGGCTGAAGCGAAGCCGGTTACGGCAGACGAACTGCCGCACTATATCGACATGGTAGACAAGCTGTACAAAGCGGAATATCTCTATATAGAATACAGCGGGATTTACGGTGATCCGGAGATGATGGATATCGTCAGGAATCATGCGGATAACACGCACGTCATCTATGGCGGCGGCATCTCATCGAAGGAACAGGCACGGGAAATGTCACAGTATGCCAATACGATAGTCGTCGGCAACATCATTCACGAAGACGTTAAAAAGGCGCTTCGCACGATCATTAAATAAAATGGAGTTTTTAAAAATGGATTTATCATTGATGAATAAAGAACAAAAAGCAGCGATCCGGCATACGGAAGGACCGCTTCTTATCATGGCGGGTGCGGGCAGTGGAAAAACACGCGTACTGACACACCGCATCGCCTATCTGCTCGCAGAAAAAGGTGTGCCGCCGTACAACGTGCTGGCCATCACTTTTACAAATAAAGCGGCACGGGAAATGAAGGACCGGGTGCATGCACTCATCCCGAACGCCGATGATGCACATAAAATATGGATTTCAACATTCCACTCGATGTGTGTCAGAATACTGCGCCGGGACATCAATCATCTGGGATATGAAAACAGCTTCTCCATCCTGGACCCGACCGACCAGAACTCGGTCGTCAAAGGCATTTTGAAAAACAGGAACCTGGATACGAAGCAGCATCATCCGAGAAAGATACTGTCCTACATATCGGATAAGAAAAACCAGCTGATCGACCCGGCGGAAGCCATGTCTGAATCTGTCGGTTTTTCAGACGGCCTGTACAGTGAAATCTACAAAGATTATCAGGAAATCCTTTACCGCAACAGCTCGCTTGATTTTGACGACCTCATCATGCTGACAATCGAACTGTTCAAAAAGGAGCCGCATGTGCTCGACCGCTACCAGAACCGTTTCCAATATATCCATGTGGACGAGTACCAGGATACGAACCAGGCCCAGTATGAACTGGTGAACCTGCTGTCCCGAAAGTACCGCAACATCTGTGTCGTGGGCGACTCCGACCAGTCGATCTATAAATTCCGCGGCGCGAATATCGAAAATATCCTGAATTTCGAAGACGATTATCAGGATGCAAAAGTGATCTTCCTGGAACAGAACTACCGCTCTACGAAAACGATACTGGACGCAGCGAACGCGGTCATCGGCAACAACACATCAAGAAAGCCGAAAGACCTGCGCACCGTGCGTCAGGGCGGCAAGAAAATAAAGACTATCCTGGCTGATTCCGAACGTGCAGAGGGTCAGGAAATCTTAAGGCATGTCATGGCGCTTTCAAGTGAGTATTCATACAGCGACATGGCTGTACTTTACCGTGCAAACTCGCAGTCACGTGCGGTCGAGGATGCTTTCGTCAAAGGGAGCGTCCCGTATAAGATGGTGGGCGGCATGAAGTTCTACAGCCGTATGGAAATAAAAGACCTCATGAGCTATTTGAAAGTCATCCAGAATCCGCATGACGACATCAGCTTTGAACGCATCATCAACACACCGAAGCGCGGTATCGGCCAGAAGACGGTTGAAAAGCTGCTCAACTATGGCAGCATCAATGAGCTGAGCATGTATGACGCGATCAAGGAAGCGGATTTCATCGGCATTCCGAAAGGTTCGATACTCACCTTGATGAAGCTTGAAGACATGATTGAAAACCTGCGAGAAAAATCGAAGTATCTGTCCGTCACCGAACTGGTGGATGAAGTGCTTGAAGATACAGGATATATCAGCGTGCTTGAAAAAGAGGATACGCTGGAGTCGAAGAGCCGTATTGAGAACCTGGAAGAGTTCAAGACGGTAACAAGAGAATTCGACAACGATAACGATGTGTCCGATGAACTTTTATTCAACTTCTTAAGCGACATGGCGCTCGTATCCGACCAGGACAGCGTAGAAGCGGACTCAGGTGTCACTCTGATGACGATGCACGCTTCAAAAGGTCTGGAATTCAAAGTGATATTCGTCGTCGGCCTGGAAGAAGGCATCTTCCCGTCGCAGAGAGTGATGTTCGACGAGGACGAGCTGGAAGAGGAGCGCCGTCTGATGTACGTGGCATTGACACGTGCCGAAGATCAGCTGTTCCTTTCAAGAGCGGATTCACGCATGATCTACGGTAAAATGGAAAGCAACGTCGAAAGCCGGTTTTTAAAAGAGATCCCGTCTGAGCTGATCGACGGTGAAGTGGTGGAGATCGATTCGAGAAAAGCTCAAAATCCATTTGTGAAAAAGAGCAGCCGTCCGCACCGCAGAACACCGGCGGTACTTACCGATAACAGCGGCGTGACTTTCAAAGTCGGCGATAAAGTCGCCCACAAGAAATTCGGGGACGGCATCATATCCAACATCAAGGGCGAGGGCGATTCAAAAGAGCTCGACATCATATTCACCAAAGAAGGGCCAAAGCGACTGCTTGCAAACTTTGCACCGTTAGATAAAAAGGAGTAGATGATTCATGGAAGAGAAAATTAAATCTTTGCAGGAACGGCTGAACCGTTATAATTACGAGTATCATGTGCTGGATGCACCGACTGTTCCGGACAGTGAATTTGATAAACTACTCCGTGAACTGATCGGACTGGAAGCGGAATATCCTGAATATAAGAGCGAAGCATCACCGACGGTCAGAGTCGGCGGGGAAATTTTGGACCGCTTTGTCAAAGTGGCCCACGATACTCCGATGCTGAGCCTCGGCAATGCCTTCAACGAAGAGGAGATCCGTGCGTTTGACAAACGTGTGCGGGACAGCGTCGGTGAAGTGGAATATGTCTGTGAGCTGAAAATCGACGGTCTCGCGGTCTCCCTCAAATATGTGGACGGCGTGTTCGTCCAGGGGGCGACCCGCGGTGACGGCACGGTGGGAGAGAATATCACGACGAATTTAAGGACGATCAGGGCGATTCCGCTGACGCTGAAGGAACCGATGTCTTTCGAAGTGCGCGGAGAGGCGTATATGCCGAAGCACTCGTTCCAGCGTCTGAATGAGGCGCGTACAGAAAAAGGTGAGGCATTGTTTCAAAACCCGCGTAACGCTGCGGCAGGGTCTCTCAGGCAGCTGGATTCAAAACTTGCGGCGGAACGCCATCTGTCGATCTTCCTGTACAGCGTGAATGACCTCACCGGTATTGATGCCGGCACCCAGGACGAGGCACTCCGTGCCCTGGACGATCTCGGTTTCAAGACGAATAAAGAACGCAGAAAAGTCGGCAGCATCGATGAAGTGATCGAGTACATCGATCACTGGACGACGCACCGTGCAGAACTCGATTA
>Ga0079225_10002353_pt1 | contig 10849 bp, 9 predicted proteins | sample Poulit2012_FD_76344 | JGI IMG/M metagenome (GOLD analysis project Ga0079225, IMG submission 76344) | Agricultural soil microbial communities from Georgia to study Nitrogen management - Poultry litter 2012 | ecosystem: Environmental > Terrestrial > Soil > Agricultural land | place: USA: Georgia...
GATATGTATGTAATATTTTTTAAGTTATCACAATTAAAACATAACTTTTATGACTTATGTTGTAATTTATTATCATCCCGGATTTCAAAGATAAATATTTAATACAAAATAAATAAAGGCTTCAAACATTGGTATAATAGGATTTAGCACAATCCAAGAAAAACAAAAAACAAAGCACTATCCGTATTTTCAAATAAATATCATTACTTCATTTATATCTAGCCTAAATATGGTTAATATTTACGAAACAGCTTGTGGATAAACCTTATTTACCCACAAGCTCGAAGTTTGGGATCAAATTACATTCTATTGTTTCATTATATGTTATCTAAGATCTCTGTTAATTCATACACCTGATCTATTAATTCACCAATGTACGATATGGTTCCTAATAATGCCTCATCTGACTCATAATCTACGCCTACCATTTTACCTAATTCAATAGGAGATTTGCTCCCACCAGCTTTTAATGCTTCTAGCCACTGGTCTACAGCAATTTGCCCTTCCTTTAAAATTCGTTTTGAAACTTGGGTACCTATTGTAAGTCCCGCACTGTAAGTATAGGGGTAGAGAAAATTATAATAATGCGGTTGTCTCATCCATGTTAATTCGGCACCCTCATTGATTTCAATATCATCACCCCAAAATTTCTCTAGTAAATCCCTTTTGATTGACGATAAGACGGGGGCAGAAACACTTTCGCCATTATCTATTAAATAATAAACTTCTCTTTGAAAAGCCGCTTCTAATAAATGGGTTACAAAGTTATGAAAATAAGTCCTAGATATAAGATTTGACAAAACCCAGCGTTTAAACCTTAAATCATTAGAGTTTTGTAGTAAATAATTCGCAAGTAACATTTCATTCATTGTAGAAGGAGCCTCAAAAAAGAATGTCGATGGAACTGAACTTAAAATATTTTGATACCTATTTGATAAATAAAAATTCCCTGCATGGCCTAATTCATGGGCTAAAACAAATACATCTCGCATACTACCTGTGAAATTCATTAAAATAAATGGATGGCTGGCATATGGTGTGAAACAAAAAGCTCCAGTTGATTTGCCTATATTTTGGCCATAATCGATCCACCTTTTTTCAAGGGCCCTATTCATTATTTCTAAATATTCTTCTCCTAGCACTTTCAAAGATTGGTTAATATAAGTTTTAGCCTCATTGAATGACAATTTAGGTTCATAGGATGGGTCAATAGGTACTTTTAAATCTGCAAATGTTATTTTATCCAACTTATGGATTTTCTTAATTAACTTAGCATACTTTCTCATATGCGGCGCTAAATACTTCATAACATAATCAATTTGTCTATCAAAAATATTACGATTAATTCTATGGTCATACAACAAGTAATCAAATATATTATCAAAACCACGAAGATGTGACATTGTTTTTTCAATCATTAAATGCAGACTGTAAGTTTTTGCAGTTGTATGTTGATATTTTTTAAGCTCTTTTGAAAACTCCGTAAATGCTCTCCTTCTCACTTCAGTATTTGGACTAATTTCCAAAACATTTTCAAAATCGTTATAATTTAAACGGTGTTTTTTGCCTTTAACTTTGAAATCGTCAAATTGTATATCCGCTAGCTTTGTCGTATTATATAGAGATCTTGGATATAAAGTAATGGGGGAAAACTTTAACAAAATTCGCTCCTCATCATAACTTAACATATGTTTGTTCTTTTCAATTGTTCTTTTGATAAAAGGAGCTAGACTCGGTTCTTCAGTTATAAGTGAATCAAGTTGATCGTCAGGTAATTTATTTATTTCTAAATATAAAAAGAATGTTAATTCATCGGCTTTAGCAATTGCATGATTAACTTTATCAACTCTAGCTTGGGATTCAATGTTAGTTTGATCTACACTTAGTGATAAATCAGCATAATTTTTGACTAAATTTTTAATTGTTTCTATTTCTTGTATTTCCTTGATAGCTTGCGAGAGTTGATGATGGTCAGATATACAATTAAAATATCGTTCAAAAAATTCCTTAGATTTGAAATGCATTTTGTTTAATTCTTCATTGAGATGATCTTCAGATTGAATTAAATCTGTTAGATCCCAAGTCTCTTCAATAGGCAAATCTTCTCTTTTAGGTAAACTACTGTAAGTCATTTTAAACTCGACTCCTTTTTAACTTATAAAGCTAGATCAAACAATGCATAATTTACATTCTATTTATGCGCTTTTATATGTTATAGATTTTCTAATTCTATTTCCGCAGCTAAATATCCAAAGGCTGACCATTGTGAAGACCTTGTTATTACATCTTTAAAAACACTCTTAGCTTTCTCTTTATTTCCTTGGGTTAAATAATAAAATCCCAAACCATACCCTTGTGTTGCCAGCTCTAAATCCGGTAACAAGGCACCATCATATTGTATAAGTTCTTCAGGGTCTAACAGGCCTTTATACATTAATAATCTTCTATAATAGGATGTGTTCGTTCCGGGGTCTAGATCATCATCGATAAACTTTAGGAGTATATCCGCCTCTTTTTCTTTACCATTTTTTATTAAGGTCATCCAGTACCATCTACTATAGCTACGAGCAACTTGTCACTGTCGGTCATATCATAACAAATTTTGTATACCCTTTCGGCGCGCTCATAATCGCCCATTAAGTAATAGGCTAATCCTAAATGGTACCACGTATCCCAATTGCTAGGGTCCAATCGAGAGGATAACTCAAAATCTGCCGCTGCTTCTTTATACATCCTTATTGAAATAAAACGATGACCTCTATGTCTATAAGCTAATGCATGAAATGGATCTAAATAAATAGCCTCAGAATATGCATCAATTGCTTCCTTAAACAGCATTGATTTACTTAATTCTAGTCCTTTATCAATTCTTAAATTTGGATTATTAGGATTCTCTTTAATTTCCTCTTCAATTTTTTTCAAGTTCGGTGTTTTTGGCATATTTGTTGCTATCCAAACTATTTGGTTTTCCTTGCTATCTAATTTCTCTGTTAATTCTATTTTCATAAAGTTATTCTGTTTCATTTTGTTTGGCACCCCTTTTTTGTGGCTTTAAATCTATTTGATGATGGTTTTATTATAGCTTCGATTTCCAAGTATCATTATTACGGAAAATAGGGAGATGAAAGATTGCTTTCGTCGTGGAACTGAGAAGTCCCCACTTCAATCAAACCGTAAGATCGATAAGTGGTGGGTAGTTCACATAAGCCCTCTTAGCACCAATATTATTAGTAATAAGAGAGCTCTTTATAAGATAACTTACGGTTATCAATTTATTTTATAGGGGGATATAAAATTATCGAAACATTATCCGTAAGACTACGATTTTGTTCTTTTAACAAGTACAGCTAACATTTATATGATTCGTAAATCCCGACTGAGCGGGGTTAACAATTCATAACCATTTTCAGTAATTAATATATTTTCCTCAATACCGAACCGTCCAACACCTTTTTCTAAAACAAAAGGTTCAATCGCTAAAACCATGCCCGGCTCTAACACGATATCGGCACCTTTTTCTATAATAGGAACTTCATGTATACTGACACCAATTGAATGTCCTAACCAACCACGAGAACCGTATATTTCTCCGTATCCCTTTACATCTACATAATCATCAACTATTTGACAAAGTTCTCCACTTGTCATGCCAGGTTGAATACTATCTAAACCTTTCTCACATGCGGATACAGCAAAATCATAAAGTTCCTTCTGCCGATCCGTTGGTTCACCTATGATCGCCTGACGAATAATATCAGAATAATATCCATGGCAACCAGGCCCACCATCAATTAAAATCATTTCTTGTTTCGCAAAGGGACGTGCGCTTGGTGGAGAATTAGCATCCTCATATCTATCGGATCCTGCTCTTATTCCTAAAGGGAAAACCTCTTCAGCACCAAATTCAAACATGTATTTGGCGATATTTTGAAATAACTCCTTTTCGGACATCCCTGCATAAATAGAGTCCATCGCTTTGTCATAAGCTTTTATATTAATATCACAAACATGTTTAATCTTTTCAATTTCCAAAGATGATTTTATTGATCTAATATTCCAAATTAATGGAGCTGCATCTTTTATAGTAGCATTATTTAAATATCCCATTAATTTATTATAATCACTATTGTTTAAATGCAATCTGAATCCAGTTCCAATTTCCATACCAATATTGCCCTTTGTTAATCCTTTTTCCTCAAGAACGCTAAAAATACATTCTGGCAAATTAGTAATTGCTCCATCTCTACCTAATGGGTCCCAAATTCTGAAGTCTTTAACCCAGGTACTTGCTTCTAACATACCACGATTACTATATCCGCTAATCATCGTAATTTCTCTATCCTTAGTAACAATAGCTACAGCAGGTTTAGATATACCGCTGTCCCAAACTATTATTTGGTAACCGGTAAAATATCTAGTGTTTTCTTTTGTCGTTAGAATTACAGCATCGATATTATTCTCATTCATTTCACTTACTAGTCTGTCAAATCGAGTTTCATATTCAGTTACCGGGAAATCTAGTAAATAGGAATTATTCACTTTATTAGCTCCTTTTAATTGTTTAGGTGACATGCTGCGACATGTCCATCCCCAACCGTTTGTAATTTAGGTTCTACTAATTTACACTTTTCCATAGCAAATTTACATCTTGTATGAAAAGCACATCCCTTAGGTGGATTTACCGGACTTGGAATATCTCCCTGTAAAACAGCATCCGTTTCTGTCATCTTTTTATTTGGTTGTGGAATTGAATCTAATAATGCTTTTGTGTATGGATGTTTAGAGTTGTTAAACAAATCGGATTTCGTAGCGATTTCTACAATTTTACCTAAATACATAACAGCAATGCGATCGCATAAGTGGTGTACAACACTCAAATCATGGGAAATAAATAAATAAGTTAAATTATGTTCTTCTTTCAGCTTTCTCATTAAGTTAATTATTTGAGCTTGTACTGATACATCCAAGGCCGAAACAGGCTCATCACAAATTAATAAACGCGGATTTAAAGCTAATGCTCTCGCGATCCCAATTCTTTGCCTTTGTCCACCACTAAATTCATGGGGATATCTGTCAAGGTGGTGTTCACCTAAACCAACAGCCTCGAGTAATTCAACAACTTTTTCCCGTTTTTCTTTTTTATTAGAAACCATTTTATGAATTTCAAGACCCTCGCTAACTAATTCAGCAACCGTAAGCCTAGGATCCAAAGATGAATAGGGATCTTGGAAAATAATTTGAATTTCTCTTCTAATTTTTTTAAGCTCTTTTTTATTTAAATCAACGATATTTTCACCGTTGTATAAAATGTCTCCCTCAGTCGGTTTTAATAAATTTATTATTAATCTTCCTGTAGTAGATTTTCCACAACCACTTTCCCCAACAAGTCCAAAGATTTCACCTTTTTCAATTTCAAAATTCAATCCGTCAACAGCTTTAACATATTCTGTTTTCCTAGACAATAGGCCGCTTTTAATTGGGAAATGTTTCTTTAAATTTTTAACTTCTAACAAACTATTCGTCATCTACATCATCCCTTTCATACAACCAACATCTAACGGAATTTTCTTCATCTAATTTAACTAAAGGTGGCTTCTTTTGCTTACAAATTGGCATAGCATTTTTACACCTTGGATAAAAACTACAGCCAACCATCTCTTCAAAGGGACTCGGAACTGTTCCAGGAATTGCATAAAGGTTATCTGTTGGGTTATCAATGTTTGGTATAGAATTTAATAATCCTTTTGTATAAGGGTGTTTCGGTGATGAAAATATCGTCTCAATATCGGAGTACTCTACAATCTTTCCAGCATACATGACAACAATTTTATCAGCGATTTCCGAAACAATACCAAAATCATGAGTAATTAAAATAATTGATGTACCTAACTGTGTTTGTAAATCTTTCATTAATCTGAGTATTTGCGCTTGTATAGTAACATCTAATGCAGTCGTCGGTTCATCAGCAATAAGTAATTCAGGTTGACAAGCTAGGGAAATAGCTATCATGACTCTTTGACGCATTCCACCACTTAATTGATGTGGGTAGGAATTTAATCTTTCTTCTGGCATAGGTATTCCAACTAGCTTTAACATTTCAATAGCTTTTTCCTTAGCCTCATTTTTAGAAAGGTTTTGATGATATATAAAAACTTCCATTATTTGTTTACCAATTGTAAATACTGGATTCAAAGAAGTCATAGGTTCCTGGAAAACCATAGAGATGTTATTACCACGCATTTTTCTGTACTCTGATTCTGGTAATTCTAATAGGTTTTTACCATTAAAATTAATTTCTCCATCGACTATTTCTCCAGGTGGATTTGGCACCAATCCCATAATGGATAGCGAAACCATACTTTTACCAGAACCTGATTCCCCAACTATTCCTAATGACTCTCCACGATTAAGCTGAATATCAACACCATCGACAGCTTTAACAATACCATCGTCAGTAAATAAATGTGTTTTTAAATTTTTTACATCTAACAGTACTTTATTACTCACAAAATTCCTCCTTCCTAGAAGAAAAGTTTCTGTTAATTTTTTAACTTAGGATCAAGGGCATCGCGTAACCCATCTCCAACTAAGCTGAAACTTAAAACAACTAAAGTTATTGATATACCCGGTGCAATAGCTATTAATGGTGCACTTCTTAAGTAATCCCGGGCATCACTTAACATAGCACCCCACTCCGGATTTGGTGGCTGTATTCCTAATCCAATAAACGAAAGTCCAGAAGCAATTAAAATGGCTGTTCCCATCATTAAAGTACCTTGAACAATCATGGGTGAAAGGGAATTAGGCAATATATGACGGAAGATAATTCTAAAATCATCTGCACCGAGAGCCCTACTCGCCTCTATAAACTCCGTTTCCTTAATCGACATAACAGAACCCCTAATGATCCTAGCAAAGTCCGGGGTTGTAAATATGGCTACGGCAATCATTGTATTTATTAGACCATTTCCTAGAATAGCTACTATTACAATGGCTAGTAAAATTCCTGGGAAGGCTAATAACATATCGACAAAACGCATGATAACGGTATCAATTCTTCCTCCGTAGTATCCAGATATACTACCTAAAATTAATCCCGCTAATAGTCCTGTGCCAACGCTTACTATACTCACTAAAAAGGAAATTCTAGATCCATAAATAATTCTCGTTAATGTATCCCTACCTAAATTATCAGTTCCTAGCCAATGTTTCGAACTAATCCCTTGATAGCTATTAGATAGATCCTGCTCTATCGGACTGTAGGGTGTAAGCATAGGTCCAAAAATTGCTAATAAAACAAATAGGGTTAATATAATACCACCCATTACTGATACTTTTCTTTTCCGGAATCGTCGAAAGGTTTTATTCTCAAATATACTTTTTATTCTTCTACCAATAGTTGTATCAACTTGTTCCATTTTCTATGAATACCCCCTTTAGCCATAACGAATTCTAGGGTCTACTAGTTTGTATGCAATGTCTACAATAATGTTTATGAAAACAAAGCTTGTTGCGACAAATAGAATTGAGCCCTGTACTACTGGATAATCTCTCATTAAAATAGCATCAACCATATACCTTCCAATTCCTGGGATTGAAAAGACAACCTCTATTAATATCGTTCCAGCTAACAATAGACCGAAGCGTAATCCTACAACCGTAATAACGGGTATTAAAGCATTCTTTAGTCCATGGATATAGACAACAACTCTTTCCGGCAATCCTTTGGCCCTTGCTGTCCGTATATAATCTTGTCTAATTACATCTAACATACTCGAACGGGTCATTCTAGCAATTAAGCCCATAGATTGAGCCCCCAAAGTTACTATCGGTAAAATATAATGATATGGGCTACTAACACCGAAAGGAGGTAACCAACCTAAATATAGGGAAAATAATAGTATGAGAATTAAACCTAGAAAATATGAAGGTGTCGAAACAGCCAGTAATGATAACACCATAACAACCCCGTCAGTTAGTTTGTTTTGCCTAATCGCAGCTAAAATTCCACCTAACATACCAAAAACGGTAGCAAATAATGTTGCCCCAATTGCAATTGCAATAGTAACGGGAAACTTTTTTGCTAATTCCTCAGTCACTGGAATACCCGTTCTAATAGATGTTCCTAAATCTCCAACAAAAATATTTTTAACAAATATATAAAATTGTTCATGTAATGGTTTATTTAACCCTAAATCATCTCTTACCGCTTCTATGACTTCTTTAGGCGCCTCTAAACCTACTATCATTTTCGCAGGATCTCCCGGAATAATGTGCAACATTCCGAATACTAATATCGTTATACCAATAAGTACGGGAATTGTTTGTAATACTCTCCCAATAATATAGCGAAGCATCTGTTCACCTCTTTTTGTTAAAGTACGAATCAGTAATAAATCTATGTTGGGCATCACCTAACCGGGATGCCCAACAATTATTTACTTACTTCTCCTTGTATGCCTTCTCAAAGGTAATCATTGTTAAGGGACTAATATTTAAATCTTTAACTGATTCATTTTGAGCGACTAAAATAAATATATCAAAAAGCCAAATCGATGCAGGATCTTCTAAATAGATGATTTCCTGAGCCCGGTCATAAAGTTCTTGTCTCTTTTCTGGGTCTATTTCAGATTTTGCTTTATTTACAAGCTCATCGTACTCACTATTAGAATAAAAACCATAGTTTAGTTCATTTGTTTCAGATGTATAATAGTTAGCTCGTAGACCTCTATCAGCATCTAAGCTTGGTGGTGCTCCACCCATAATAAATATTCCTTGATCAAATTCATCAGGTGTTAAACCGCTCCACTCTGATGAAATATCCGTCCACTCTCTCACGTCAATTTGCGCTGTGATTCCTACTTCTTTTAATTGCTCCGAGAGAACTTCCGCTAATTCAATACCAAGTGCATATCTCTCAGTTGTTGATATTTTGATATCAAAGCCATCTTCATAGCCGGCTTCCTTTAATAATGCTTTCGCTTTTTCAATATCTTGTGGAATAGGGCCTAAATCTGTATAACCCCAGACAGATGATGTTATAGCACTAGTAGCAACTTGAGCTGCCCCAGGGAATAAATTATCAACAATTGCATTTCGATCAACCGCATATGGAATTGCCTGTCTTACTAATGGATCATCTAATGGAGCCTTTGAAGTATCAAATCGGAAAAATCTATTTCCATTTCCAATCTCTGATGATACGACAACATTATCTAATGACTCTAATCGTTCTAATTCATTTGCTGGAATTCCTTGGATTACATCTACTTCACCAGTTTCCAGAGCTATTAAACGAGTAGAATCCTCTAAAATTGGCTTATAGACAATTCTCTTCGTAGGTGGAGTATCCCCATGATAATCATCAAAACGCTCTAGAACCATTTGTTCATCTTTATTCCATTCAACAATCTTATAAGGACCTGATCCGATAATTGAGTCGACATTCTGACCAAGATCGTTACCGAATTCATCAATAGCGTTTGGACTAATTATCCCCGCTCCAGTAACAGACATATGTGCTTCAAACGGCGCAAAAGGCTCATCCGTTTTAAATACGATTGTCAAATCGTCAATAACCTCAATATCAGTTATCATTTCAAAATACGCCCGATGAACTAAAGCATTGTTTTCATCAAGAACTCTTTCGAAATTCTTTTTAACAGCTTCAGCATCTAATTTGGCACCGTCATGAAAAGTTACTCCATCCCGTAAATAAAATGTCCATTCTAGGCCATCATCAGAAACTTCCCAATCCTCTGCGACATCTCCGACAATATCATTGTTCTCATCATATTTTAATAATGCACTATATATCATTTTAGATACTTGCATAGATGTATTGTCATTTAAAACATGCGGATCTAGATTTTGCGCATCTGTATTTGGTGCAAAAACTATTTCATCAGCCACTTCACTTCCTGATTCACTATCAGATTTACCTTCCGTCGAATCTTCCGAAGTTTTTCCACAGGCACTTACAAATAAAATGAATGCTAACAACATTAACAAAATTTTACTTTTTATATGACCTTTCATACTACTATTCCTCCCTATTTTTAAATCTAGTAATTTCATATACTGATAATTTTTAATACCATTTAACGAAAAATATTAGATAATTAACAATAAATAAAGTTATAGTGTAATTATACACAGATTAAATTTATTTCCAAACTTGTTTTATCACTCTAGCAAAATTTCCACCTAAAAATTTACTTATGTCATCATCGCTGTAACCTCTCTTTGCCAAACCAGCTATGACATTATCAATATCTTTAGAACCTTGGAATCCTTCAGCATGACCATATTTTGGATCCATACCTATATACTTATAATATCTTCCAACAACCTCTGGATATAAATCTGCTTGTTCTTGTTTACCGCTTAAGTTTTTGGATTCATCTGGAGTCGTATCACCACCAAAGCCTACATGGTCAATACCAACTAAGTTAATAACATGCTCAACATGGTCTAAATAATCATCAAGGGATGGTTGTGCATGAACTTTACCCTTCCAACAAGCCGGCGCCCACGGAGTTAAACCAATAACACCACCTTTTTCAGCAAGTAATTTAATAGTGTCATCCGATTTATTTCTTGGATTGTCACTCACAGCTTTTACATTGGCATGTGAAAAAACGACAGGGTCAGCGCTTTCATTTATTGCATCAACACTTGTTGTTTCATTACAATGCGAAAGATCGACTAGAATACCTAAACGATTCATTTCGGCAATTGCTTCCTTACCAAAATCCGTTAAACCATGAGTTGCAGATTCAGTGCAACCCGCCCCAATATAGTTTGATTTATTGTACGTTAATTGGATGACCCTAACTCCTAGTTCATA
>Ga0079225_10002354_pt1 | contig 10847 bp, 7 predicted proteins | sample Poulit2012_FD_76344 | JGI IMG/M metagenome (GOLD analysis project Ga0079225, IMG submission 76344) | Agricultural soil microbial communities from Georgia to study Nitrogen management - Poultry litter 2012 | ecosystem: Environmental > Terrestrial > Soil > Agricultural land | place: USA: Georgia...
GTAGAACACCACGTACACCCCACCGGCGACCAGGGCCAGCACCAGCGCCACCACCGCCACCGTGCGCAGCCGCACCCGGCGAATAGCGGAGCGTCGTTCGGCCAGCCGCTCCACAAACTGGTCGCTGACCGGCCTCGAACCGGTCCTCACCGGCGCCCCAGGCGGTCCAGGATCGCCGGTGCGGCCGTGGTCACATCCCCGGCGCCGATAGTCAGCACCAGATCCCCGGGCTCAGCGAGCCCGGCGGCCAGATCGGCGGCGGCGGCCAGATCGTGGGCAACGTGAGCCTGGTCCATCCTCTCGGCGATCAGCGCCGAGCTAACCCCGGGGATGGCGTCCTCCCGGGCGGGAAAGATCGGAGCCAGGATCACATCGTCGGCGGCCTGCAGGGCGCGGGCGAACTGTTCGGCGAAGGCCTGGGTCCGGGAGTACAGGTGCGGCTGGAAGAGGGCGATCAGCCGTCCGGCCCCGGCCCGCCGCCGGGCGGCGCCCAGGGCAGCGGCGACCTTGGCCGGGTTGTGGGCGTAATCGTCGATCACTCGAACGCCCCCGGCCATCCCGCGATCCTCGAACCGCCGGGCGGTTCCGGTGAATTCTGCCAGCGCCCTGGCCATCTGTGCCGGGTCGACACCGAGTTCGATTCCGACGCACCAGGCCGCGGTGGCGTTGCGCAGGTTGTGTTCACCAGGGACGGCGACATCGAGCTGCACCGCGCCCAGGGTGCTGATCAGCCTGCCCCCGGCCGCCCGGCCGGTGAGCCGGACACTCTCGATGCGTACGTCGGCCTCCGGGGCGGCGCCGTAGGTCTGCACCCGAATGCCCTCAGCGGCCGCGGCTCGAGCAAGGCGCGCCGCCCCGGCGTCATCGGCGCACGCGATCAGCAGACCACCGCCGGCTACCTGCCGGGCGAAGGCAGCGAAGGCAGCCTCGAAGGCTTCCGGGGTGCCGTAATGATCCAGGTGATCCGGCTCGATATTGGTCACGACGGCGATCTGCGGGGTGTAGTTCAAAAACGACCCGTCGGACTCATCGGCCTCGGCCACGAACGCCGGACCCGAGCCGAGGTGGGCGCCGGTGCCCAGGGCCAATACGGGTGCACCGATCGCAAACGAGGGATCGGTCCCGGCCGACCGCAGTCCGATGGCGACCATCGCCGAGGTCGTGGTCTTGCCGTGCGCTCCGGCCACAGCAACGAATGTCCTGTCGGTGGCGGCCCGGGCGAGGGCCTGCGACCGGTGCAGCACCGGAAGACCCCGGCATCTGGCGGCAATGAGTTCAACATTGTCCTCGCGGATCGCGGTGGAGACCACCACCCGGTCCGCGTCACGCAGATGCTCACCGGCGTGCCCTACGTGCACTCGCGCCCCGAGGCGCTCCAGACGGCGCAGGGTGGCAGAATCCTGGATGTCGGAGCCACTGACCTGTTCCCCTTGGGCCAGGAGCAACTCGGCGACCACCGACATCCCGGCCCCGCCGATCGCGATGAAGTGGGTACTCATCATTGACTCCCGATCGCGTCGAAGGTGAGGGCGGCGAGGCGCTCGGCGCCATCGGTGATCCCGGCACCGGCTGCTGCTCTGCGCATCTGCGCCAGTGCCGCCTCATCGGTGATCAGCGGCAGGACCTGCCTGCGCAACCAATCGGAGTCGAATTCTCGGTCGTCGACGATGAGTGCCCCGCCGGCCTGCACCACAGGCGCCGCGTTACGGGCCTGCTCCCCGTTGCCGATCGGCAACGGTACGTAGACCGCCGGGATTCCCAATGCGCTGATCTCGCTGACGGTGCCGGCCCCGGAACGGGCAATCACCAGATCTGCGCAGGCCAATGCCTGTTCCATCTGCATCAGGTATTCCTGCACCCGATACCGGGCAGTGCCATCCCCGGGCGCCACAGTGGCCAGGTGCTCACGCACCGGCACGTCCTTACCGCGGCCAGTCAGGTGCAGCACCTGGACTCCCGATCCGGTGAGCTCACCGGCCAGTTCCGGCACCACCTGGTTCAGCCGCTGGGCTCCTAATGACCCCCCGGTGACCACGATCGTGGGCAGGTCGGCGTCCAGCCCCAGGGCCGCCGCGCCCTCCTGGCGGGCTCGGCGCCGGTCGGTGTTCCGGCGGTCCAGCAAGTCGGTGATCGCCGCCCGCAGCGGCAGACCGACGAGCTCACCACCGCGCAGCGGGGTTCTGGGGAAGCTCACTCCGGTCCGGGCGGCGTATCGGGCCCCGAGGCGATTGGCCAGCCCCGGGCGAGCGTTCTGCTCATGGACCACGATCGGAACGCCGAGCCGGCGGGCAGCGATATAGGCAGGGGCGGCGACGTAACCACCGAAGCCGACCAGCACGTCGGCACCGCGCAGGCACTCGGTGGCCACCGCCAGGGCACGACGCCAGCGGCCGGGGAACCGGAACCAGTCCGCCGAGGGGCGCCGGGGCAGGGGCACTCGTTCGATCACCGTCAGCTCCAGGCCCGCCGCCGGTACCAGGTCTGCCTCCAACCCCTCGGCGGTGCCCAGCACCCGCAGCTCAGTTCCCGGGTGACGGCTGCGGATCTGCTCGGCCAGCGCCAGCAACGGGTTGACGTGCCCGGCCGTACCGCCTCCGGCCAGGACCACCGTGCGCGCGCTCACCGGCCCCGCCGCCGGGGTGCGACCACCGACAGTGAGTTCCGCATCGAACTGCGGCGGGCGGCCAACGCCTCCTGGGCGCCCGGTTCGTGGCGGGCGAAGGCCAGCACGATGCCCAGGGCCGCCATCGTCGTCACCAGGGCCGATCCGCCGGCCGAAACCAGGGGCAGCGGCAACCCGATAACTGGAAAGATTCCGATCACCACACCGATGTTGATCAGCGCCTGAGACAGGATCCACGCGCCGATCGCTGCAGTGGTGATCTTCACGAACCTGTCCGGGTGGTTGCGGATCACCCGGGTGAAGCCGATCGCCAGAGCGGTGAACAGCGCCAGCACCAGCAAGGTACCGAGCAGGCCGAGTTCCTCACCGATGATGGCGAAGATGTAGTCGTTATGTGCCTCGGGCAGCCAGAGCCACTTCTCCCGCGACTCCCCCAGACCCACACCGCTGACGCCGCCCGTACCCAGCCCCTGCAGCGCACGGCGGGGCTGCAGCCCCATGCCCAGCGGGTCGCTGTCGCCGCCACCGAAGAGCATGGCGATCCGTTCGCGCCGGTTATCCGAGGACACCACCAGATAGGCCACTGCCGCCGTCACGCCCGTACCGGCGACGGTGAACATCGCCATGGGCACCCCGGCCACCCACAGAGCACCGGCGATCAACAGGATGAGCACCAGGGCGGTCCCGACGTCGTGGGTGTACAGCAGCATCGCCAGGAACCCCACGGCCACGAAGACCGCTGGGAAGAGAACGTGGGTCCACCGGCGTAGCAGTGGCCCCTTGGCACCCAGCACCGCCCCGAGCCACAGCGCCAGCCCGAGCTTGCCGAACTCCGCCGGCTGCAGGTTCTGCCCGCCGATCACCACCCAGCCCGCGTTGCCACCGGCAGCTGCCCGTAATCCGGGAACGAAGACCAGCGCCTGCATGGCCGCGGCGATGAACATCCCGGGCCAGGCCAGACGTCTGAACCAGTGCGGCGGGATCCGGGAAATGACCACGGCCACCGGGAGCGCCACCAGGGCGAAGCGGGTCTGGTTGAGGAAGGCGCCGAACGGGCTACCCGATTCCTGTAACGACCGCACCGAGGATGACGACAGCACCATCATCAACCCGAGCAGCAACAGCAGCAGAGTGGATCCGCCGATCAGGTAGTAACTGGTGACCGGTGAGCCCCAGGCGCGACTGACGGTGGTGCGCGGCGCGGGCACCTCGGCCTGCCGGCGCCGGCCCGCCCGCCGGGTCGCCACCGCGGAGGTGGGCCGGCGCGCCGGACTACGCCGGGGTGAGTCGACGACCGCCATCAGCGCCCCCCACCGAGCTGCCGTACAGCGGCGGTGAAGGCCGCACCGCGCGCCGCGTAGGAGGAGAACTGGTCCTGGGACGCACATGCCGGGGCCAGCACCACCACGTCCCCCGCCTGGGCGAGGTCGGCGGCATAGGTCACGGCACGGTCCATGACCTCAGTCTCGCCAGCCGGGACCACCACGCGGGGGAGGTCGGGCGCGTGTCGGCCCAGCGCGCCCAGGATCGGGCCAGGATCGGTGCCGATCACCACCACCGCCCGGAGGCGGTCGGCGATCTGGCTCACCAGCTCGTCGAAGTCCGCCCCCTTGGCCAGACCACCGGCGATCCACACGCCGCGCCCGGGCTCCAGACCCGCCAACGAGGCTCGGGCAGCGTGGGAGTTGGTGGCCTTGGAGTCATTGACGTAGCGAACCCCGGCCACGGTACCCACGTGCTGGATTCGGTGTTCCCCGCCGCGATAGTCACGCAGGCCCTGAGCCACCTGCTCCGGGACGACCCCGCCGGCGCGCGCCAAACCCGCTGCGGCCAGGGCATTGCCGACCAGATGCGGCGGCGGCGCCCCGAGGGCCAGGTGTTCCAGATCGGCCAGCGATCCGAGTTCTTCGGCGTGAGTCTGCCGCCTGGTCGCAAAGGCCCGGTCAGCCAGCACATCCTCGACCACTCCCAACTGCCCCACCTGCGGGGAACCGAGGGTGAAGCCCACCGCCCGGGCGCCGTCGGCCACGTCGGCCGCTTCGACCATCCGCCGGGTCGGTGGGTCGAGTTCGTTGTACACGCAGGCCACTCTGGTGCCGGTATAGACCCGGGCCTTATCTGCTGTGTACGCCGCCATCGAGTCGTACCAGTCCTGGTGGTCCTCGGCGATGTTCAGGCAGCAGCTCGCCAGCGGAGCGAGGCTGTAGGTGTAGTGCAGCTGGAAACTCGACAATTCCACCGCCAGGGCATCCAGGCCCGAACCCGCGGCCCTGGCGCCCAGCACAGTGGTCAGGATCGACCGGCCCACGTTGCCCACCGCTGGGACATGGCGACCAGCGGCGGCCAGAATCGACTCCACCATCCCCACAGTGGTGGTCTTCCCGTTCGTCCCGGTCAGCGTCAGCCAGGACACGTTCGGGTCACCGACGTGCCAAGCGAGTTCGACCTCGCTCCAGATCGGCACCCCGGCCGCCGCGGCCTGCGCCAACAGGGGGGTGCGCGGGGACAGTCCAGGTGAGGCGATCACGATCGCCGGGTCGGTGGCCAGGGCCACCTGCGCCAGTGCGGACCAGTCCGCATCGGCATGCACCCGGACCGCTGCCGGAAGCTCAGCGGCCCCGGCCACCTCTGGCCGGCTGTCGACAGCGGTGACGTGAGCACCCAGATCCACCAGTCCGCGGGCGGCCGCAACCCCGGTCTCGCCGAGGCCGGCGACCAGCACCGGGACGCCACGGAAATTGTCGGGCCCCACCGCTAACCGACGATCCACTCGGCGTAGAAGATACCCAGCCCCAGACAGACGAACAGGGCAGCGATGATCCAGAACCGGATCACGATCGTGACCTCTCCCCAACCCATCAGTTCGAAGTGATGGTGTAACGGCGCCATCTTAAACACCCGTTTACCGGTCATCTTGAACCAGCCGATCTGGATCACGTCGGAGAGCACGATCAACACGAACAGTCCGCCGATGATCGCGGCCAGGATCTCGGTGCGGGTCAGGATCGACAACCCGGCCAGAGCGCCACCCAGGGCCAGTGAGCCGGTGTCGCCCATGAAGATCTTGGCCGGTGAAGCGTTCCACCACAGGAAGCCGAAGCAGGCCCCCACGATCGCGGCCGCGATAATCGACAGGTCCCTGGGGTCGCGCACCTCATAGCACCGGGGGCCGGCCAGGGACAGGATCTGACAGCTCTGGTTGGCCTGCCAGATGGTCAGTAGTACGTAGGCGCCGAAGACGAGCATCGAGACACCGGTGGCCAAACCGTCCAGGCCATCGGTGAGGTTGACCGCGTTGGACCAGGCGGTGATGAGGAAGTTGGCCCAGATCACGAACAACACCAGCCCTACCCCGGCGCCCAGGAAGGCCAGATCTAGACCCAGGTCCCGCGAGAAAGAGATCTGGGTACTGGCCGGGGTGCGGTAGCGCTCGTTCGGAAACTGCAGTGCTAGCACCGCAAACGTAATGCCGACGAAACCCTGCCCGAGAATCTTCGCGATCGGGCTCAACCCCAGGGACCGCTGCCGGCTGATCTTGATGAAGTCGTCCAGGAAGCCGATCACCCCCAGGCCCACCATCAGGAACAGCAGCAACAATCCGGAGGCGTTCGGCATTCGGCCGGCCAGGACGTTCGCCGCTGCGTATCCCAGCAGCGTGGCCATGATGATGACCACCCCGCCCATCGTGGGGGTGCCGCGTTTGGTGTAGTGGGCCGTCGGCCCGTCCTGCCGGATGAACTGCCCGTAGTTTCGCTTGACCAGGAACTTGATGAACAGCGGGGTTCCCAGCAGCGAGACGAGCAGGGCGATCGCCCCTGCGGAGAGCACCGCGATCATCGGGACCGCTCCAGTTCGCTCACCACGCGCCACAGTTGCACACCGTTGGATGCCTTCACCAGCACCACATCTCCAGAACGTAGGTATCGCCGTAGCGAGGTCACCGCCTCGGTGATGCCGGTGGCCCGCACCGCCGCCTGTGGATCCAGCCCTGCGGCCAGGGCACCGTCCGCCACCGGCCGGGCCTCCCCCTCCACCGCCAGGAGGTGGTCCACCCCTACCTGGGCGGCATAGACGCCCACCTGCCGGTGCTCATCGGCAGAGTCCGGGCCCAGTTCCCGCATCGGGCCGAGCACCGCGACGCTGCGCCCGCCAGTGCCCCGGGTCATCTGGACCAGGGCCCGAAGAGCTGCACGCATCGAATCGGGGTTGGCGTTATATGCGTCGTCGATGATCTTCACCCCGGCTTCGGTGCGGTGCACCTGCATCCGGTGCGGGCTGCGGGCGAAGGTGGTCCCCAAGACCTGAGCCACCTGCTCCAGGGGCTGGCCCAGCTGTAAGGCCACCGAGGCCGCGGCCAGGGCGTTGGTGACGTGATGGGCTCCGATCAGGGCCAGGTGCACCTGCGCCTGCCGGCCGCCGGCCGCCAGGACGAACTGGGCCCGGCCCTCGGCGTCGAGACGGATGTCCGCAGCGCGCACATCGGCGTCCTCGCCCTGACCGAACCGCACCAGGGTGGCGGCCGGGGACGCACTAGCCATGGCCGCTACCCGGGGATCATCGGCATTGAGCACCACGGTGCCATCGGCCGGTGTGGTGGTGACCAATTCGGTCTTGGCCTCTGCGACGGCCTCGATACTGCCGAAACCACCCAGGTGCGCCCGGCCCACCGCCAGCACCAGGGACAGGTCCGGGGGGGCGATCGAGGTCAGGTAGGTGAGGTTGCCCGGGGCATCGGCGCCCATCTCCAGCACCAGCACGCGGGTGTCGGCGTTCGCGCGCAGCACAGTCAGCGGCAGGCCCACCTCGTTGTTGTAGGACCCGACCGGAGCGATCACCTCGCCCAGGCCCTCCAGCTGGGCCGCAATCAAGTCCTTGGTGGAGGTCTTACCCACCGAGCCGGTGATCGCCACCACCTGGGGGCCGGGGTTCGCGGTGCGCAGCTGGGACAGCACGGCTCGGGCGAGGTCGCCCAACGCGCGGGTGGTGTCCCTCACCTGGATCTGGGCCAGCGGGGCCTGAGGCACGTGCCGGGTGACGAGCGCTGCCACAGCACCGGCACCGGCGGCATCGGCGAGGTAGTGGTGACCATCTACGCGGGCACCACGAAGGGCGACGAACAGCCCGCCGGGGGTGACTTCGCGGGAGTCGGTGACCACCTCACCGCTGACCGTCATCTGCTCCGGCGCCCCGAGGACACGGCCGCCGACCGCCGCGGCGATCTGGGGCAGGGTGAGCTCGATCATGCCTGACCCGAGCCCGGCCGGCGCTGCTGACGGTCAGCCATCGCTGCCCGCACCTCCTGTCGGTCATCAAGGTAGTGGTCCACCCCGGCAATTTCCTGCCAGGTCTCATGTCCGCGCCCGGCTACCAGCACGGTATCGGCCGCAGCGGCGAATCGGACGGCACGACGGATCGCGGTCTGTCGTGGCGCGATCTCGTACAGCTCCACACTCCGCCCGCGACGCTGAGCCTCGGTCAACGCAGTCAATGCCCCGGACATCACCTGCCGTCGAATCGTAGCCGGATCCTCATCGTGGGGATCGTCATCGGTGACAATCACCACATCTGCCTCCTCGATCGCGACCCGGCCCATCGCCACCCGTTTTCCGGCGTCTCGCTCACCGGTGGCCCCGAAGATCACGAACAAGCGGCCGGCGGTATCCGCCCGCAGCGCAGCCATCGCCTCCCGCAGCGCATCGGTGTTATGGGCGAAATCAACCAGCACCCGCGGAGCCTCGGCGACACGTTCCATCCGGCCCGGCACCGCGGGCGCCAGACCGGCAGGCAATACCTCCGCCAATTCACCGGGAGGCACGCCAGCCTCGATGACCATCACCAGCGCTAACGCGGCGTTGGCCACGTTGAAGCCCCCCGGCAGGCCGACACTGGTGCGGAGCTGCTCACCGCTGCGGTGCCGCAGGGTGAAGGCGCTGCCACCGCTGATCTGGTCGCGTTCCTGGATCTGCCAGTCGGCATCGGCACCGGTGGCGGACACGGTGACGACCTCGATCCCGGCCTCGGTGGCCAGCCGCCGGCCATACGCGTCATCGACCAGCACCACACCCCGCCGGGCTCGCTGCGGGGTGAACAAGGCGGCCTTGGCGCGGTAGTAACCCTCCAGGTCGCCGTGGAAGTCCAGATGGTCCTGGGTCAGGTTGGTGAAGCCGACGACGTCGTAGCCCACCCCGTCCACCCGGTGCAGGGCCAGGGCGTGGGAGGAGACCTCCATCACCACATCATCGACGCCGGCGGTTTCCATATCGGCCAGCAACTGGTGGAGCGCCGGCGCCTCCGGCGTGGTCAGCCGGGCGGGGGTGCGATCTGCGCCGATCTTCAGTTCCACGGTGCCGATCATTCCGGTCTGCCGGCCCAGGGCGCGCAGCAGGTACTCCACCAGGTAGGTGGTGGTGGTCTTGCCGTTGGTCCCGGTCACCGCGTACATGCCCAGCCGGGTGGCCGGCTCATGGTGGATCCAGGCGGCGATTGCCCCCAGCACGCCCCTGGGGTCATCGGCGATCAGGACCGGCACGCCCGCCGGGCCGATCCGCCGGGCACCGTCGTCGTCGGTCAGGACCGCTACCGCACCCTGCTCGATGGCCTGCGCGGCGAACTGGGCTCCGTGGGTCTTGGCTCCCGGCAGGGCGGCGAACAGATCGCCGGGCCGAACCATGCGGTTGTCCAGGTGCACCCCGGTCAGGTGCCGGTCGCCGATGTCCTGGTCGGTACGCAGGGCGAACCTCCGGCGCAGACCGGCGAGGGTCGGCGGGGTCGGTGCACCTGCATCGGGCGGGCAGTTCATGAGACCTAGTATCGAGTACTCACGAACCGCTGGGGTGCAGCGGGTACAGGTCGGGCTCCTCGCTGCTGGGGGGAGTACCCAGGCGCTGTAGGGCGTAGGCGGTGACATCGTGGAAGACCGGTGCGGCCACCACCGAGCCGTAGATTCCCGAGGACGGGCGCACGACGACGACACCGACGGCGATCTCGGGGTCTTCGGCTGGGGCTACGCCGACGAAGTTGGCCGCACGGTCGTTCAGGGCACCGGTGGCGTCCGGGATTTCGGCGGTACCGGTCTTCCCGGCGACCCGGTACCCCTCGACCGCCGCATTGGTCCCGGAGCTGCCTTCCCGGGTGGCCGACTCCAGCATCGCGATCATCTCCTCGGAACTGTCCGGGGAGACCACCTGCTGCGGCTCGGCCTCCTCGACCGCCTCGTGCTCGCCGTCGCAGGTGTATCCGTCCACGATCCGGGGCTGGTGGGCCATCCCCTGGTTACCGATGGTGGCGAAAACATTGGTGTTCTGCACCAGGTTCACGTTCACGCTCTGCCCGAACATGGTGGTGTACTGAGTGCGGCCGTCCCAGTCCTCGTGGTGCCCCAGGATGCCGGGCGACTCACCGGGCAGCCCCATCCCGGTTCGTTCTCCCCAGCCCATCGCGCGCATGTACTCATATCGGGTCTGGTTGTCCATCTCGGCACCGATCAGCACGGTGGAGGTGTTCGCTGACTCGGCCAACACCCCAGTGGTGGTCAGGTCCTGGTCCTCGTGGAAGGTGTGGTCGGTGAACGTTTGTCCGTTGGGCATGGTGTGTCGGTAGGGGTTAGCGATCGTCGACGTGGGATCGATCACCCCCTCCTCCAAGGCGCTGAGCACGGTCAGCACCTTGCCGGTGGAGCCCGGGGCGTAGGAGTTCTGCACCGAGCGCGCCCCCCGCTCGTCCTCGTCGCTGGCCATCGGGTTGTTCGGGTCCACACTGTCGGAGTCGGCCAGGGCCAACACCCTCCCCGTCCGGGTCTCGATGACCGCCACCGCGCCCCACTCGGCCCCCCAGGTATCCACCGACTCATCGATCACCGACTGTGCGTGCCACTGCAGATCGGAGTCGACGCTCAGGTGTACATCACATCCAGCGATGGCCGGGGTGGTCGACTGGTACCCGGTGGGGATGACGTGGCCGCTGGCGCCGATCTCCACCTCTGAGACTCCGGGGGTTCCCAGAAGGCGATCGTTGAGGGTCGACTCGATCCCGGCGGCACCATCGCCCTCGTTGTTCACCCATCCCAGGATGTTCCCGGCGGTGTTGCCATTCGGATAGGAGCGCTGGCTGCTGCGTTCGGAGGAGATCCCATCGATACCCAGCTCGGCGATCTCCTGCCACACCTCCGGTGCCACCCGGGTGGCTAGACGGTAATAACCGCGCTCCCCGACCAGCTCCGCGCCGA
>Ga0079225_10002358_pt1 | contig 10843 bp, 7 predicted proteins | sample Poulit2012_FD_76344 | JGI IMG/M metagenome (GOLD analysis project Ga0079225, IMG submission 76344) | Agricultural soil microbial communities from Georgia to study Nitrogen management - Poultry litter 2012 | ecosystem: Environmental > Terrestrial > Soil > Agricultural land | place: USA: Georgia...
ACTCGCCCGGTCACGCGCCGGGTCGGAGGAGTATTCCGAGGAGGACATTCCTCCAGCTACGGATGATGATTGGGGCGAACCCTCCCGCTAAGCAGTAGGAACGGGTTACCCTCCTGCTCGCACTTTCCCGGTTTGTCGCCGGGTGGTTTTTCGCGTTCAGGTGGGCGGTTCGCACCATCGCATTGACGCAGCCTCGGTGTAGTTGCAGCACGTGCTACGCCGAGGCTTTGCGTTTGCCGTTGATCAGCCCCGTGCTTTAGGTGAGCCGGTAGTCGCCTACGAGCTGCACAGCCCCGGCATCGACGCCTTTGGTGCCGGAGATGACCTCCCCGCTGGGTGTCTCACTGGTGAGGACGCCGAGTTCCCAGGCGGCCAAGCCAAGCTCCTGCGCGCGCGCCTGGATACGCGCGGCTGCGGCTGGGGGGACGATCGCGACCATCCCCACGCCGAGGTTCAACGTTGCTTCGAGGTCGGCCCAGGGCACGGAGCCGAGCTGCTGGATCGTGGAGAACACCGGCGGGACGACCCAGGAGTCTCGGCGGACGATCGCCGTGAGCCCAGCGGGGATCACCCGCGCGAGGTTCGCACCGAGGCCTCCACCGGTGACGTGGGTGTACGCGTGCACCTCCCCGCTCGAGGCGAGGTCGAGGCAGGCGGCGGCGTACACCTTCGTCGGCTCGAGGAGTTCCTCACCCAAGGTGCGCCCGAATTCCGGCACGTGCCGGTCCAGTTGCCAGCCCGCGTGGGAGATGACCCGGCGCACCAGGGAGTACCCGTTGGAGTGCAGCCCCGAGGCACCGAGCCCGATGAGGACGTCGCCCTCTCGCACCCGTTCCGGGCCAAGCATGTCGTCAGCTTCGACGACGCCGGTGACCGCGCCGGCGATGTCGTATTCCTCCTCGCCGAGCAGCCCCGGGTGTTCGGCAGTTTCGCCCCCGACGAGGGCGGTTCCCGCGACCCGGCAGGCTTCGGCCACGCCGCGCACGATGTCGGCGATCCGTTCGGGCACGACCTTACCGCACGCGATGTAGTCGGTCATAAACAAGGGCTTGGCACCGACGACGACGATGTCATCGACCACCATTCCCACGAGGTCGAAGCCAATCGTGTCGTGGATATCCATCGCCTGGGCGATCGCCACCTTCGTGCCCACCCCGTCCGTGGAGGTCGCGAGATAGGGCGTGCGATAGGCCGTCAGCGCGCTCGCGTCCCACAGACCAGCGAAGCCTCCGAAACCGCCGATGACGTTGCGGGAGTGGGTCGCGCTCACGGCTTCGCGCATGAGCTCTACGGCGCGGTCGCCCGCCTCCGTGTCTACGCCAGCGGTTTCGTAGGTGATCGCATCTGTGCCCGAGTTGGGAGTGGGTTGCGGGGTCACGGGTGTTTCAGGGCTCCTTCACCGCCCCGGCCGACGCTCAGGGTCGAAAGCCCATCGGCGGGGGCGCCCAACACGGGCGGGGTCGAGGTGGACGGCGAGTCGTTCTCACCGAGAGGGATGGGGTAGTTGCCGGAGAAGCAGGCGGTGCACAGGCGGGATTCGGGCAGGGTGGTAGCTTCGATCATTCCCTCGATCGAGATATAACCGAGCGAATCGGCCCCGAGCGAGGCGCCCACCTGATCCACGGTGAGGCTGTTGGCCACGAGTTCGGCCCTCGTCGCGAAGTCGATCCCGTAGAAGCAGGGCCACTTCACCGGTGGCGAGGAGATCCGCACGTGCACTTCTGCCGCGCCCGCTTCCCGGAGCATCCGCACGAGGGCGCGCTGGGTGTTGCCGCGGACTATGGAATCATCGACGACGACGAGACGCTGTCCGCGGATCACTTCTTTGAGCGGGTTGAGTTTGAGCCGGATCCCGAGTTGGCGGATCGTCTGGGACGGTTCGATGAAGGTGCGCCCGACGTAGGAGTTCTTCGTCAGCCCCTGCGCGAACGGGATGCCGGATTCGGTTGCGTAACCGATCGCGGCGGGGGTGCCGGATTCGGGTACGGGGATGACGAGGTCGGCCTCGGCCGGGTGTTCCTGGGCGAGTTTCCGGCCCATGAGGACTCGGGAGGAGTTCACCGAGCGGCCGGCGATCGTCGTGTCGGGGCGGGCGAGATAGACGTACTCGAAGACGCAACCCTTGGGAGTGGGGGCCGCGAAACTCGCCGTCCGCACGCCGTTCTCGTCGATCGCGATGAGCTCACCGGGTTCGATCTCCCGCACGAAGGAAGCACCGATGATGTCGAGGGCGGCCGTTTCGGAGGCCACCGCCCATCCGCGTTCCAACCGGCCGAGTACAAGGGGGCGCACGCCGTAGGGGTCGCGCGCGGCGTACAGGGTGTGTTCGTCCATGAACACGATCGAGTAGGCACCTTCGAAGCGCGGGAGCATCCGGGCGGCGGTGTCGAAGAGGGAGTCCCCTTCTTGGCCTTCGAACAGCGCGACCATGTGCGCCGCGTCCGAGGCGTCTCGGCCCCCTTCCTGGATGGTGCGGCCGAGGTCCTTGGCGACGCGGCGAAGCTCGGGAGCGTTGGTGAGCCGCCCGTTGTGCCCAAGCGCGATTGTGCCCCCAGCGGTGGGGCCGAGGGTGGGTTGCGCGTTCTCCCACGTGGCCGGGCCGTTCATCGCGTAGCGGGTGTGCCCGACGGCGATGTGGCCGGTGAGTGCGCGCAGGGAGGGATCGTCAAAGACTTGCGACACGAGCCCCATGTCCTTGTAGACGAGGATCTTCTCCCCGTTGGAGGTCGCGATCCCCGCGGATTCTTGCCCGCGGTGTTGCAGCGCGTACAGCCCGAAGTAGGCGAGTTTGGCGACTTCCTCGCCCGGCGCCCACAATCCGAAAACGCCGCATTCGTCCTTGGGTGCATCGTTCATCGCGGCATTGGGTGCGGCAGCGCCTGCGGCCGGGGCGGCGCCTGGCGCGGGTTGGTTGAACGTGGGTTGGTCACCGGGGTGTGGATCACCAGTTAGCACGGTGTTCATCGTCCCATAAATTGCGGTTGCGGGCTATTTGCGGCGGTCGAGGAACAGCGCGATCGCGAGCGAGATGAGGATCCCCACGGGTACGCCGATCCCCACGAGCACGATGGACAGGTCGATCCGGGTGTAATCCTGGTCGGTCGGGATCGCCCCGACTTGCGCGAGCACGAGGCCGACGATGAGCCCGATGAGCCCGCCGATCACGCCGAAGACGCCGTACTTTGGTCGACGCCGAAGCGAGCCTCGCTTCACATACAGCACCTCATCCTCGTGCCGTTCGAGGGTGGAGCCATCGGAGTTCTCGGGATCGTTCTCCTCATCAGCGGGGCCGGTGTCGGAGTCCGCCGACACATCGCCGCGTCCGGCTTCTACCGGGGTTTCCTCAGGGGCGTCTTGAGGTTCGGGGGCGTCGGTATCGGGATCTTCTAGACTCGAGGCGTCGAAATCGGGTTCCTTCACGATGTAGACGTTATCCCATCCCCGCCCGCAGCGGCGACGGCGCCGGGCAGGGGCAGGTATTCGGAGAGTTCGGCGCGCGTGCCCGAGGCGTGCACGTTCCCCGCCGCCACTTCCTCTTCCCAGGTCGCGCTCCCGGTCACGAGTCGCAGCCACACGTGCGGCGTCGTCTCAACCGTATTCGGTGGGGTGCCTCGGGTGTGCCGCGGCCCCGCGATGACCTGGGTGACCCCGGCGGGCGGGACCCGCACCTCCACGGAGTTCCCGGGGGCGGTTTCGGTGAGCTCCTCGAGGGTGTATCGCACCGCGGTGCGGGTCTGGGCTCCGGTCGCTTCGCCGGCTGCCCACGCGCTCAGCGCAGCCTGCCCATCGGCAGGCGATATTCGTCGTCGTGCCACGGGCTGATTCTATCGCCCGTATCGGCGGTGCCGCGGCTAGATCACTCCGAGGGCGATGACGGCGTCGGCGACCTTGGTAAACCCAGCGATGTTCGCCCCGAGCGCGTAGTTCCCCGGCGCCCCGTATTCCTCCGCGGTACGCAGGCAACGATCGTGGATGCCGGTCATGATTTCCGCCAGCCGCTCCTCGGTGAAGGCAAAGCTCCACGCGTCCCGGGAGGCGTTCTGCTGCATCTCCAGGGCTGAGGTCGCCACCCCGCCCGCGTTCGCGGCCTTCCCCGGGGCGAACAGCACGTCCTGCTCGGTGAGGAACCGGGCCGCTTGGGCGGTCGTGGGCATGTTCGCTCCCTCGACGACGGCGCGCACGCCATTCCTCGCGAGCAGTTCCGCCCCCTCACGGTCGAGTTCATTCTGCGTGGCGCAGGGGAAGGCGACGTCGCACGGGACCTGCCAGATCGACCCGTCCGTCACGAGCCGCGCCCCGGGCCGTTGCTCGCAGTAGTCGGCCACTCGGCCCCGACAGCGCTCCTTGACGTCCCGCAGCACGGTGAGGTCAACGCCGTCGTCATCAAGGACGTAGCCGGAGGAGTCGGAGAAGGCGACCACGTGTGCACCGAGTTCCTGCGCCTTTTGAATTGCGTAGATCGCCACGTTGCCCGAACCGGAAACGACGACCCGTTTGCCCGCGAGGTCCTCCCCGCGCGTCTGCAGCATGCGGGCGGCGAACATGACCGTGCCGTAGCCGGTCGCCTCAGTGCGCAGCAGCGACCCGCCCCACGTGAGGCCTTTGCCGGTGAGCACCCCGGATTCGTACCGGTTCGTGATCCGCTTGTACTGGCCGAAGAGGTAGCCGATCTCACGGGTCCCCACCCCTGCGTCCCCGGCGGGAACGTCCGTGTACTCGCCGAGGTGGCGGTACATCTCGGTCATGAAGGATTGGCAGAACCGCATCACTTCCGAATCGGAGCGCCCGCGGGGGTCGAAGTCCGAGCCGCCTTTGCCACCGCCCAGCGGCATGCCGGTGAGTGCGTTCTTGAACACCTGCTCGAACCCGAGGAATTTGATGATGCTCAGGTTCACCGAGGGGTGGAACCGCAGGCCGCCCTTGTAGGGGCCGAGCGCGGAGTTGAACTCCACCCGGAAGCCGCGGTTGATGTGGATCTTGCCCGCGTCATCCACCCAGGGCACCCGGAAGATGATCTGTCGCTCGGGTTCACAAAGCCGTTCCAACACGGCAGCGTCGGTGTACTGGGGATGGGTGCGCAGCACGGGGCCGAGGCAGGAGAACACCTCGTGGACCGCTTGGTGGAACTCCGTCTCTCCCGGGTTCCGGGTGAGGACGAGGTCGAATACGGAGCTCAGTGCAGGGTCCACGCGGCACCTTTCTATCGGGTCAGGTTCTCAGGGTAAACCGCGCCCACTTCGTGCGGTAGTGCCAAGCCCCCGAACATTGCGGCACTGTCCTAGTCGAACAGCCCCGGCAGCACGCCCGCGCTGAGGGCGCGCAGCTCCTCGACGCTGGCATCGAACACGCCCTGGATCTCCAGGCGCGCGTCTTCGCCGGTGCCCTGCGTCGTCCCGATCTTCACCGCCGTCTGCTCACGCACCTGGCACAGGTTCACGAACCGGTCTTCGAAGTTCCGCGGCACGGCCACGACGGCGCGTGCCCCCGTCTCGGAGAACAACAGGGTCGGGAGGTCGATGCCGTCACGAGCGAGGAGGTCATCGAGCACCACCCGAACACCGGTGCCGTGTCGAAGCACGCATTCCACGAGGGTGTGGGCGAGGCCGCCCCCGGAGACGTCGTGTGCGGAATCGAGCAGCACATCGGCGCCCGCAGCGATGAGAACGTCCGCGAGGCGTTTCTCGGCGGCGAAGTCGACCTGCGGCGGTACCCCGCCGAGGTGGCTGTGAATGGTCCTCGCCCATTCCGAACCCGACAGTTCCTCCCGGGTTTCCCCGAGCAAGTAGACGGCGAGGCCCTCCTCCTGCCATCCCGATGGGATCGCCCGGGCGACGTCGTCGATCACGCCGAGGGTGGCGATGACTGGGGTCGGGTTGATGGAGGCATCGATGTGCCCGGCGGGCAGCGAATCGTTCTTCGTCGAGTTGTACAGCGAGACGTTTCCACCGGTGACGGGGATGCCGAGTTCTGCACAGCCATCGGCAAGCCCGGTGATCGCTTCCACGAGTTGCCACATCGGCTCGGGGTGCTCGGGATTGCCGAAGTTGAGGCAGTCGGAGATCGCGACGGGCCGGGCACCGGCGCAAGCTACGTTGCGGTAGGACTCCGCGAGGGAGAGTTGCGCACCCGCGTAGGGATCGAGCTTAGTGAACCGGCCGTTGGCGTCGGCCGCGAGCGCGATCCCCAACCCGCTTTCCTCTTCGACCCGGACTACACCGGCGTCGTCGGGGAAGGTCTGCGCGGTGTTCCCCCGGGCCAGGGAGTCGTATTGGTCGGTGACCCAGGATTTGTCGGCGAGGTTTGGGCTCGCGACCAGCGTGCGGATCTGTTCGGCGATCTCCGCGGGCTGAGTGGGGCGGGGTAGCTCTTCGGCGCGGTCGGCGTTGAGGTCGTCTTGCCAGTTCGGGCGGGCATAGGGGCGGTCATATACGGGGCCGCCGTCGGCGACCGTCTTGGGATCGACGTCGACGATCCGCTCCCCGAAGTGATCGATCGTGAGCCGCTGGGAATCGTTGACTTCGCCGATGACCGCGGCCTCTACCTCCCATTTCTCGCAGGTTGCGAGGAACGCCTGAAGCTTGTCCGGGCGCACGATCGCCATCATCCGCTCTTGGGATTCGCTCATGAGGATCTCGCCGGCGTTGAGTTCCTCATCGCGCAACAGGACGTGTTCGAGGTCCACGTGCATGCCGGAGTTCCCATTCGCTGCCAGTTCGCTCGTCGCACACGAGATACCGGCGGCGCCGAGGTCCTGGATCGCTTCAACGAGGTCACCGGCGAAGGCCTCCATGCAGCATTCGATGATGAGTTTTTCCAGGAACGGATCGCCCACCTGCATCTTCGGCTTGGGGGCGTCGTCGTCGAGCGCCGCGGAGGAGAGCACCGAGGCCCCGCCGATACCGTCCCCGCCCGTGCGGGAGCCGAACAGCACGACCTTGTTCCCCGCCCCGGATGCATTCGCCAGGTGGATGTCCTCGTGGCGCATGAGCCCGACCGCGAGCGCGTTGACGAGCGGGTTCGCCTGGTAGGCGGCATCGAATTCGGTTTCACCGCCGATGTTCGGCAGGCCGAGGGTGCCGGCGTAGTGGCTGATGCCCGCGACGGCGCCGGTGATGATCCGTTTCGTATCGGGGTGGTTGATATCGCCCGCACGGATTTGATCCATGACGGCGATGGGCCGAGCGCCCATGGAGATGATGTCACGCACGATCCCGCCGACGCCCGTCGCGGCGCCCTGGAACGGGTCGATGAAGCTGGGGCTGTTGTGGGATTCGACCTTGAAGGTGACGGCGAGCCCGTTGCCGATATCGACAACGCCGGCGTTCTGCCCGATCCCGACGAGGAGGTCCTTACCCATCTCCTCCGTCGCTTTCTCACCGAACTGGGCGAGGTGTCGCTTGGATGATTTGTAGGAGCAATGCTCGGACCACATGACCGAATACATCGCGAGTTCCGCGGCGGTGGGCCTGCGGCCGAGGATCTCTCGGATCTGTGAGTATTCCCCTTCGGTGAGCCCGAGCTGTTCGTAGGGTTGAACTTCATCAGGAGTAGCGGCGGCGTTTGAGATCGTATCGATGGACACGCGGTTTCCTCATGGTTGGCGGAGCGCGCGTCATGCCTTCGCGCGCCACCCCATAATCTACCGCGAACTGATGCCCGGCGAACGCATCAGTTCACCGGGCACCAGAACTTTTTTCATATCCGCTCGATGAGTGGGGCCGCCTTATGCCATCCGGTTCCGGCGGATTATTAGACCCGCCCCTACGGCAAGTAGGACTCCGCCGAGGGCGATGAGGGGTGCCATATTCACCCCGGTGTCCTCCAAGCGGTCGTCGTCGGCATCGCCGCCGCCCTCGCCCGGATCGGTCGGTTCTGTCTCAGTCGGATCCGGCTCTGGCTCCGTCGGTCCGGGCTCAGTTGGGTCCGGAACCTCGGGGTCAGGCGCCTCCGCGGCGAGGTCGAGGCCCACCACGAGCGGATCGTGGTCGGAGGAGCGGTATGGCGACTCTTGGAACAGCGGAACCACGTTGTAGTTGAACCGGCTGTACTCCAGCCCCACGCTCTCGTACGCGTTCACGCTCCACACATCGGCGTCGACGACGAGGCTCATGCCGGCCTCGTTCGCGAGGACGTGGTCGAGGGAACCGATCATTCCGTCGAACGAGTAGGTTTTCTCGTCCGTCATCGTCGCGCCGATGTCGGTGTAGCCGGATTCGTAGAGCACCTGCATCGGGTCTTCCATCGTGTAGGAGTTGAGGTCCCCGAGGATGAACACGTTCTCCGACATACCGGAGTCAACCAGCTCATCGATGTACTCGGCCATCGCCGTCGCCTGCCTGATTCGGTCGGGGTTCGACGCCGCCTGGCCATCGCCTTGATCAGCGTTTTCGTCGGTGCCGGATCCCTTGGATTTCAGGTGGGTCGTCACGAGCAGGATCGTCTCCGCGTCCTCGTCCAGGTTTCCGTCATCATCGAGGGGCGCGAACTCCTGCGCGAGGGGTTCCCGCGCATTGTGGAAGTCCTCGGAATCGAGAAGGATTTCCGATTCACCGACGAGTGCCGCGGCGTCCGTCTGGTAGATGAACGCGTTGCGGATCACGTCTTCCTCGTCGGGCACGTCCTCCGGGCTGGGCGCGTAGTCCCACACACCTTCACCTGCTACGGCGTTGAGCTCGTCCACGAGTTGGGCTAGCGCCACGTCGCGTGGGTGAAGGCCTTCGGGGGCGTTTTCTCCATTCGGGAACTCCAGCGTGTTCTCGACTTCTTGGAGGGCGAGGATGTCTGCGTCCAGTTCGGTGATCGCGGCAACGATTTTCGCCGTCTGCCGGTCGAGGTTGTCTTGGCTATAGGCGCCGCGTACGTCACACCAGTCCGCTGAACTCGGTTCCCCTGCACGGTCGGTGTAGAAACCGCATCCTTCTTCATCGATTCCCAGATCGGTGAAGTAGTTGAGCACGTTGAATGCGCCGATGCTCAAGTTCCCGCCCACGTCGGGTGCGGCTTCGCGCGTGTTTTCGAACGTTACCGGCGCAGAGATCTGCCCCTGGAGCTTTTCGTATCCCTCGAGGTCGCCTACTGCTTGCCCGGTTGGCTGGAACTTCCACGTGTCGTTGCGCCAGTCGAGGATCACCGGCTCCTCGAATGTCACTGCTGCGCCCACCCGGACGGGGGTGTCGTGACTGAGGTACGGGATCGGGGTTTCGTGATAGGTCTGGTTGAAGTTGATGTAGTTCCAGGAGGAGCCATCATCAAGACTCACCTCTCGAGCCGCGTTATCGGCTTCGATCGCCAGAGCGTCGTCAGAAAGCGGAAGCGCATACTCGGTGGGTTGAAGCAGCGGCGAGTCGCCAAAGGCAAGGCCGATCTCCCCGTACATTTCCGTCTGGTGCAGGTTGGTCACGGTGTAATCACCCTGCGGGTCGATGAGCATTCCCTCAAAGAGTTCACGTTCCTCATCGGTTTCTGGCCAAGTGATCAATGCCGGCTCGACCGGGTCGTATTCCTCCTCGAGCACGTTCCACTCCGGCAACGCGACTTGGGTAAGACCGAAGTATTCGGTGGCTTCGCCGGTGACTTCTACGTAATCGCCGATGTCGACGGCGGCGGCAAACTGAGAGCCGTAAACGAAGATGCCGTCGGATGCCGTGTGCGCGGCGAGATCGATCTCCCCGCCTGTCCCAGGCGTTTGGATATAGGCGCCGTTGAAACCGCCGGTGGGGTACACAGCCGTGACGACTCCTGCGGTAGTGACGTCACACTCGAGGAATGGGGTCTCGTCCCCGGTGCCCTGCACCTCAGCGATCTCTACGCGCCCTTCGGGCACATGGTCGCACTCAGGCGGGCCAGGCGGCTCGACGGTCTCCCCCTCAGAGTTTGTAGGAGTGGGGAATTCTAGAGACGCGAAGTCTTCATCGTTGTTATCAGTATCAACCCCGTCGGTTCGCTCGATTGAACCGAACTTCGGTGGCGCGGCAGAAGCAGCGGTTTCAAAAGCCGCTGCGGTTCCGTATCCCACCAAGTCGATGAGATCTTCCACCTCAGCCGACTCGCCAACATCACCGTCGGGAGGGTTTACGACCGAAGTAGTCGAGGCGAGAAGCAAAATCCCGTTATCCCCCGCTATTTGGAAACTGCTGCTCGATTGATCTGGTGCAGGCAAAGCATCACCGGCTGGATTACTTCCTCCGTTCTGGCCCCCTTCGACCAAGAAGTACCCGTTACTCGGGATCGTCCCGGAGAGGTTGATTTTCTGCCCGGGATTGTTTGCGCTTGAGCGATACTGCAGGCTCCAATCGTTAAGATCGATTTCGCCGTCAGTCGGGTTATAGAGCTCCACGAACTTGTGGTCAAACGGCTCCCCCGACGAGCCACCGCGGGTGTAGATCTCATTGATGACGACGTCGTCACCGTCTGGGCTGGCGGCAGCAGGCGCCGCGGCGAGCACCGGTGCCAGCAGTAAAATTCCTACAGCTGCAGTGGCTGTCCTCCAGCCCGGCTTCTTCGCGCGGGCGGTCCAATACGCTTTCAAAAATTACTCCATCGTTGCGTAGCCAAATTCTTATCAATCTTCGATCCGCGCTTCAGGCGACGATGCCCTGACACGGATTGACCATCGTTCCACAGAGGAGACGGGAAGTTAAGTAGCAAACGCACTTCCAATGTTTTTGGTGCGGGCGCGCGCAAAGTCCGCTATGGTTCCCGGACGAACATTTTCGAAATTGATCGATTAAAGGAACCTCATGACAACGAAGTTGAGTTCCGGTCGAGCGCGCTTTCGGCGTTCGACCGCGGCCCTGGGGATCGCGGGACTAACGCTCGCAGGACTCGCGGGCCCCGCCCTCGC
>Ga0079225_10002359_pt1 | contig 10842 bp, 12 predicted proteins | sample Poulit2012_FD_76344 | JGI IMG/M metagenome (GOLD analysis project Ga0079225, IMG submission 76344) | Agricultural soil microbial communities from Georgia to study Nitrogen management - Poultry litter 2012 | ecosystem: Environmental > Terrestrial > Soil > Agricultural land | place: USA: Georgia...
GAGTTCGACGGTGCTCATAGAGGTTTCCTTATAAATGGTAAAGGGCGACAGTATGTCGCCCTTTATTAGATTTCCCCTCAGTGTAACTGTTCATGCATGATTTTACGAATCCGGAAAGGCGGCGTATTTTATAATGAATAAAATCGCCACAATCAGGGTGGCAGGATGAAGGTCACGCAGGCGACCCGAGCCAATTTTTAATACGGCATAACTAATAAATCCAAAAGCCAGGCCATTGGCAATAGAGTAGGTTAACGGCATGGCAAGTGCTGTTAACGCAGCGGATGTTCCGGCTACGACATCGTCCCACGCCACCTCAACTAATTCCCGCATCATCAGGGTTGCAACATAAAGTAGGGCCGGGGCAGTAGCATAGCCGGGCACGGACCCTGCCAGCGGTGCAAAAAACAGGGCTAATAAAAATAGTATGGCAACGATGAACGCCGTTAAACCGGTGCGCCCGCCCGCAATTACCCCCGAAGCACTTTCAGCATACGCTGTTGTAGAGCTGGTGCCGAGCATGGAGCCGGCGACAATTGCCGAGCTGTCCGCAAAGAGCGCTTTTCCCAAGCGGTTTGGTTTCCCCGGCGTAATAAGTTTGGCCCGTTTGGCAACCCCTACCAGTGTTCCGGTGGCGTCAAAGACCTCAACTAACACGAGCACCAAAATTACGTGTACAAAACCTGTCTGGAATACTCCAACAATATCCATCTGAAAAAGTGTGGGCGCCAGGCTAGGGGGGGCTGAAACAATGCCATGGAATTCATTATGGCCCAGCAGGATTGACACGATGGTCACACTCAAAATACCGAGTAGTATGGCGCCTCTTACTTTGAGTGCACCCAAGGTAGCAATAATAAAGAAGCCGAAAATGGCATACAGTGCCGCGGGTTCTGTCAAATCTCCCAAGCCCACGATCGTAGCGTCATCATGCACCACGATTCCCGCGGTACTAAAGGCAATAATTGCCAGGAACATGCCAATTCCGGCGGCAATGGCAGATTGCAGTGATTGTGGAATGCCAGCAATTAACCAGGAGCGAATACCACTAATGGTCAGGAACATAAAAATAATCCCGGAAATCAGCACAGCTCCAAGCGCTTGCTGCCAGCTGTAACCCATGGTTCCAACCACCGTAAACGCAAAAAAAGCGTTTAACCCCATGCCCGGCGCCATGGCGATTGGCCAATTGGCATAAAGCGCCATAATGAGTGAACCAAGTGCCGCGGCCAGACAAGTCGCTACAAAAACGGCATTTTTGTCCATCCCGGTAGTCCCCAGGATTTCCGGGTTCACAAAAATAATATAAGACATGGTCAGAAAAGTGGTGATTCCTGCCACAACTTCTGTTCGCAATGACGTTTGATGAGCAGTCAGCTGAAATAATCGCTCGAGCATGATGGTGTACCTTTTGGCGTGAGAGCGCCGTGAAAGATTATGAGTTTTAGACGATAATAAAGATCCGATTTTAGACTGAATTAATTACGCACGTCATTTTTGATCATGATTGTTTTAGGAATAGAGAGTTCTTGTGATGAGACAGGTGTTGCCTTGGTATGTACCGAGCGTGGCCTGCTCGCGCATACCTTGCACAGCCAGATTGCCATGCATAGGGATTACGGTGGGGTAGTCCCCGAGCTTGCGAGTCGTGATCATATCCGGCGTGTACTCCCTTTGCTGGAGCAAGCCTTACACGATGCAGGCCTAACTCAAGAAGCGATCGACGTTGTGGCGTACACGGCGGGCCCTGGCCTGGCAGGGGCGCTATTAGTTGGTGCCAGTGTGGCACAGGCGTTTGCCTGGGCAAGGGGGTTACCCGCCATTGCCATTCATCATTTGGAAGGGCATTTATTGTCACCGCTTATGGCCGATCCGGCACCACCTTACCCTTTTGTTGCTTTGTTGGTATCGGGGGGCCATACCCAGCTTATGCGCGTCGATGGGGTGGGTCAGTACCAACTCTTGGGTGAAACACTCGATGACGCGGCCGGCGAGGCCTTTGATAAAACGGCCATGTTATTGGGCCTTGGCTACCCCGGTGGGCCGGCGTTATCACAGCTCGCAGAAAGCGGAGATGCCCGTCGCTTTACCTTGCCACGTCCCATGTTGCGTAGCAACAATTGCGATTTTAGTTTCAGTGGTTTAAAAACAGCGGTACTTACCAAGGTAAAAAGGCATGAAGACAGCAAAGGCGTTCTCTCAGCCTCGCTACGTGCAGACCTGGCGGCAGCCACGGAAGCAGCAATTGTTGATGTGTTAGCGACAAAGTGTTTCCGGGCGTTAGAAGAAACAGGCTTAAACCGCCTGGTGGTTGCGGGTGGTGTGGGTGCCAACCGCCATTTACGCCAACAGTTGATTGACGCCATGCAAAAACGCAAGGGCGAAGTGTATTTCCCACCGCTGGAGCTTTGTACCGACAATGGCGCTATGATTGCTTTCGCAGCGGCTCAGCGGATAAATGCCGGGCTTGAGGCATTAACGCTTTCCGATTATGCTTTTACTGTTAAGCCGCGCTGGGAATTGGCTAGCGTGGGCGCTTAGTTTGCTGACCAATGCGCGGTTCTTTGCCATGCATTAAGCGGCTAATATTGGTTTGGTGACGAAGCAGTAGAAATGCGCTAATAATAACCAGCGCAAAGGTTATCCCGCCATCTGGCCGCCAAGCCACACCGGAACCCAGGATAAAATATAAGGGTGCAAAAAAAGCTGATATGATAGCGGCTAGTGATGAGTACCTAAAGGCATAGGCAATAATTAACCACGTTGCTGCAGTCGCTAACCCCAGTGCCGGGTGAATGGCCAAGAGGACGCCCAGGGCGGTGGCAACGCCTTTACCTCCTTTGAACCGTAAAAATACGGGGTACAAATGACCTAAAAACACGGTTACAGCACTTGCCGCTACGGCATATTTGGGTAGCGCAAAAGCAGTGCTTGCCCATTGCGCCAAGTAAACGCCTAACCAGCCTTTCACGATATCGCCCAGTAAGGTTAAACTTGCGGCCAGTTTATTGCCGGTTCGTAATACATTGGTTGCGCCGGGGTTGCCCGAGCCAAACTTTCGTGGATCCGTTAACCTCATTGCGCGGCTAACAATGACCGCAAATGAGATGGCGCCAATTAAGTAGCTGATGATCACGACGCCGATGGCTATTGCATGTGTTGCCATAGTATTTCCAAATATTTTCTAATTGAACCGCTTGCCAGTTGAGGAGTTTATACAGTTATGCGCATTCTTGTCTCTAACGATGATGGCTACCATGCACCCGGAATACGGGCGTTGGTTGACGCGCTCGAGGGGTTGGCAGACATCACGGTGGTGGCGCCAGAAACCAACCATAGTGGCTCGTCTAACGCCCTTACGCTAAACCGGCCGTTGTGGAAACATACCGCACCCAATGGCTACCATTATGTTAATGGCACCCCGTCGGATTGCGTGCATATTGCCCTGACTGGCATGTTGGACTTTAGACCCGACCTTATTGTATCGGGTATCAATAATGGCGCAAATATGGGGGACGACACTTTATATTCCGGCACAGTTGCGGCGGCGACAGAAGGCTATTTGTTTGGTATTCCGGCAATTGCGTTTTCCTTGGTGAATAAGGAATGGAAGCATTTGGAAACGGCGGCGCGGGTGGCCCGGCAAATTGTCGAGCGTCAAATTGCAAATCCAATCACCGCCCCTATGGTATTAAATGTGAACATTCCAGCGGTTGCCTATGACGCCTTGAATGGGATACGAGTAACGCGTTTGGGCAAGCGCCATCCGTCGCAACCCGTGGTGAAGACCACGACACCTTATGGTGAACCGGTATACTGGATAGGGCCTGTTGGCTCTGTTTCCGATGCCAGTGCCGACACGGATTTTGGGGCAATAGAACAACTATCCGTCTCCGTGACGCCATTAACCTTCGATTTAACCCACCAGGCTCAGTTACCCCATGTTACCGATTGGACGGCTGACTTATGCGTAAACCGATAAAACAACCTTATAATTCACAACCAACAGGCACGAAGAATCGATTTGGACGTTCCCGTCTTGGTGGAGGGTTTAGCGCAAAAAATAGTAATGCTCGCATTGTATCGGCGCCGGGCTCAAGTTCCACACCCCCGAATGCTCCCCAACGGCCAGACAAAAATCTTGGGTTGAACTCCGAGCGGATGCGCCAACATCTCATCAAACGGCTGGAAAGTGATGGGAACTTTGATGGTCGTGTGTTGCAGGCGATGGCGCAGGTACCCCGACACGAGTTTGTTGACCAAGGGTTGGCAAGCCGTGCCTATGAGGAAGCAGCGCTTCCCATTGGGTTTGGGCAAACGATATCTTCGCCGTGGGTGGTTGCGCGTATGATATCAGCAGTGATAGAAAATAAGCAGCCCACTAAAGTTCTGGAAGTTGGAGGCGGCTGTGGCTATCAAGCGGCGGTATTGGCGCATATTGTGCCCCAGGTGTTTGCCGTGGAGCGCATTCGCGGGTTGTACGAACAAGCGAAGCAACGATTGGCACGGTTAACCTTGCCAAATCCAATACGGTTTATCCATGGGGATGGCATGGCGGGCTACCCGGAAGCTGCACCATTTGATGCCATCATCGTTGCGGCGGCGGGCTTACGCATTCCCGATGCCTTGCTACAGCAATTGGCCATCGGGGGTCGGCTTATCGCCCCGGAAGGGGATAGGTTACAGCGCCTGGTGCTTATTGAGCGTCAAGGCACCGGACGTTGGCATCGAACAGAACTGGAAGGCGTACGCTTTGTTCCTTTAAAGGCGGGCGTGCTCGGTTAACTTAATCATCTGCTAACAGTGGAGTGGTACATGGAAACTGCAGAATCTCGTTTTTCAACGATTCTATGCTCAAGAAAACCACGCGTGGGATCCTTCTTACTAGTGTTTGCGTTGTTGCTTAGCCTTGGGTTGGCGGGCTGTGCGTCTCGTACGGAACGCGCCCCTGTTGTTGATTTGAATACGGATAGCAAAACATCGCAGGCCAGCAGCAAACCCGCAGCGCCTAGTCATTCAACCAAGGCCGCTCCGGATGGCACATACGTCGTTAAACGGGGCGATACTTTGTATAGCATTGCCAAAAGCAATGATATGAAAGTGGCATCGCTGTCGAAACTGAATGGCATTGTGGATCCTGGAGAGCTGAAGGTTGGCCAGGTGTTAAAGGTTACGACCGATGCCTCTGGTGAGTCAGCTGACACGGAATCACCCACCAAGGAAAGCCCCGAGAAAGCGTCCACCGTTGCGACGTCAACTCCGGTTGGCGTAACCAAGCCTGCACAAGCGGCTGATGCGGACACAATCGATTGGGGTTGGCCATTACGTGGAAAAATCATCCAAAGCTTTAATAGCAGTACCAAAGGCATTGATATTGAAGCGGATGAAGGAACGCCGGTAATTGCCGCCGCCGATGGTAAGGTCATGTATGCTGGTAACGGCGTTCGGGGCTTGGGCAATCTTATTTTACTGGGCCATAGCGATGGTTTTATCTCCGCCTATGCTCATAACAAAGAGTTACTCGTAGAAACGGGTACAACCATTGAAAAGGGCGAGCGTATAGCAACTGTCGGGGATACGGATACCTCTTCGCCACGCCTGCATTTTGAAATTCGTCGCAAAGGCACACCTGTGGATCCCATCAGCTATTTGCCGCGGGGCTAGTAATACATTGAAAAACAGCCGGCGTTTCTGAAACACGCCGGTAATACGCTGTTGGGCATAGTGTGAGGGCATTCTTTTTTATATATAGGTGACATGATGCAACAGCGTAATTTTTCAAAAGTAATAATGGGCGTGCTCTTTACCGCGGGTCTGGTGGTTGCGGGGCCGTCTGTCGGGGCCGAGGCAGGTGCCAAGACGACGGTTGAGCACCATCATAGCGCGCGTCACTCGCACGGGGCAAAGCATTGGCATGGTAAGTCTATGCATGGTCCCAAGGCACATCGACGTGGGCATCGTCATAAATATGGTAAGTATGCGGGGTCAAAACGCCATGCCCGCCGTGGTGGCAAGTATCAAAAACGTTACCACACGATGCCAAAACAACGGTAAACAGGTAAAATACGAGCGCTTTACATCCTATAACATTGATGAGGGTTATGGAGTCAATATTTGACGTAGAATCGCTTGATATAAAAGGTCAAGGGGTGGCGCATGCCGAGGGCAAGGTTGTCTTTATTGAAGGGGCCTTGCCAGGTGAGCAGGTGCGGGCGAGGCGGGTTCGCTCAAAGAAAAATTATGATAAGGCGGTTTTAACGCAAGTCATGCGTCCGTCTTCTTTACGGGTTACCCCGGCCTGTCCTTATTTTGGGGTATGCGGGGGTTGTGCCATGCAACATGTACAGCCCAGCGCGCAAGTTGCTATCAAGCAACGGGTCTTGGAAGACAATTTAAAGCACATTGGCAATGTTCAGCCCGGGCGCATGCTCGCGCCCATGCACGGGCCAAGCTGGGGTTATCGTTATCGTGCGCGCATGTCGGTCCGTCTGGTACAGAAAAAGGGCGGGGTATTGGTGGGTTTTCGGGAACGCCAAAGCCGCTACGTGACGGATATGTCATCGTGTCTGGTGCTCCCGCCTTTCGTTTCTGATTTGATTCCGCATTTGCGGGATTTGATTGGAGATTTATCGATACCTGATCGCATTCCACAAATTGAAGTGGCGGTAGGCGATGCGGTTACCGCGTTAGTATTGCGGCATCTCGAGCCACTCAGTACTACTGATTATCAAAAACTTGAGGCTTTTGGCAGCCAGCACAATGTTAGCTGGTGGCTACAAGCGAAAGGCCCCGACTCTGTCATTCCTTTGCTTGAGGGGGATGAGGCGCGTTTATATTACGATTTACCGGAGTACAACCTCCGTATGACGTATCGGCCAACCGACTTCACCCAAGTCAACACGCAAGTCAATCGGCGTTTGGTTGCGCGTGCTTTAGCTTTATTGGCACCACAAGCGGGTGAGCGTATTGCAGACATGTTTTGTGGCCTGGGTAATTTTAGTTTGCCGCTTGCGCGATCCGGCGCACATGTTGTGGGCTATGAGGGGTCTACAACCCTTACTGCTCGTGCGCATGCCTTGGCGCAGGCCCATGCCCTGGATCAACGTGCCTCATTTATTGCCACAGACTTATTTGAAGTTGATACCGCCTGGTTACAGGGGCAGCCATTTTTTGATCGCCTATTGCTGGATCCTCCGCGCGAGGGGGCCGTGGCGCTGGTGAAAGCCTTGGCAGAATTGGCGCCAGAAGCGCGCCCGACTCGCATCGTTTACGTTTCTTGTAATCCGGCAACATTGGCTCGTGATGCCGGAATTTTGACGCATGTGGGTGGCTATCGTTTACGTGCGGCGGGGGTCATGAATATGTTCCCCCATACCAGTCACATTGAGTCGATTGCGGTTTTTGATTAATTGGTATTGCCCAGAAGTTGCTTTGCCTGGCGTCGCACTTGTTCAGGCGCCGTGCCACCCTCATGATTGCGTGCCGCGACGGAACCCTCGAGCGTTAATACGTCGTATATATCTGCTTCTATGGTGTCGCTAAATTGCTGCAGTACATCGAGCGGGAGCTCGCTGAGGTCGCAATTATGCGCTTCCGCGCTACGCACAGCGGCCGCAACGGTTTCATGGGCATCCCGGAACGGAAGCCCTTTTTTGACCAGGTAATCCGCCAAGTCAGTTGCTGTGGCATAGCCTTCCTGAGCCGCCTGACGCATGGCATCCGCATTAACCGTTAACCCTCCCATCATGTCAACAAATATGGTTAAGGTATCGCGTAAGGTATCGGCCGCATCAAACAAGCCTTCCTTATCTTCTTGATTGTCCTTGTTGTAGGCGAGCGGTTGACTTTTCATTAATGTGAGCAAGGCGATTAAATGCCCATTCACACGGCCGGTTTTGCCCCGGGCCAATTCCGGCACATCCGGATTCTTTTTTTGTGGCATGATGGAGCTGCCCGTGCAAAATCGGTCCGCCAATTGGACAAAGCCAAAGCGCGGGCTCATCCACAGCACAAGCTCTTCTGATAAGCGTGAAAAGTGCATCATAATAACTGCCACGGCTGCGCAAAATTCGATTGCAAAGTCACGGTCCGAAACGGCGTCAAGGGAGTTTTTGCAAATACCATCAAACTCTAGTAGTTTGGCAACCTGCTGGCGGTCAATGGGAAACGATGTTCCGGCCAGTGCCGCTGCGCCCAGGGGGAGTTGATTAACACGTTTGCGGCAGTCTTGCAGGCGCTCTATATCGCGGCCAAACATTTCGGCATAGGCCAGCAAATGATGCCCGAAGGTGACCGGTTGGGCCACTTGCAAATGGGTAAAGCCTGGCATGATGGTGTCCGCGTGTGCCAGTGCCGTGGTGGCCAGTGCGTGGCGCAGTTGGTTTAGTAACTCACAAGCACTGTCAATTTCATGGCGTAGCCACAGTCGAATGTCGGTTGCCACCTGATCATTACGAGAGCGTCCCGTGTGCAACCGCTTGCCTGCATCACCAATCAGCTCAACAAGTCGGCGTTCAATATTTAGATGGACATCTTCCAACGCTAATGACCAGGCAAAACGTTGCTCGTCGATTTCCTGTAGGATGATGTCCATCCCGCGTTTAATGTCGGCGAGTTCCGCATCGGTAAGTATGCCAATACTACAGAGCATCGTGGCATGCGCAAGTGATCCCTGAACATCAAAGCGGGCCAGGCGTTGATCAAAATTGACGGATGCCGTATAACGTTTGACTAAATCAGATACGGGTTCGGAGAATCGGGCCGACCATGCTTGTGATTTTTTGTCGAATTGATTCTTCATAGCGGTGGGTTTTTTATCGGACATAAGCAATAAATGAGTGACAATATAGGTTTTTGGCTAACAGTATACGCCTGCTGGCAACGTTACCGTTACAATGCCTGCCTAAGGTTTTCATAGGTTAATAAAAGATGAAGCTTATTACGGCCATCATTAAGCCGTTTAAATTGGATGAAGTCAGGGAAGCCCTGGCCGATATTGGGGTAAGTGGTATGACCGTTACGGAAGTTAAAGGGTTTGGTCGCCAAAAGGGTCATACGGAGCTCTATCGGGATGCTGAATATGTGGTGGACTTTCTTCCCAAAATTAAACTTGAAATCGTCGTCCCGGCGGTGTTGGTAGAAGACATGATTGACGTTATTATCAAAGCCGCTTTTACCGGCAAAATTGGTGACGGTAAAATTTTTATATCCCCGGTAGAGCAAGCCGTACGCATACGTACAGGCGAAAGCGGAATTGATGCGTTATAGCCATGGATAAGGTTCGTATTTCCAGGTTGTTGGCTCAAAAAGGCCTTTGCTCACGCAGGGAGGCAGATGCATATATTGCCCAAGGGTGGGTGGAGGTTGATGGTCAAGTGGTGCGGGAGTTGGGCACGAAAGCCTACCCGCACCAGCATATTAGGCTGAACCCACAGGCATTGCAACAGCAACAACAGCGCGTCACCATTCTGCTCAATAAGCCCATAGGCTATGTTTCCCATCGTACTGAGAAACGTTATAAGACCGCGCTTAGTCTAATTACCGGGGCGCGCCAGTTTCGCCCGGACAAGGCGCCGCAAGCGTTTCTGCCTCGTCATCGACGTGGTCTGGCGCCTGCAGGTCGCTTAGACATTGAATCGCAAGGTTTATTGGTATTAACACAAGATGGTCGTATGGCGCGTCGCTTGATTGGCGAGAACTCAACCATTGAGCGTGAATACCTGGTGCGCGTCACTGGCTCATTGGATGGTCAAGGGCTCGCGTTGCTTAATCATGGTTTGGTTTTAGATGGCCAGGCATTGAAGCCGGCAACGGTTGAATGGCAGAACCGGGATCAATTACGCTTTGTATTGACAGAGGGAAAAAACCGTCAAATTCGGCGCATGTGCGGCGAAGTAGGGCTTACGGTAACCGGCTTAAAGCGGGTGCGGATTGGGGGCGTTCGTTTGGGGGATCTGCCAGAAGGTCGCTGGCGTTATTTACGGCCTGATGAAGCGTTTTAAAGTATTTGGGTTAATGGTGGTAATTGCATCCGTAATAATGCCATGGCAGCCCCAGTCGAGTAACTCTTGAGCCCGAGCGCGCTCATTTACGGTCCAGACGATTAGCGTGTAACCTTTGCGTAAAATTTCCCCGGCCAATGCCTTGGTAACGATGCTTGTATTGAGGTTAAGGCCAATGCAACGTAACTGGGCGAGTTGATATTCCCAATCGTGAGGTAGTTCCTCCTCTATGAGTAGCGCACGCGGCAGGCCAGGGGCGGCATCCAATGCACTTTGCAGGGCGTTTGTGGAAAATGATGAGAGTAAGGGCGGAATGGTGATTGCTTGCCATAGCTTTTGTGCCGTTTGCGCAATGGCTTTCCCCGTAATACCGTCCATGCCGCGACTGGGCTTGATTTCAATATTGCTGTGGAGTTTATAGTGCTGGGTGTAATGGGCGATGGCACGTAAGGTTGTGATGGATTCACCGGCATAAGCCGGGCTATGCCAACTGCCAAAGTCATAACGGAGCAATTCTTTTAAGGTGAGGTCTGCAGCGTTTCCCTGGCCGTTGGAGGTGCGTTTGATGTCATCGTCGTGTAAGAGAATTTCGATGGCATCTTTGCTAAGCTTGACATCGTATTCCATCATGTCAAAACCAAATTTGACACCTGCTCGAAAGGCGGCCATGGTGTTTTCCGGGGCATAATCGCCACCTCCCCTATGGGTGATTAGGCGTGGCCAAGGCCAGTTTTTGGCATTGATAGCACAGGTTTCGGGGGAATATTTCATAGATTTGGCAAGTTATATCGTGTCAATAGCCGAGAGGTGGTAAACTTCAGCCTAGTTTTTATGCTGTACC
>Ga0079225_10002362_pt1 | contig 10842 bp, 6 predicted proteins | sample Poulit2012_FD_76344 | JGI IMG/M metagenome (GOLD analysis project Ga0079225, IMG submission 76344) | Agricultural soil microbial communities from Georgia to study Nitrogen management - Poultry litter 2012 | ecosystem: Environmental > Terrestrial > Soil > Agricultural land | place: USA: Georgia...
AGCGCTTGGGCTTCCGAATGCCGGAACTTTCCGCCACGCAATTGTCGACCGCCGCAACCAAGGAGAGTTTCTACGCGCTGTGTGAGGACCTCGGCCTTCCCTACCCGCACAGCCACGTCTTCTCCGGTGCCCAGGCCCTCGGCGCCGACTCGCTCGAGGAGTACATCCGCGGTGTCATCGAACGCGTTGAAGGCGATGCCGAGCTGTCCTATCCGCTCATTGTCAAAGCGGACGACGGAGGCTCGTGGGCGAACGTGTCTTTCCCAGGGCGACGCAAGGTGTTCCTCGCATCCGGCCGCGAACAGCTGGAGTGGATCCTTCGATCAGTGGTCGAAGCGGGGTACCACGGCGGTCTCATCCTGCAGAAGTACCTCGAAGGCCCGGATAACCTGCTGCGGATCCTCACCCAATTCCGGAATCGAACGGGCACGGTCAGCCTGAGCGGGCTCGCAGAAGTCATTATTGAAGACCACGCTCCCGGGTTGGAGGGGAACGCGCGGGCGGTGCTCGCCACCCGGCGGGACGAGATCGCCGAGCAGGGCGCGCGTCTCCTCGAGGCCCTCGATTGGCATGGCTTCGCGATGTTCGACCTCAAGGTCGATCCGGGCACCGGGCGCGCCTACTTCCTGGAGATGAACCCTCGCCTCGGTCAGCACCACTTCTACCTCACCCTCGCCGGCGCCAATCCCGCAAAGTGGTTCATCGAGGAATTCCTCGGTGAAGGGGCCCAGGAGAGCGAGTTCGTCACGGACGCGCCGGCGTTCTCCACGACGATTCCGGGCCGGCTCTCCCACCGCTTCGCCACTGACGCGCAGCGCCGGGCGATCGCCGCCGCTCGCAGTGCCAAGCGCGCTGGTAACCCGTGGAAGTATGCCCCCGACCGGCGCCTAGCGCACGGGCTCTACCTGCTCTACCGTGCCTACGCCGCCGCCGGCGAAGTCACCTACGCGGCATAATCCTGCTCCACGAGCGCGGCGAGGCGCGACATCGCGCGCAGGTACTTCTTCTTGTAGCCCCCCTCCTTCAATCGGGAAGAGAACAGCCCCTGCACTGGGATGTCGATCCGAGTGGGAATGGACCGGTCGTAGAGTCGATCGACGAGAACCACGAGCCGGAGCGCCACCGCGTCGTTGTCGATCTCATGGCCGCCGGTGATTCCTACGAAGGTGATGCCATCGATGAGCTGGCCGTAGCGGCTCGGGTGGACGTTGCGCAGATGCGAAAGCAACTCGGTGAGATCATCGAGCGTCCCGCCGCCGGCCGAGCGCGCTGCGGCAGCGATCTCGGCGCTGGCAGGGGCCGGCCGATCCAGGGTGAGGGTGCGCGCGCGATAGTCGGGCCCATCGATCCGGAGGATTTCAAACCGCTCGGCCAGGGACTGGATCTCCCGTTTGAAGTCCTCGGCGGCGAAGCGCCCCTGCCCCAGCGCCCCGGGTTGAGTGTTCGACGTCGCGACCACCCAGACACCTGCTTTGCCCAGATCCCGGATGAGGCGGCTCATGATGAGAGTGTCCCCGGGATCGTCGAGTTCGAATTCATCGATGCACACGAGCGTGCGTTGTTGCAGCTCCTGCAGCGCCTGCGCGTAGCCGAGGGCGCCGACGAGATGGGTGTATTCGACGAACGTACCGTAGGTGGACTCGCTCGGCCCGATCTCGTGGGCGAGGGCGGCAAGCAGGTGGGTCTTGCCCACACCGTATCCGCCGTCGAGATACACGCCGGAGGCAGGGGCTTTGCGCCGAAACAGCCCAGCGAGTTTGGAGCCTTTACGGTGCAAGGAATAGGCAAGCGCCCGCATGCGCCGCAGGGCGGCGCTCTGGGACGGCTGGGAGATGTCGGGCCGGTAGTTGTCGAACCGTGCGGCTGCGAATTGCGGAGGGGGAACCTGGTTAGCGATGAGGCGCTCAACGTCCAGCGGCGGGAATCTGCTAGTCAGGGAAGGAAGATCCACGCCGCCCACTTTACTTGAGAACTCCCGTCACCCATTCGGCGCGCCTGCGAAGACGGAGCGGGCAATGAGCTTAGGGTGTGATTGTGAGCACTGGCCTACCCCCTGATTTCGAGGCGGCTCTGCTGAGTTTGCGCGGCCACCGACTGCGGCCCGAACTTTCCTTGACCGAGGTCCCCGCGCCAACGCGGATCGCCCCGTACGCCGCTGCCCTCACGGGCGACGTCACGGCGAAGGACGATCCGGAGGACTTCCTCGGCTCGGGCCGGTTCGTCGTCCTCTACGATCCGGCCGGGCAGCCGGCGTGGAACGGAAATCTGCGGATCATCGTCCTCGCCCGGGCGCACCTGGAACCCGAACTCGGTGCAGATCCGCTCTTAGGTGAAGTTGGGTGGGCGTGGCTCACAGACGCCCTCGCCGAGGAAGCGGCGGAGTATCATTCATTATCAGGAACAGTTACCCGCGCGCTCTCGGAAACCTTCGGTGGTTTAGAGCTGCGAGGCGGCGATGTCGATATTGAAATCCGCGCCTCGTGGACTCCACAATCCACTGATCTGGCGCCCCATCTGCGCGCATGGGCACTCTTGACCTGTCAGGCGGCGGGATTGCCGCCGGACTCGGAAAACATCTCCAATCTGTACCGGAAACGGTGACCTGTTTAGTCATGCCACTACCCACTCCCACGACGGGAGAGCCCGCTGATACCGACGCGGACCCCATCCCCCTTACCGAACCTCGGGAAGGAACGCCGGAGGTAACCACCTCCCGCGACTCCCTCACCACCTACGCCGATGAACTCGCGCGCGGTTCCGGCCCAGTTGCCGTCGACGCCGAACGCGCGTCCGGTTTCCGCTACGGCCAGGACGCCTACCTCGTCCAGCTGCGGCGTGAAGGCGCAGGTACCGGCCTCATCGACCCGCAAGCGCTTCCCGACCTCTCCGTCATCTCCTCGGCGCTGCGCGGGGAGGAATGGGTCCTGCACGCAGCAAATCAAGACCTTCCCTGCCTCGCCGACGTCGGGATGGTCCCCAGCCGCCTCTTCGACACCGAACTCGCCGGGCGATTGCTCAACAAGCCCCGGGTGGGTCTCGCCTCGCTGGTTGCGGTGGAACTCGGTTTCTCCCTGGCGAAGGAACACTCGGCGGCCGATTGGTCTACCCGGCCCCTGCCGGAGGACTGGCTACGCTACGCCGCCCTGGATGTGGAAGTCCTCGTCGAACTGCGGGACGTGCTGGCCGAGCAGTTGGAAGAAGCTGGAAAGCTCGAGTGGGCCCGGCAGGAATTCGCGGCGGTACTCGCTGCTCCGCCCCCCGCGCCCCGGGTGGAGCCGTGGCGGCGCACCTCCGGCTCGCACGCCGTGCGTGATCGGCGCCAGCTCGCCGTCCTGCGCTCACTCTGGTATGCACGAGACCGCGCGGCGCAGCGGGCGGACATCGCGCCCGGGCGGATTCTTCCCGACTCGGCAATCGTTGCCGCCGCGACCGCGGGAACGACTGATCTTCGCTCCCTCAAGGCATTCCGCTCCCCCTCTGGCCGGCGCCGCCTGAAGATCTGGACCGCCGCGGTGAAGGAAGCCCAGGAGTTGCCCGATTCCGAGCTGCCCACCCGCCGCCCCGCGCAATCGACCGGGCTGCCCCAGCAACGTTTGTGGCGGGACAAGTCTCCGGACGCCGCGAGCCGGCTCGAGGCCGTCAAGCGGATCGTGAGAACCCGGGCCCTCGACCTCGACGTGCCCCAGGAGAATCTCCTCACGCCCGAATTTCAGCGGCGGATCGCCTGGGAGCCCCCGGAACCCACCTCGGAAGAGGGGGTGGCTGTGCGGCTCGCCGAACTCGGCGCGCGCCCGTGGCAAGTGGAGTATCTCGCCGATCCCCTCACGGATGCTCTCGGGCGCCCTGCGCACGTCATTGAAACCGTGCCCGATCCGCTCGCGGAGTAGCGCCGCCAGGTGACGGATCTCAGCCAGGTAAGATAGTCTAGTAATTACCTAGTACTGCCAGTACGAAGATGGCTGGAAAATCTTGGAGGTACCATGCCGTTACTTGGCCGAGACGTCGTTTTAGTTGACGCACTTCGTTCCCCATTCGGGCGGGCGCGTCCCGATGGTCTTTACGCCCACACCCGCGCCGATGACATCATCGTCGCCGTCGTACGCGATCTGCTCCGGCGCAACGGGGAGGTCCCCGCGGCCGAGATCGGGGAGATCGCGATCGCCGCCACCACCCAGGAAGGGGATCAGGGTCTCACGCTCGGCCGCACGGTCGGGCTGCTCGCAGGCCTCGGCACAGACATCCCGGGCTTCGCGATCGACCGCATGTGCGCGGGAGCACTCACCGCTTCGACCCTCACAGCGAGCATGATCGCCGTCGGTGCGATCGACGCCGCCGTCGCCGGGGGTGTTGAGCACATGGGCAACCACCCGTTGGGCGCGAACTTCCAACCCAACCCCCGATTCCTCGCCGAGCGCATCGTCGCTCCGGACGCCCTCAACATGGGCGCGACGGCCGAGAACCTCCACGATCAATACCCCGCCCTCACTCGTGAGCGGGCCGATTCCTTTGCCGCGGAGAGCCAGCGCAAGTACGCCGAGGCGCTCGCGGCCGGACTCATCTCTCCCGACCTCGTTCCGATCGGCATCGCCGACCCCGAACGGGGCTGGGGCCTGGCGACCGCGGACGAACCACCCCGCCCGGGCACCACGGTCGAAGGAATGGCCGATCTGCCTACCCCCTTCCGCCCCGGCGGGCGGGTCACGGCGGCGACGTCTTCCCCGCTCACCGACGGTGCCACGGCGGCCCTGCTCGTTGCCGAGGAGAAGGCGGCGGAGTGGGGCGTCGCCCCGCGCGCCCGGCTCGTGTCCTACGCCTACGCAGGCGTCCCCGCTGAGGTAATGGGGCTCGGCCCGATCCCGGCGACGGAGAAGGCGCTCGCGAAGGCCGGGCTCAGCATGGACGACATCGGCCTCATCGAGATCAACGAGGCGTTCGCCGTGCAGGTGCTCTCCTTCCTCGACGCCTTCGGCATCGCGGACGACGATCCCCGCGTGAACCCCTACGGGGGTGCGATCGCCATCGGTCACCCGCTCGCGGCCTCCGGGGTTCGGCTCATGAGCCAACTCGCTCGCCAATTCGAAAACAACCCGCACGTGCGCTACGGCATGACGACGATGTGCGTAGGCCTCGGCCAGGGCGGCACGGTCATTTGGGAAAACCCCCACTACGGAAAGGATGCCCAGTGAGTGAACGCATCACCCGCGCGTTAGTGCGCGATGTGCCCTTGGAGGACCTGGGTACTCTCGCCCTCGTCACGCTCGACAACGGCGAGGACCACCGGAAACCCAACACGCTCGGTACCGAAGGGATGCAGGGCCTGGGCGAGACTTTCGCGGCCCTGCGCGCCCGCGCGGAGGCAGGCGAGATCGTCGCCGTCGGAGTGACGGGCAAACCCTTCCACTTCGCCGCCGGTGCCGACCTGCACCAGGCGGTGTCGATCAGCAGCAAGGAAGAAGGCACGGCCGTCGCCAGGGCCGGCCACGATGCCTACCGCAACCTCCTCGATATGCCGGTGCCGACCTTCGCCTACGTCTCCGGGGTCGCCTTAGGGGGCGGGCTGGAACTCGCCCTCTCCTGCGCGTACCGCACGGTGGCCACCACGGTGCGCAACATCGGGCTTCCCGAGGTTGCGATCGGTCTCATTCCCGGGTGGGGCGGGTCCTATCTCCTGCCGCAGCTGATCGGGATCGAGAAGGCGATCCAGGTGATCCTCACCAACCCGCTCGCGAACAACCGGCAGCTCACCGCCGCACAGGCCACCGAGCTTGGCATCATGGACGTCGCGCTCTCCCCTGCCGATTTTCTCGCCGAGTCCCTCCGGTGGACGGCGCGGGTCATCCGCGGCGAGGAGAAGGTTACCCGGGCGGAGGTCGAGGGCGAAGAGTTCTGGGCCGCAGCGGTCGCCGAGGCAGGCAAGAAGGTGCAGGCGCGCCTGCACGGCGCCTCCCCGGCGGCTTCAAAGGCCGTCGAACTCCTCCACCTCGCCGGCGAAGGCGACCGGGAGAAGTCTTTCGCTGCGGAAGACGAAGCGCTCGGGGAGCTCATCACCTCACCCGAGTTCGCAGCGTCGATCCACGCCTTCAACCTCACCTCCTCACGCGCGCGGAAACCCGCAGGCGCGCCGCCGGCGGATCAGGCCCGGCCGGTGAAGAAGATCGGCGTCATCGGCGCCGGCCTTATGGCGAGTCAACTGGCGTTGTTGTTCGCCCAGCAGCTCAAGGTCCCCGTCGTCATGCGCGACCTCGATGAGGAACGGGCCCAGCGGGGCTTGAACTTTGTGCGGGCCGAGGTAGATAAGCTGCGCGAACGGGGCCGGCTCAGCGAGGCCGGTGCGAACCGGGTGATGTCCCTTGTATCGGTGACGACCGACATCAATGAACTCGCCGAGGCCGACTTCATCATTGAAGCGGTATTCGAAGAGATCGAGATCAAGAAGAAGGTCCTCGGCGAACTCGCGCCGTTGGTGAGTGAGGAGTCGATTTTCGCGACGAACACCTCCGCGCTGTCCGTCACGGAGATGTCGGCCGACCTGCCCCACCCGGAGCGGATGGTGGGCCTGCACTTCTTCAACCCCGTTGCGCAGATGCCGCTCGTGGAAGTGGTGCGCACGCCCCACACCGACGACACCACCTACGCGACCGCCTTCGCTGTGGCCAAAGGGTGCCGGAAGACGGCGGTCGCCGTGGCCGACCGGCCCGGGTTCATCGTCAACCGGTTGCTGGTGCGGATGCTCGGTGAGGTGCTCGGCTCGCTCGAGGACGGTACGAGCGTTGCCGATGCCGACGCCGCGCTGCGTCCCCTTGGCCTGCCGATGGGGCCGTTCCAGCTGCTGCAACTCGTCGGCCCCGCCGTCGCCCAGCATGTGCTCGACACGCTGCGGGAGAAACTCGGCGACCGCTACCCCACCACCCCGGGTCTGGCGCAGATCGTCGAGGGCGGCACCCCGTTCGTCCACTTCGAGGGCCGGCCCTCCGCGGCGAGCCCGGTCAATGAGGGGATCGCGGAGTTCTTCGGCTCCGGTGCGGGCAACGCCGAGACCCCCGAGGAGCTGCTCGCCCGCGTGCGTGACGCTCTCGCCCAGGAGGTGACCCTCATGCTCGAGGAAGAGGTCGCCACCGACGCCGATGACATCGACCTTGCGATGATCATGGGCGCGGGCTGGCCCTTCCACCTCGGCGGGATCATTCCCTACCTCAAACGCACGGGGGCGCTGGCCGCCTGATCGTCGAGGCATAAAAAACCGGGGAGGCGCGGGCCTCCCCGGTTTTTTTGTTCGCCAGTGGTTACTTCTTGTTCACCAGCGACCGCAGCACGTACTGGAGGATCCCTCCGTGGCGGTAGTAGTCGGCCTCACCCGGGGTGTCGATCCGAACTACGGCGTCGAAAGTGACCTCGGAGCCGTCCTCCTTGCGGGCGGTGACCTGAACGGTTTCCGGGGTGGCGCCGTCGTTGAGGGCGGCGATGCCGGAGATGTCGAAGGTTTCGGTGCCGTCCAAGCCGAGGGAATCGGCGCTTTCGCCTTCGGGGAACTCCAGCGGGAGCACGCCCATCCCGATGAGGTTGGAGCGGTGGATCCGCTCGAAGCTCTCGGTGATGACCGCGCGCACGCCGAGCAGCACGGTGCCCTTGGCCGCCCAGTCGCGGGAGGAGCCGGAGCCGTATTCCTTACCGGCGAGGATGACGAGCGGGACGTCGTTCGCGGCGTAGTCCTGAGCGGCGTCGTAGATCGACTGTTGCTCCCCGGTCAGGAGGTTCTTCGTGTAGCCGCCCTCAACGCCGTCCAGAAGCTGGTTGCGCAGCCGGATGTTTGCGAAGGTCCCGCGGATCATGACTTCGTGGTTCCCGCGGCGAGATCCGTAGGAGTTGAAGTCGCGCCGGGCGACGCCGTTCTCGCGCAGGTACTGCCCCGCCGGCGACTGCGGTGCGATCGAACCTGCGGGCGAGATGTGGTCCGTGGTGACCGAATCGCCGAGTTTCGCGAGCACCCGGGCGCCGGAGATGTCCGAAACTGCGTCGGGGGTCATCGTCATGCCCTCGAAGTACGGGGGCTTGCGCACGTAGGTGGAATCCTCGACCCATTCGAAGGTGTCGCCCTCGGGGGTCTGCAGGTTACGCCAGTGCTCGTCGCCGGAGAAGACGTCCGCGTAGTCCTCGGTGAACATCTCCCGAGTGATCGAGGAGTGGATCGTTGCCTGGATGTCCTCGTTCGTCGGCCACACGTCCTTGAGGAAGACTTCGTTACCGTCCGTGTCGGTTCCCAGCGGTTCGGTCTCGAAGTCGAAGTCCATCGTACCGGCGAGGGCATAGGCGATGACCAGCGGCGGGGAGGCGAGGTAGTTCATCTTCACGTCCGGGTTGATCCGGCCCTCGAAGTTCCGGTTCCCGGAGAGGACCGAGACCACCGCGAGGTCGTGTTCATTGACGACCTGGGAGACCTCTTCCGACAGCGGGCCGGAGTTCCCGATGCAGGTGGTGCAGCCGTAGCCGACGAGGTGGAAGCCGAGCTTCTCCAGGTACGGCCACAGGTCCGCCTTGTTGTAGTAGTTCGTGACTACCTGCGAACCGGGCGCCATCGAGGTCTTTACCCACGGCTGGGAGGTGAGGCCCTTCTCCACCGCGTTCTTCGCGAGCAGCCCGGCGGCGAGCATGACCTCTGGGTTGGAGGTGTTCGTGCAGGAGGTGATCGATGCGATCGCGACCCGGCCGTGGTCGAGTTCGTAGGAGCGACCGTCGGCGTCGGTGACGGGCACGAGCTTCGAGGCCCGCCCGTTCGGCTCGATATCGGAGGTGTGCGGCTTGCCCAGATCGGAGGAATTGCCGCTCGCTTCGAGCGTCAGCGGATCGGAGGCGGGGAAGGTGCCTTCCAGTTCCTTGTCCACCGGCGACTTCTCGATGCCCTCGCCGTCGACGACGTAGTTGCGCAGGTCCGCGCGGAACTGTTCCTTCGCCCGCGTCACGTCGATACGGTCCTGAGGGCGCTTCGGGCCCGCGATCGAGGGAACCACCGTCGCGAGGTCGAGCTCGAGGTACTCGGAGAACTCCGGTTCGATGTAGCCGTCCTGGCCGGGGGCGAGCCACATTCCCTGTTCCTTGGCGTAGGCCTCCACGAGGGCGACCTGCTCCTCGCTGCGGCCGGTGAGGCGCAGGTAGTCCAGGGTGACGTCGTCGATGGGGAACATCGCGGCGGTGGATCCGAACTCGGGGCTCATGTTCCCGATCGTCGCGCGGTTCGCGAGGGGAACCTCGCTCACCCCTTCGCCATAGAACTCGACGAACTTACCGACCACGCCGTGCTCGCGGAGCTTCTCGGTGATTGTGAGCACGACGTCGGTCGCCGTGACGCCGGTCGGGATTTCGCCCTTGAGTTTGAAACCAACGACCTTGGGGATGAGCATCGACACCGGCTGGCCGAGCATCGCTGCTTCCGCTTCGATCCCGCCGACGCCCCAGCCGAGCACGCCGAGGCCGTTGACCATCGTGGTGTGGGAGTCGGTGCCCACGAGGGTGTCGGGGTAAGCGCGGAGCACGCCCCCCACCTCTCGGGTCATCACGACCCGCGCGAGGTACTCGATGTTGACCTGGTGCACGATGCCGGTACCCGGCGGCACGACCTTGAAATCGTCGAAGGCGCTCTGGCCCCAACGGAGGAATTGGTATCGCTCGTGGTTGCGCTGGTACTCCATCTCGACGTTGCGTTCGAACGCGTCCGGGCGGCCGAAGACGTCGATCTGCACGGAGTGGTCGATGACCAGTTCGGCGGGGGCGAGCGGGTTGATCGTGCTCGGGTCGCCCCCGAGGTCCTCGACCGCTTCCCGCATCGTGGCGAGGTCAACGATGCACGGCACACCGGTGAAGTCCTGCATGATCACTCGGGCGGGCGTGAACTGAATCTCGGTTGCCGGGGCCGCCTTCGGGTCCCATTTCGCCAGCGCCTTGATGTGCTCGGCGGTGATGTTCGCGCCGTCTTCCGTGCGCAGAAGGTTCTCCGCGAGCACCTTCAGGCTGTAGGGGAGCCGCTCTAGGCCGTCGACCGCGCTGAGTCGGTAGATCTCGTAGTCGGTTCCGCCGACGTTGAGAGTGCCTTTCGCGGAAAAGGTATCGATATCACTCACGATCTGTCCTCTTTTCCGTTCGTCCAAACTATCTTGATTTCAAGATATCTTATCTTATCACTGGCTGTTCTTCATTCCCCAGCCTAGGCATGTCCGTCACGTTTGTCGCGCGCCGCAGGCGGCGGGCGCGTACCCGATAACTGCCCTCGATCAGCGCGGCGCCGATCGCTCCGACACCGAGCACGAGGAGCCACGTGAACGGGGTGGGCACCTGCAGCGCGAAGAAATCCCGCACCGGGGCGAGGGCCATCATCGTCGCCGATCCCGTCGCCATCACAAGCACCAGCCCGCCTCGCCAGATGTTCCACGGGCGCGCGAGGATCCCCAGGAGCCACAGGGCCATGACGATGAGCACCATCGTCGCCCCAGTCGAGGCTTGGAGCTCTTGGTCCATCACGTGCAGCGTTCCATACACGGTGATAACGCCGAGGCCCGCGATGATTCCGCACGGGATCGCCAACTGCAGGACCCGGCTGAGGAAGCCCGGGCGATAGCGCTGGTTGGTCGGGGTGAGCGCGAGGAAGAACGCGGGGGTACCGATGGTGAAGGCGCCCACCAGGGTGAGGTGGCGAGGCAGGAACGGGTAGGGCCAGGCGATGATCGCCACGAGGACGGCGAGGAGGACGGCGTAGGTCGTCTTCGTGAGGAACAGCGCAGCCACGCGTTCCATGTTCGCGATCACCCGTCGCCCCTGCCCGACCACGCCGGGTAGCGTTTCGAACTTGTCGTC
>Ga0079225_10002363_pt1 | contig 10841 bp, 10 predicted proteins | sample Poulit2012_FD_76344 | JGI IMG/M metagenome (GOLD analysis project Ga0079225, IMG submission 76344) | Agricultural soil microbial communities from Georgia to study Nitrogen management - Poultry litter 2012 | ecosystem: Environmental > Terrestrial > Soil > Agricultural land | place: USA: Georgia...
TCTTTAATGCCAGCAAGTATTTCTAGTCGACAAAGCGGATTAATCGTTAATATATTATATCCACCTTTGAAAAATTTAATTGAAGTAGATAAGTTTTCTAAAATTATTAGAAAACTTGCTCACTTTACTGAATTTATGTTACTTGGAATAATATTTAGTTTATATTATTTAAATAAAGGAATTAATAAATATTACTTAGTTACAATAATACACGGAATTATCGTTGCTATAATAGATGAAACTATTCAATTGTTTATACCAGGTAGAGCTGGACTTATAACAGATGTATTAATTGATACGTTAGGACTTATTATAGGAGTTATTATTATTTTATATTATAAAAACAGAGGTGATTTAAAAAATACATGTGTAAAATTAAACTAATCGATATCCATACCCATTTAATACCTTATGTTGATGATGGTGTGGAATCTTATGATGAATCTATTAAAATTTTAAATACAATGATTGAAGATGGGGTAACAGACGTTATATGTACACCACATTATCAATCGTCAGCAACAAGATCAAATCTAAATCTTATGAAAAAGAACTTTGCTATATTAAAAAAGAAAGTTGCCGACAATAAAATGAATATAAATCTTCATTATGGTAATGAAGTTAGATATAGAAAAGAATTAAATCCTGAGTATAATAATTTAACTTTAGCAAATAGCAATTATATACTTTTAGAATTTAATTTTAATACATATGTAAATATTATAAATGTCGTTAAAATGATTAAAGAACTTAAATTAATACCTATTATAGCCCATGTTGAAAGATATAGCTATTTAAGTTTTGATGATATGGTTAAATTAAAAGAAGCAGGAGCGTTATTACAAGTTAACTCAAGTTCAATAACAGAAGATAAAGGTTGGTTTCAGAGTAAAGAACTTATTAACAAAATGATAGATAACGAACTAATTGATATTATTGCTAGTGATGTTCATGGTATAAATTATAGATATCATAGTGTTAGAATCGCATATGATTATTTATTAAATAAAGTTGATAATGAATATTTAAACGATATTTGTTATAATAATCAATTAAAAATATTACAAAATGAATATTAAATAAAAGAGCCACACTCCTATGGAATATAGGAACATGGCTCTTTTATTTTTAAAAGTGTCATTTAATATTTAATTAAATATTTTGTTTTTTATAATCTTTTATTTGATCTCTAATAATAGATGCAAATAATGCTATTGTTCCACTGAATATAACAACAACAAGAGAAATAATAGTCATATTTAAAGGTTTAATAGTTTTAAAGTCATATGCATTTACGTTTTCAACTCTAATTAACTCATTGATATAATCTAAAACAAGACTATTAAACGTATTTGTATCGTTAGCTAATTTATTTAAAATTGATTCTATATTATTATCGAAATCTTTATCATTTAATGCTTCTTTTGATATCTCAGGAGAACTTTCTATCGTTTCATAATATTCTTTTTCTAATTTTAAGTTATGATTTTCTTTAATTAATCTAGTTATTTCTGCTAATATTGGATCTGCTCCAACTATACCTTGGCTATTCGCGAGAATGTCTCTTAATCTATCTAAATATGTATCTAATAATTCTTCATTATCATTCATTTTTTTATCAATATGCTTGATATTGTCTAACTTATTAATAGTTTTTAATTCATGCCATATATAACCTTCTTGAACAACTTCATTTCCTAAGTCATCAATATATACTTCATTTCTATACCATCTAGATAATCTTTCTCTCATTTTTGATACTAATAAGTTATTTTCCAATGTCGGATCGTTATAAGAGTTAATAAACTTATCATACTTGCCTGATAATTCATCATATTGTCTTTTTATTAAACTTATTACTTCTATATAAGTCAAATAGTCCGTCAATTTAGTACCATCTTCATCTTCAATATAATTGTTTACATAAGGCTGCTGTTTTGAACGGGCATTATCAAGAATTTTATTGTTAATTGCTCTTGCAAAATCACGAGCTAAAAATTTGTCATATCCAAAAACTTTAATTGGAACTTCGATTCGATAATGTTTAGATGTTACATTGTCGTCTCTATCTTTAACTTCATGTTCAAATATGATCATATTATCATTATCGATTAATTTTTCAACGTTTACTTTTTTGAATGAACTATCGGATTGTTTAACATCCTCTAAAAAATCTTTCGTATTAACAACTCTATAGTCGAACAACTCTTCATTAGGGTATCTATTTCTTGATGCATTTTTAAATTCATATCTAAAATCAATTTGTTCATAAGAATTCATTTTATTGAAAATATATAGTGACATAACACCTAATGCAGTTAATACAATAGTTAATATCATAATAAAAAATTTGTTATTCCATAATTTAATAAACAATTCTGCGATACTTAATTCATTATCTTGATTATAATTATTTTTATCCATAATACACATCTCCTTTGGAATTATTATATAATGATTATAACATAAACAATATATATATACTAAATATAATTTGTTATTAAATGAATATAATAGTATAATATTAATAATATATTTGTTAATAATTAATTAAATTTACGTAGAAAGGATATTGAACAATGAAAAAAGAAAAGAAATATATTACTCTTTGGGGAGAACATGTTGATTTAATAAAGTTTTTACTTGGACTATTAATTCAAATTGTTATTTTAATTCCCACATTATTAATTGTTAAAAACAAAGATTTAAAATTAGTTTTTGGACTTGTAGCGATTGTTTTAGGATTAATCATTAATGCATCTTGGATTAAACCTAAAAGAGATATTAAAGTAAATGAGGTGGAGAAAGATGACAATTAGTTTTACAATTTTACTATATATGGTAATAGGAGCAGTACTTGCTACACTTCTATATACAATTATAGGTATTATTCCTGGAACAGATGAAACAGCAGTAATAGTGCCTGTTACAGCTGTTTTAGTTGCGCTAAATGTTCCTTTACTTGTAATACTAACATTTTTTATCGCATCAGTTGTTACTATGAACTTAACAGTAAGTATACCAACAGCTTTAACTAGTATTCCTGGTGGAGTTATGGCTACTCCATTTATTGATTCAAGTTTGTATTTAAAAGAACAAGGTAAGACAACGTTAAGTTTAAGAAAAATGTTAATGGGATCTTTAATTGGAACAATTGTAACAATTCCTATTTCATTAATGATTGTATTAATAGTTCATTTAATTACTAAATATAGTGGAATAGATATTAATTATTATATTAAACTTTATGTTAATGAAATATTTTTTGTTGGAGCAATTGCTTTAGCTTTATTAAGTAAAGAAAAATTTATAAGTTTATTAGCAATACTTCCATATGGATTTATAATACTTTTAACAAAGTATCTTCATCCAATTAAAGATATAAGTAAAGTTCCATTAACACCTTTTTTCTTAGCAATTACAGTTGGACCGCTCATATATAATTTATTTGAACTTATGTTTAAAAAAACAAGAGAGAAAAATACTGTTTATGGAAATAAAAATATAGAAATTGAAATTAATAAAAATGAAAAAATAGTTTTAAAAGATATATTAACAAAAGAAGAAAAAATTAAAAGTGTTATTGCTACATTTTTTTCAACAATTACTTTCTTTTTATCACCGGTTGCGATGACTTTATTAATTGGTGATACAATGACTCAAACAATAAAAGATGAAGAAGAAAAAGCGTTTATGCGAGTAACTGTTATGAATGCTATTAGTAATAGTGCTTATTTAGGTGGTATTATAATATCTTTATTAATATTTAAATTACCAATCTCACCTGCAGCATTAGGACCAGGAGCGATTATTTTTAATAGTGAAAATGGATTTTTTGATTTATCAATTTTTAACAGTTTAATAGCGATTATAATTGGAGTAGTTATTGCACTATCTATTACAGTTTATTTAGCATTAAAAGTAGCTCCTGAGTTAACTAGATTAGTATTTAAATATATTTCACAAGAAAGTATTTTAATACTTTTAATAGGAATATTTATACTTATAGTATTTCTAGACTCAAGCTTTATGGGACTATTAATATATACACCGTTTGCTTTAATTAGTGGATATTTAAATAAAAAAGGTGTTAACTTTGGTGTACAGTTTATGACGCTTTATGCTAGCGGTTATATTTTAGGACTATTTGGGATGTTTTAAAATGAAATATTTAGGTAAAGGAATTAGTGGTGCTAAAATAATTTTAACCGGCGAACATGCTGTTGTATATGGTACACCGGCTATCGCTGTTCCATTTAACGGTGTAGAAACTAAAATAAGTGTTTATAAAACAAATAATGAACTATCAGTTGAATCTAGATTTCATACTGGTTTATTAAAAGACGGAACACATACTATTTTAGGATTTCAAAGCTTAGTTTATAAAATATTAGATGACTTTAAAGTAAAAAGATACGGACTTCATTTTAAAGTAGAATCTAACATAGAACCACAAAGAGGAATGGGTTCAAGCGCAGCATTAAGTGTAGCTTTAACTAAAGCTTTATTTAATGCGTTTAATAAAGAATTAAGTAGTGAGGATTTAATTAAATATTCAATGTATGCAGAAAAAATTCATCATACTAATCCAAGTGGATTAGATGTGTATACTTTAGTTTATCAAACTCCTTTAAGCTTCGTTAGAAACGAAGGATTTAAAAAGGTTAACATTAACTTAGATGCTCATTTAATAATAATAGATACTAAAGTAATGAGTCAAACTAAAATTACGGTTGAAAATGTTGCGAAACTTAATTTAAAAAATCCAACACTAACAAATAAAATATTTAAAAATATAACAAACATTAGTAATGAAGCAATTTATTCATTAGAAAACAATGATTTAAAAAGATTAAATGAATTAATGGATTTAAATCAAAAAGAATTAGAAAGATTAGAAGTATCTAACGATACTATTAAAAATACGATTGATAAAGCTAAAAGACTTGGTTTAAGCGGTTTAAAACTAACTGGTGGCGGTCTTGGTGGATGTATTATTGCGCTTTCTAATAATAGTGATATAATAAATAGAGTTAAAAATGAGTTTGATAATGTTTGGGATTATAATTTAGGAGAATTAAAAAGTGAAAGCTAGAGCGTATGTAAATTTTGCATTAATTAAATATTGGGGTAAAAAAGATGAAGAAAGAAGACTTCCCCATCAATCAAGTCTTTCTTTTACTGTTGATAAACTATATACAGATACTTTAATACTTTTTGATGATAATTTAAAAGAAGATAATATTTTAATAAACGGTAATATTAATTTAGAAGCGGAAAAAAGAGTTGTTAATTATTTAAATATATTAAGAGAAGAATTAAATGTGAAGTCTTATGTTCATTTTAGTTCAACTAACAATGTCCCAACAGCTGCAGGACTAGCTTCAAGTGCATCTAGTTTTGCTAGTATTGCATTAGCATTTAGTAAAGAAGCTGGACTTGATCTTTCTAAAGAAGAACTATCAAGACTTGCAAGGCTTGGTAGTGGTTCAGCAAGTAGATCAATTTATTCAAACTTCGCTATATGGAAGACAGGAAATGATAAAACTAGTGTTGCTAAACCTTTAAAGATTGATTGGCCGGAATTTAGAATTATTGTATTAATGATAGATACTAACAAAAAACGTGCATCTAGTACAAATGCAATGGAAATATCTGTTAAAAATGAAGAACTTTATTCTAATTGGGTTAAAGAGTCTAAATTAGATTTAGAATTAATGATTAAAGCAATAAATCAAAAAGATATTGATTTAGTAGGAAAGATTGCTGAAAAAAATAGCAATCATATGCATGATTTAATAGAGTCTACTAAAATAACTTATAAAACTAAAGATTCTCTTAAAGCTATAAAAAGAATTGAAGCTTTAAGAGAAAAAGGTATAAGTGCTTATTATACAATGGATGCAGGTCCAAATATTAAAATTATAACAACTACTAAATATGTTGATGATATATTAAAAGAGTTTGATGATATAGAGACACTTGTTTGTAAAAGTGGAGATGAAGCACATATTATAAAATAAAAGAAGAGCAAAAATGCTCTTCTTTTATTTTAATTTTTTTAATACTATTCAATTATATAATCTTTTAAATCACTTGAAACAAAGTCATTGAAATTAGGAATGTCAGGTAAGTCAAATAAAAATTCGATTAAAAAGGATTCATCATCAATAATTAAAGAATCAAATCCACTAATATCACTTAAAGCATCTAATACTAAAGATCCTTCTATGTTTAAAACGGTATTGTTTTTAAAGTTAATTAATAAATTAAATTCAAAATCATTAATGTTTTCTAATTTTAAATCAAAAATATCTAATAAAAACTCTTCACTTAACATATATAATTGATTTTTATTAATTGTTAAACTCATTTTAAAAGTATTATCAAGTTTGTTTTCAGTCATTTTAAAATCTTTAAAGTATCTTAAATCATCAACTAAATGACCACTTTGATGGAATGATAATATATTAAAAACAATATCATTTAGTAATGAAGTACCTTTATTAGATAAAGTAAGTGATGTTGTAAATTCATAATCTTCATAATCATTAAGTAAATACTTTCCTAATTCTAAATTATAATTAGCTAATGGTAATAGTGCGTAATTTCCAGAAACTTCGGTATCATTAGTTTCTCCGGTAGAAGTTCCATCAAAATAATATTCATTATTATAAAGATAAAGTGTTCCATCAGTTTCTTGTTTTTTAAAGTTATTTACATCACCATAATCAATAGAAAGAATATGATTAGTATTAAATACTTTAATTCTATTAGCAAACCAATAACTTTCTTTATAATCTACATTAACAACTGTAGTTTCATCAGCTTCATCGTTTTCTGATGAAACAACCCCACTTCTTGTTATTTTATAATAAGGAGATGTATTATTTAAAATGTTTAAATATGTATTTAATTTAGTTTCATCAAATCCTATTAAAATATCATTATTAACTTCTTTTTCATCATCAATGGTTGCATTTACTGAAGTGTCAGTTCCATCAATCCACCAATTGCCGTTTTCACCTATATATGGAGTATGACCGTCTTTTCCATCTTTACCGTCTTTACCATCTACACCATCAATTCCATCACGAACTTCAGGTAATTCATTTGAATTGTTAGAAGTTTTGCAACTTACTAAAACAAATAAAGAAAATAGTAATAAAACTATTAAAAATCTTTTTTTCATAATTCTCCCCTTTTCTATATTTTATACTTGCAATTATAATATGCTATATAAAAAATGTCAAAAGGTTTGAACTACAAACAATTATTGAACTACCTTTTAATCTTAATATCTTCTATCTCTCTAACATCATCATGAACGATTTCTTTCCATCCAACAAAGGGATTAAAAAGTATTCCTAGCGCTAAAAAGATTGTCATCATATTAAACCAAGGATATGTAATTATTGCTAAAAACTTTTTAAAAGGAGAAGATGGTATATTTTTTCTTTCTTTAATAACTACAAAAAGTCCAAAAATAAAATTATTAATATATATTCCTACCATCATTGATAAAAAGACAATTAAAAAGTCTTTCCAAAAGATGTTAGTATAAATATCGTTTTTAATAAAACCTAATATAATAGGATATAAAATTACTTTAATTAATGAATAAAAAGGCCATGGAAAACTATAAAAAAACATGTCATAAATAGTAAAAGAAAGTCTTTTAAATGTATTTATTATCATTGATGGAAAATATTTTAAAAAGACATCAAGTCTTCCTTTCGTCCATCTTTTTCTTTGTGTGTAGGCAACTTTAAAACTTGTTGGTTGTTCATCATAAAAGACAGCATCTTCACAAAAGCTTACCTTTATCCCTTTAGTAGCAAAGTGAATTGTTAGTTCAGTATCTTCAGTTAATGTATTAAAGTTCCAACCGCCTTTAATTAACTTACTATCAATTACAAATCCAGTACCAGCAATGTGAGTACCTAAATTAAGTCTTTCTCGTGGTCTGTGGTAAGCAACAACTGATCTATAAAAATGAATTCCGTAAGCACTAGATACTAAATTAGAATCAAAGTTTTTAATGTTTCTGTAACCTGTAACTATATTCCCTTTTGAAACAAAAGCTTTATTTATTTCATTAACAAAGTTTTTGTCGACTAAATTATCGGCATCAAAAAAGATAAAGCCGTCAAAAGAAGAAATAGAGTAATCTCTTTCTATTTGATCAAATAAAAAAGTTAAAGCATAGCCTTTTCTTTTTTTCTCTTTATTAAATCTTTCATAAACGATTGCACCAGCATTTTTTGCTATTTTAGCGGTATTATCTGTACAATTGTCTGCGACTACAAAAATAGACAATTTATCTTTAGGATAGTTTTGTCTTTTAATACTTTCGATTAAGTTTTTAATAACTAATTCTTCATTTCTAGCCGCAATTACAACAGCATACTTTTTGTATTCTTTAGTTTCTTTAAATGTTTTCTTTTTACTAAAAATTCCAATGATTAAATATAAAAACTGATAACTAGTCAGAATACCTAATATAACTAAAAAAAGATTATTGTTAATATATTCTTTTATAAAATCTATTAAATAGTTCATTTGTTCCCTCTTTCAAGTACTTATTTAATTATACTTTAATAAACTCTTTTGTTCAAGAGTTAATATATATGTTATAATAATTTATATAAATAATAAAAGGAAGTGGTTTAAATCTACTTTTTAAATAAATTTAAAAAAAATAATTTGTTATACGTTTTACCACTTTTTGGTTTGTTGTCATTTACAACTTGGTATTTAGATATTAAAGAGTTATATAATATAATTATTTATTCATTAATACTTATTATTATGGCTTTATTTAAAGTTAAATCAACAACTTTAATAATGTTTACACTATTTACTGTTTTAGCTAATAGAACCCCTACATTCATTGAAGGGATAGATAAACTTTATTTAAAGCTATTTGATACTAATATAAGCGCATTAAGAAGGTATTATACATTTCTTTATACATTTGTATTTGTTGTTTTAATTATCATTTTATTAATAAGATTAATTAAAAGAAGAAAATATCAAAAATCTAAGTTGTTTTTGTTAATGGCAATACTTTTATCATATAGTTTAATAACATTGTTTTGGGCACCAAATCTAACAACAGGACTTAGTGAGTTTTGGTTTATTATTCAAGGTTATTTTATTTATTATGTTATTAAAAATGAAAATAGTAAAGAAAATATTTTTTATGAAGTTTCTTGGTTTTTAAGTATTTTATTATTAGTTTTATCATTTCAATATTTTACTTCATATAATAACTATATAATTAGTAAAGACTTAGATTTAAACTTTTTTAGTTATTATAAAATAGAAGGTAAAAGAGCAATTAATTTATGGGCTAACCCTAATATAGTTGGTGGAGTCTTTGGGATATCTTATATACCGTCCCTTTATAAATACTTTGATACAAAAAGAAGTAATAAAAGGTTTTTATTTCTTCCTTTTGAACTATTAATTATTTATACAATAATATTAACTAAATCAACTGGACTACATTATGCATTTTTAGTAGGAGCATTTTTTATACCCTTTTTATTTATTAAAAACAAAAAAGTATTATATGGTTTTATATCAGTTGCTATTTTAATATTTATTACATTTTTAGTAATGATAATTCGTTTAGAAGAAACATTTCCTGATCTATATAACAAATTAAATGATTATACAACAAGTAGAATTGATATATATAAAGATGCGGTTAATTTACTAAAAAGTCCAAAAACATTTATTTTTGGTAAAGGACTTGGTGCAGATCGAATACTTCTTAATGTATCATTCTTTCATTCTTGGGTATTTCAAGTGTTAGTAAATAGAGGAATAATCGGATTAATAATAGTATTTATTATGCTTTATTATATTGTTGAAATGCTTTTTGAAAGCAAGGGTAAGTTTCGTTATTTATTAGCTTTAGGAATTATAATATACTTAGCTCATGGTATTACTGATAGTGGTTTTGAGTATCAATATATAGGGGTGTTATATTATTTTCAAGTAGCTTTACTTGAAAATAGTATTGGTGAAAAAGATTTATTTATTATTGAATAAAACTGTAATTTTTAAATAATTTATTAAAATAAGGCCAAAATAAGGCCTTTTTTTAATTCCATGCTTACTTAGTGTTTAAATTAGCTCTAAATAGGTTTAAAGGCTTAAAATTTGGCTTATATTATGATATAATATAAGGGTGGAAAAGATGTGGTTAGATGAAAGAATTTAAGATGAATAAAGAATATATGACTTTAAGTCAATTTTTAAAAGCAGAAAATTATATTTCAAGCGGGGGAGAAGCTAAATACTTTTTAAATGAATATACTGTTTTAATTAATGACGTTGAAACAAATCAAAGAGGAAAGAAGTTATATCCGAATGATTTAGTGGAAGTATTAAATGATAGGTATATATTAAAGTATGATTAAGTATTTAAGATTAATTAATTTTAGAAATCATAAAGATAATGAGTTTGATTTAAACGATTTGTTTGTTTATATAAACGGAAAAAATGGTTCAGGAAAAACTAGTATATTAGAAGCGATAAATTATATCGCAACTACTAAGAGTCACCGAACTAATAATGATTTAGAAGTTATTAGAAGAGGTGAGTCTTTTAGTAAAATAGTTCTAAAGACTAATGATGATACATTTGAACTTGTAATAAGTGAAAGAGGTAAAGTTGTTAGTTTAAATAATAAAGAAATAAGAAAGTTAAGTGATTTTATTTCTAAGTTAAAGGTTGTTTTTTTTGCACCTGAGGATTTAAACTTAATTAAAGGTTCTCCTAGTGTTAGAAGAGAGTTTATTAATATTGAGTTAACTAAGTTAAGTAA